>ERZ791802.166-NODE-166-length-79318-cov-9.874216_pt1 | contig 79318 bp, 72 predicted proteins | sample MGYA00510308_ERZ791802 | MGnify/ENA primary metagenome ERZ791802 (study PRJEB30046, sample SAMN00792028) | human gut metagenome | study: EMG produced TPA metagenomics assembly of the A metagenome-wide association study of gut microbiota in type 2...
TTACCGTTTTCTTTTTTCATGCTAACAAAGGTAAGCAGAAAATGTTTGATTTCAAGTATATATGCTTCAATTTATTTCTGTCTAAGAATATTCTATCTCCCACTCTCCCAAAGTCCGCGTTGCGCTATCGAAATTCGCTCCAACTTTAACAACTTTGCGATGGTCTATCTCATAAGGGATGGCATATTGTTTACTATTAATTTGCGCCAATGCCTCTTCAGGAGTACCATCCACCTTGAATTCAAGTACATAAACCGCGTCAGGCATTTTGATTACCACGTCGGCCCTGCCAATGGCATTCTTTACCTCTACATCCACATATTGCCCCATCAAACGGAACAGCAAGTAAAAGATGGTTTGATAGTGTTTTTCCTGATTATTCTCCAAATCATAAGGAATAGAAGAGAAGAAAGAACGGGTACGAAGCAGACATTGCTCAATATCACCTTTCATCAAATCCCTTACAAAAGAGACTACATAGAAATTACTTTCGCGGGTGGGTTGATTGAGATAGGAAGGGATCAACGTCTCAATAAAGCCTATTTTAACTTCTTCGTTAGGATAACCTAACGTGTATGTACGGAAAAGAGGTTCATATCCTTTAATAGTCAGATAACCGCTCTGATAAAGTACAGGAATCGGATCGGTGATAACCTCTGTCGCTTTATCAAAGTCCTCATCTTTCACTTCCATCTTCTCCAAGAGATTGAGATTGAAGTCCATTCGCTGTAACATCTCAATCAAGAAAGTGGGTGTGCCGGTAGAGAACCAGAAACTTTTATATTTTCTTTGAGAAAAAGCATTGAAAAGACTGAACGGGTTATAAATATCTTCACAATGTTCACTGAAATGATAACCGTCATATTGCCGTTTCAAATGCTGGCAGGCTTCTTCATATGTCTCATTGTTGGCTTGAGCAATCCTCTCAATATCCGGTTGCATCTGATTCCGTAATTCCTGCTCTGTAATGCCGCAAATAGTACTGTAATCATCACTCATACTGATATTCTGCAAGTTATTCAGCCCACTGAATATGTTCATCTGACTGAACTTACTAATACCTGTCAGAAACAAGAAACGAAGGTATTGTCCTTGTGCTTTAAGGGGGCTAAAGAACTTACGCATTTCAGTTCGTAATTGTCCTTGTAAAACAGAGTCACTATTACTATCCAATAAAGGTGCATCATATTCGTCAATCAATACGACAACCTGCTTTCCTGTCTGTTGATTAATTCGCTGAAGCAAGCCTGTCAAACGAGCTGCATAACTCGTTTCCTCCTCATTTTTTCCATAAGTCCGCTCCCACTCGCTCAGATAAAGATTCAGTTGTTCCTGCAAATCTTCAATAGTGGTATATTTTGTTCTGCTGAAATCAATATGCAACACAGGATAAACAGTCCATTCTTTCTCTAACCGTTCCATGGCCAATCCTTCGAACAACTCTTTCTTTCCGGAAAAATAGGCTTCAAGAGTAGAGACCAAAAGACTTTTTCCGAAACGGCGCGGACGGCTAAGGAAATAGACAGTACCAGTATGGACTAATTGATAAATCAATGCGGTTTTATCAATATATACACAATCCATATTACGTAACTGCTCAAAATTCTGTATCCCGATAGGATATCTTCTGAATATCTCTTTCATATAAATAGCTTTTATTTCTTCGTGCAAACAAAGGTAAGCAGAAAATGTTTGATTTCAAGTATATATGCTTCAATTTCTTTCTGTCTAAGAATATTCTATCTCCCACTCGCTCAAATTAAAGATTCAGTTGTTCCTGCAAATCTTTGATAGTGGTATATTTCGTTCTGTTGAAATCAATGCAGTTTTATCAATATACACACAATTATTATTACGCAAATCCTCATAATTCTGTATTCCGATAGAATATCTCTTTCATATCTATCAATCTAATGCTTTTTGTTGAAACATGAACTAGGATAACGTTTTTGCACGTATTTTGCACAAATACGATTCGAATTTATTATCTTTGTCCGTATCATTGTTATATTGAAAATGAAAGTTGTTATGAATGCATCCGTTAATATGCTCCGCAAGCTCCCGATAGGAATACAAAGCTTTGAAAAACTTCGCTCCGAAGGTTTTCTTTATGTAGATAAAACTGCGTTGGTTTTTCGTCTGGCACAAGCAGGTGCGCCTTGTTTCCTGAGTCGTCCGCGGCGTTTCGGAAAAAGTTTGCTGTTGTCTACTTTTGAAGCTTATTTCAAAGGAAAGAAAGAGCTCTTCAAGGGGCTTGCTATTGAACAATTGGAACAGAATTGGTTTGAATATCCAGTGCTTCATCTCGACTTGAATGCCGAAAAATACGATAGCAAAGAGCGATTGGAAAAAATGCTAGAGTTTCAATTGGCAAGATGGGAAACACAGTACGGTGTCGATAAAGGAACTATGACTTTCTCCGGCAGATTCACTACAATCATTCAACAGGCATACGAACAAACCGGACGCAGGGTAGTTGTGCTCGTTGATGAATACGATAAGCCCATGCTACAATCATTCGATAATCCGGAGCTACAGGATGACTATCGTAAAACGCTGACTGCCTTTTATACCGTACTTAAGAGTGCCGACGCTTACTTGCAGTTCGTTTTTATCACCGGAGTGACTAAATTTGCGCAAATGGGAATATTCAGTACACTGAATCAACTCAATGATATCAGCTTCGATCTTGAATATAATGCTCTCTGTGGTATGACCTGCCCTGAAATAAAAGCTATTTTTGCTCCTGAACTTCAAGCACTGGCCGTGCAAACGGAAACGACTTATGACAATATAGTGGAGCAGCTTACCCGGCAATATGACGGATACCGGTTTACTCCGAGCAAAGGATTTGCTCCGATGTATAACCCGTTCAGCGTACTTAGTGCCCTCGATAAGCTGCGCTTCGGCGACTACTGGTTTGCCAGCGGTACTCCCACTTTTCTGGTAGAGATACTTAAGAGAACTGATTTCGATCTTCGTGAACTCGACGGCATCGAAGTTTCTTCCGCTTCTTTAAGTGATGACAGGGCAAATATCAGCAACCCCGTACCGATGCTTTATCAAAGTGGGTATCTGACGATAAAATCCTACGATACGGAGTTTCGTGTCTACACATTGGGATTTCCTAATGAAGAAGTGAAATATGGTTTTCTCAACTTTGCTGCTCCTTTTTATACGCCGGTTTCGTCTACTGATACAACTTTTTATATTGGAAAATTCATTCGCGAACTACGTAATGGTGACGTTAATGCATTTCTTACCCGCTTGAACTGTTTCTTCGCCGACTTCCCTTATGAATTGAATTCAAAAACGGAACGTCATTATCAAGTTGTATTCTATTTGGTCTTCAAACTAATGGGGCAATTTACACAAGCAGAAGTACGTACCGCTATCGGTCGTGCAGACGCAGTAGTAAAGACCTCCGATTACATCTATGTATTCGAATTCAAACTAGAAGGTACAGCCGAGGAAGCCTTACGGCAGATAGATGAAAAAGGTTATATATTACCTTATAATATTGACGGTAGGAAGCTCATAAAAGTAGGTGTTTCCTTTGATGCCGAGAAACGGAATTTAGGAAAATGGATCTTAAAAGAGTGACGCTATCCCATCAACATAGTGACGGTATATGCTCAAGATAGCGTCACTATCCCGGGCACATACCGTCACTATATTTATGCCGGATATTTCCGGATTATTATCCCCTTAAAATCAACGTTGTGTAGGCAGAGTAAACTCCTGCGAATCGCAAATGATTCCATTCTCGTCCGCCACTGCTACACGGAATGTCACTTCACCGTCTTTCAGCCTTTCGCCTGCATGGATAGATGCCGTATAACGGATACCTTCGCCCGGAAGAATCTCCTCTATCATAACGGAAGGGGAAATGCCGAGATGTTTCACTTTACCAACGGTTTCTACCACAGGAACTACGTTATAAACTGGTTTCCGCCCTTCGTTCATAATTTCAAAAATAATCTTGCTGTTCTCTCCCGCATCAATCACATGGCTGCGGTTATCATCAATAAAGCGGATTCTACGTAATTTCAGTTGGGTAAGCGGGCGCTGAACCTGCGGTTGTTTCTTGTATTTCTGAACACGGACTTCACGCACTTCAGGAATGTAGGCATCTTCTTCAATCTGTTCATGTCTCGGTGCCGTCAACGCATTTCCTATTGCCGCGCCGGCAATGGTTCCTACAATATTTCCGATAGCAGAGCCGCGATAACCACCTCGCCACCCACGATTATTATCTCCGATAAGTCCACCTATCGAACTTCCCAGACTGCCACCGATAGAAGCACCTGCCACGATAGCTCCCGGATTCCCCATACGCCCCGACGCACATCCACTCAAAATCAAAGCGGAAAGCAAAAATACTGTTAGTTGTTTCTTCATGAACCTCTCTATTTAGTGTTACTTCTTATTCTACCACCTTAAAACGAGCGAAACGCAATAATAGTTGCTTGTCACCCGCATTTTTAAAATGAATGGTTGCTTTCGCATTGTCTCCCGTTCCTTCCACTTTTATCACTTCTCCGAGTCCGAAACGCTCATGTTCTATCATTTGTCCGGCTTGTACGCCTGCTACCGATGCCGAACCGGAAGATGCTGCCTGACTTCCCCCACTGCTGCCTATCGTACTCACCTTCTTCAAGTTTCTCGGTACACTGGGAGCTATAATCTGCGCCTTCGGCCGTTCACGCTGTTCAGACGAAGATGTACTTCCGAAAGGTGTACGCGATGGAGAAGCAGAACGGGTAAATCCGCCTTCTATCTCTCTGCGGAAACGTCCCGCACCTTCATCAACCGAACGGCTGACTCCCGATTCATGCGGCATCCGCAAGAAATTAATATCAATATCCCGCAAGAAACGGCTGGGACTTCCAAATTCCATCTTTCCGTAACGGAAACGGGTTTTGGCAAACGACAGATAACAATGTTCTTCGGCACGGGTAATGGCTACATAGAACAAACGCCGCTCTTCTTCCAATGCCCGGGGTGAATCGCCTACCATACCGCTAGGGAACAAGTTTTCTTCCATCCCGACCACAAACACGTTTTTAAATTCCAATCCCTTGGCGGAATGGACGGTCATCAACGTAATCTTCTCTCCATCATCTGCTTTGTCGGAGTCCTGGTCGGTAAGCAGGGCAATCTCCGAAAGGAAATCGGTAAGGGAAATATTCGGATTACCTTCTTCCTGCCGCAAAGCACAGAAGTCGTTCATACCATTCACCAGTTCTTCTATGTTTTCCTTGCGACTCAAATTCTCCGGAGAAGTGTCCTGACAAACATCATTGATAATGCCGGACTGCCGGATAATATCTGTTCCTATCTCGTAAGCGTTCTTATCCGCCTGGTCGGTAATAAAACCTTCTATCAGTTCACGGAAACCCTGAAGTTTCGTATGCGTCCCTTTGTTGATATTCAATCCGTAGCTTAACGGTTCGCAGAGCGCCGCCCACAAGCTGACTCCATTATCGGTAGCTGCCGATATTATTTTACCGACAGTCGTATCTCCGATACCACGGGCAGGATAATTGATGATACGCTTGAATGCTTCTTCGTCACTCGGATTCACCACCAACCGGAAATAAGCGATGACGTCTTTTATCTCTTTTCGCTGATAGAAAGAGAGTCCACCGTAAATCTTATAAGGCATTGTCCGTTTCCGAAGAGCTTCTTCAAAAATACGGCTTTGCGCATTCGTACGATACAGGATGGCAAAATCAGCATAGCCGTAGTCATGCTCCCGGCGCAGTTCGGCTATCTTATTAGCCACAATATCACCTTCTTCCACATCACTGTATGCCTGAAATACGCCGATAGCTTCTCCTTTCTCCTTCTCGGAGAATACAGCTTTCCGTATCTGACGCTCATTCTTCTCAATCAGGCTGTTGGCAGCACAGACAATGGTCTGTGTGGAACGGTAATTCTGTTCCAGTTTAAAGACTTTCGTGTCGGGATAGATTTTCGTAAAATAGAGAATATTGTCAATATCCGCTCCACGAAAGGAATAGATACTTTGTGCGTCATCTCCCACGACACAGACCCGCTGATTCTCTTTGGTCAGTTGCAGGACAATGCTATGTTGGGCATAATTGGTATCCTGATACTCGTCTACGAGCACATAACGGAACTGCTCCCGATAACGTGCGAGCACATCCGGAAAATCACGAAAAAGAATGTACGTGTATACCAGCAGGTCGTCAAAATCCATGGCTCCCGCCTGGCGGCATCTTTCCCAATAACGGGTATAGATGTCACGAATAGCGGGCATTTTGGCTGCCATATCGCCTTCATAGGCTTCTTTATTGGCAGCATATCCCGTAGGAGTGACCAAATGATTCTTGGCATTGGAGATGCGGGATTGCACGATACCCGGTTTATAGGTCTTTTCGTCAAGCCCCATCTCTTTGATGATGGAACGGAGCAGGCTTTTACTGTCCGCCGTATCATAAATGGTAAACTGGGAGGTAAATCCGATATGTTGCGCTTCGGCACGAAGAATACGGGAGAATATGGAATGGAAAGTCCCCATCCACAAATAACGTGCCCGCTCCATACCTACCTGGCGGGCAATACGCTCTTTCATCTCACGGGCTGCCTTATTGGTAAAGGTCAGCGCGAGGATGTTCCACGGATTGTAACCGTTCTCCAGCAAATAGGCGATTTTATAAGTCAACACGCGCGTCTTCCCCGAACCCGCACCGGCTATCACCAGTGAAGGGCCATCGTTGTAAGTGACTGCTGCACACTGACTCTCATTCAATTCCTCTATATAATTGGTATTCATAACAGCATTATAAAAACAATGAGGTTTTTTAACAAACCCTCGGCGTTCAATTTTGTTCTCAATACAAAAGTATAACATTCATTCGAGAATGAAGGTATTTTTATGATTTTTCATCACTAACTATTTTAACCTAACCCCCAAAAGCAATGAAAAGAGGTATATTTTTATCAATTATTTTAGGTTTGTGCCTAGTCGCCTGCATTCCACAGGCTATGGCACAGAAACAGAGCCGGTTGGAAAAACTGCTCAGGTATCTGAATGACAACGACGCTGACAAATGGCAGAAGAACCGCGAAAAGGTAGACGATGAAACGCAGGTATATTATGCCGAGGAACTGGCTTTACTGGATGTCCTCAACGACCTGTGGAACAAGCAGAGCGAACAGGCCGCCACCGACTATTTCGGATGCTACGAGAAAGCAGCCAAAGCCTATTTTCCCAACATCTGCGACGAGGAGAAGATACAGCTTTCCAACGTGCAGGACAAGGCGGAGCAATCTATCGTCTATATTTTAGAGGCTTCGAAAGATCAGATTCCTTTCAGCCGGACACTGATGGACAGTATCCGTTCAAGCGGCTATTCCGCAGATTCCGCACTGATACAGAAGTTACGGGATATCCGCGAAATGGCACTACTGGAAGGTATGCTGAAAGCACCTGCATCCGGCATTTATCAGACGTACATGACCGAGTATCCGAACGGAAAATTCATCTCCCAAGTCAATGCCGCCGAAAACAAACGGCTTTATCAGATTGTGAAGAGTAATCCGACACCGGAGAATTTCAAAGCTTTCTTTGATAATCCCGCCATGCAAAAATTCTTCACGGATAAGGATACCCGCCCGTTCCTGGGTGAAGTGCAAGCGTTATACGACAATTACCTGTTCCATAGCATTGACAGCTTACGGGAAGGGGGAAATGCAACGGCTATCCGGCAAATCATCGACGACTACAAGCGCACTCCTTATCTGGATACCGCAGCGCGTACGCATCTGAATGATTTGGAATATCTTAGTGAGAAAGCGGATTTCGAGCTTTTAAAGCCGGCGATAGTCAGTTCTGAATCTTTGAGTCTGTTGCAGGAATTTCTTTGTACGCACAAATACAAGGAGTTTCGTGACCAGGCCAATGCGTTACGGACACCGTTTATCCTGCAAACAATCATCTCCACTCCCACTTCCGTGAAATATTATAATGCAGGACGGCTGATAAAGTCTGCCGAAAACGACAGTACGGGGAATATCTCTACCACTTATTCATATGACGATAAGGGACAACTCATCTCCACGTTATCACTGACCATGAAAAACGGGCAGGCAAGCAATGAAATGCAGACAAACAGGCTGTACGACCCGCAAGGTCACTGCATCTTTGAAGTACAGACGAACCCGAAGACCAAAACGGACGTTTACCGGCGGACACGCCGTATTGGTGCCGATGGAAGCATCGAGAGCGATTCTCTGAGATATGCGGATGGCAGACTCATCATAAGTACTTATGATAAGCAGGGCTTATTGACCGAAGCCAAAGAGTATAATAAGAACGGAGAGCTCCAGGGCTACACCGCAAACAAATATGATGACAAAGGCAGATTGATTGCCTCACAACATCAGAACCTGCTTTTCACCAACTCGTCCGATCAGATTATTTCACAGAAAGATGCTTATGAATATGACAAATACGGTTACCTGACGCAGATTGTCTACCAGCGGATTATGGGCAACAACCAGAAAACGTCCGGCTGCCTGACTTGCTTGTACGATAAATACGGTAACCGGATTGATGGAAATTCTTACTATGAATATGACAATACGGGACAATGGATTTGCCGCACGAACCGGGACAACCCGAAAGAAGTGGAACGGATACAGTATATTTATAAATAAAACAAGATACTGTGAACATTTTGCGGAAGGCTTCTGTTATTATAGTATAACAAGCCAATTAAAACTTGTAACATTATGAATACTATATTAATGTCTTTAATTATGATGACCATGACTTACGAAATGCCTAAACTTCCTTACGCAAACAATGCGTTGGAACCTGTAATCAGTCAGCAAACGATAGATTTCCATTACGGAAAACATCTACAAACGTATGTAAATAATCTGAACAGCCTCGTTCCGGGAACAGAATATGAAGGTAAAACGGTGGAAGAAATCGTTGCCGCAGCACTGGACGGAGCTATATTCAATAACGCCGGACAAGTATTGAACCACAATCTGTATTTCCTGCAATTTGCCCCGAAACCTGCGAAGAAGGAACCGGCAGGCAAACTGGGAGAAGCTATCAAACGTGACTTCGGCAGCTTTGAAAACTTCAAGAAAGAATTCAACGCAGCAGCAGTAGGATTGTTTGGTTCGGGATGGGCCTGGTTGTCCGTTGACAAAGACGGCAAACTGCACATCACCAAAGAAGGAAACGGAAGCAACCCTGTACGTGCCGGATTGAAACCGCTTCTCGGATTCGATGTGTGGGAACACTCCTATTATCTGGATTACCAAAACCGCCGTGCCGACCACGTAAACGCCCTTTGGAACATCATCGACTGGGATGTGGTTGAAAAAAGAATGTAACCGGACTTACTGACTAAACTATACTAATGAAAAGGTCGTTGTGAAAATCACAGCGGCCTTTTTTTACGACAATAATGAAAAAAAACTACTGATTTAGTGTTTTTCTGTTTCTTTTTCGCTTACTTTGCCCCCGTAAAGACAAAGGGGTGCCCCATGAGGGGCTGAGATTATACCCTAGGAACCTGATGCAGTTAGTACTGACGTAGGGATTGTGTTTCTTCTTATCGCCTTTCCATAAAAGCACGCTCTTTGTATTTACTTTCAACTTATTTATTCTGATAGGACAATGAAAGTACAAGTGAACAACAAAGAGGTGGAAATTATTCCTGACTCTACCCTTACACAACTGACAGCACAACTCGAACTTCCGGTTCAGGGTATCGCTATCGCCGTGAACAACAAAATGATTCCCCGCACCGAGTGGGAGCGTTTCACGCTGCATGAGAATGACAACCTGGTGATTATCAAGGCAGCTTGCGGAGGATAAAGTGATGGTCAGCCTACAATTTATCACGCATCAGACCGAACGGTATTCATACCTCGAATCGGCACGTATGGCACTCGAAGGCGGGTGCAAATGGATTCAACTACGCATGAAGGATACTCCTCTCGAGGAAGTGGAAACGGTGGCACTGCAACTGAAACCGCTTTGTAAAGAATACGAAGCTATCCTCATCCTCGATGACCACGTCGAACTGGCAAAAAAGCTGGAAGTGGACGGTGTGCACCTGGGTAAAAAGGATTTGCCTATCGACCAGGCACGGCAGATACTCGGAGAAGCCTTTATCATCGGCGGCACGGCAAACACATTTGAAGATGTCGTACAGCATTATCGTGCCGGAGCCGACTATCTCGGCATCGGGCCTTTCCGGTTCACCACTACCAAAAAGAATCTAAGCCCTGTACTGGGCTTGGAAGGATATTCGTCCATCCTTTCCCAAATGAAGGAAGCGAATATCGGACTGCCCGTAGTGGCTATCGGTGGAATCACCAACGAGGATATTCCTGATATTCTCCGCACAGGAGTTAACGGGATTGCCATGTCCGGCACGATTCTCCGGGCGGAAAATCCAGTAGAGGAAACACGTAGAATCATTGAAAGTGATTAATAATTTGTCAGATGATAAATGAAAATTTAATTCAGACAGAAGAACAAAAGAACATAAAATAAAACAGTAGTTCAATAACAGCAAAATAACTATCTCAGCGCAGCTATTTATGTTCTTTTGTTCTTCTGTCCAAAATTTGAATAATCAACTAAAATACATAAAATGGAAAAGTTAGTAATTGCGGGACGTGAGTTTGACTCACGCCTTTTCCTGGGAACAGGAAAATTCAATTCCAATGAAGTAATGGAACAGTCCATTCTGGCTTCAGGTACAGAAATGGTGACGGTTGCCATGAAACGTATCGACATGGACAATAAAGAGGACGACATGCTGAAACATATTATCCATCCGGATATCCAGTTATTGCCCAATACTTCCGGTGTACGTGATGCGGAAGAAGCTGTTTTTGCCGCACAGATGGCGCGTGAAGCGTTCGGTACGAACTGGCTGAAACTGGAAATTCATCCCGATCCCCGTTATCTGCTCCCCGACTCTATCGAGACACTGAAGGCTACGGAAGAGTTGGTAAAACTGGGCTTTATCGTGTTGCCCTATTGTCAGGCAGACCCTGTACTTTGCAAACGGTTGGAAGAAGCCGGCGCGGCTACCGTTATGCCTCTCGGTGCTCCGATTGGCACGAATAAGGGATTGCAAACCAAAGAATTCCTGCAAATTATTATCGAGCAAGCAGGTATCCCCGTTGTCGTTGATGCCGGTATCGGCGCGCCAAGCCATGCTGCCGAAGCCATGGAACTGGGTGCTTCTGCCGTATTGGTAAATACGGCAATCGCCGTTGCCGGAAACCCGGTAGAGATGGCAAAGGCTTTCAAAGCTGCTACCGAAGCCGGACGGCGGGCTTACGAAGCGGGATTAGGACTGCAAGCGGACAATTTTATAGCTGAAGCAAGCTCACCTCTGACTGCTTTCCTGGATAAATAATATGAATGAGTAGCTGACTACTAAAAGAACAATTATGGAACAAAGAATAAAATTTCCCCGCTCCCAAAAAGTATATTTGCCCGGCAAACTTTATCCGGATATCCGTGTAGCCATGCGGAAAGTGGAGCAAGTGCCCAGCGTCAGTTTTGAAGGTGAAGAAAAGATTGCGACACCGAATCCCGAAGTATATATATATGATACCAGCGGCCCGTTCAGCGACACGGATATGAGTATCGACCTTAAAAAAGGTTTGCCACGAATGCGTGAAAAATGGATTGTAAGTCGCGGTGATGTGGAGCAACTTCCCGAAATTACATCCGAATACGGACGCATGAGACGGGATGACAAGAGTCTCGACCACCTGCGTTTTGAACATATCGCCCTGCCTTATCGTGCAAAAAAAGGGGAAGCTATCACCCAAATGGCATATGCCAAAAGAGGAATCATCACTCCCGAGATGGAGTATGTGGCTATCCGTGAGAATATGAACTGTGAGGAATTGGGAATAAAAAGCCATATCACTCCCGAGTTTGTCCGCAAGGAGATTGCGGAAGGACGTGCCGTACTGCCTGCCAATATCAATCACCCGGAAGCTGAACCGATGATTATCGGACGCAACTTTCTAGTGAAAATCAATACGAATATCGGAAACTCCGCTACTACTTCGAGCATTGACGAAGAAGTGGAAAAAGCATTGTGGAGTTGCAAATGGGGCGGTGATACGTTGATGGATCTCTCTACGGGAGAAAATATCCACGAGACGCGCGAGTGGATTATCCGCAATTGTCCCGTTCCGGTCGGCACGGTTCCTATCTATCAGGCGCTCGAAAAAGTAAACGGCATGGTGGAAGACCTGACATGGGAAATCTACCGGGACACTTTGATTGAACAATGCGAGCAGGGAGTGGATTACTTTACGATTCATGCAGGTATCCGCCGCCATAATGTACACCTTGCCGATAATCGCCTGTGTGGTATTGTCAGTCGCGGGGGAAGTATTATGAGTAAATGGTGCCTGGTACATGACCAGGAGAGTTTCTTGTACGATCACTTCGATGATATTTGCGATATCCTGGCAGAGTATGATGTAGCGGTGTCTCTGGGAGACGGACTTCGTCCGGGTTCTATCTACGATGCCAACGATGAAGCTCAGTTTGCAGAACTGGATACGATGGGAGAACTCGTGCTCCGTGCCTGGGAGAAGAATGTCCAGGCATTTATCGAAGGCCCCGGGCATGTTCCGATGCACAAGATTAAAGAGAATATGGAACGTCAGATTGAGAAATGCCACGATGCGCCGTTCTACACGCTCGGCCCGTTGGTGACGGATATTGCTCCGGGATACGACCATATCACTTCCGCTATCGGCGCCGCACAAATCGGATGGCTAGGTACGGCAATGCTTTGTTATGTGACTCCGAAGGAGCATCTTGCCCTGCCGGACAAAGAGGATGTCCGTGTAGGAGTTATCACCTACAAGATAGCTGCTCATGCCGCCGACCTTGCCAAAGGGCATCCGGGTGCACAGGTACGCGACAACGCATTGAGCAAAGCGCGTTATGAATTCCGTTGGAAAGACCAGTTCGACTTGTCACTCGACCCGGAACGGGCACAGACTTATTTCCGTGCAGGACACCACATCGACGGAGAATATTGTACGATGTGTGGGCCCAACTTCTGTGCGATGCGATTATCACGTGACTTAAAGAAACGATGAACGGAATAGTGATTAGTGATTAACCCGCAAAAGGACATCACTAATCACTCACAGCAACCATTAATCACTAAAAAACTAATCACTAATAAAATGTTCTCTGACGAATTAGAAAAAATATCCTGGGAAGAGACGACAAAAGCCATCTATTCCAAAACTGATGCTGATGTACGCCGTGCATTAGGCAAGAAAGAACATTTGGACGTCAACGACTTTATGGCGCTGATTTCGCCTGCCGCCACTCCTTACCTGGAAGTGATGGCACGCCTTAGCCAAAAATATACAATGGAACGGTTTGGCAAGACCATCTCTATGTTTGTGCCGCTCTACCTGACTAATTCATGTACCAATTCCTGTGTCTATTGCGGTTTTCATATCAGTAACCCGATGAAAAGAACGATACTGACCGAGGAAGAGATAATCAATGAATACAAGGCTATCAAACGGCTGGCTCCTTTTGAGAATCTTCTGCTCGTGATGGGTGAGAACCCTGCGGCAGCCGGAGTTCCGTACATCGCCCGTGCACTGGATTTGGCAAAGCCTTATTTCAGTAATCTGCAAATTGAGGTGATGCCGCTTAAAGCGGAAGAATATAAGGAACTGACGGATCATGGACTGAACGGAGTAATTTGTTTTCAGGAGACTTATAATAAGTCAAACTACAAGACGTATCATCCAAGAGGCATGAAGTCAAAATTCGAATGGCGTGTGGATGGTTTCGACCGCATGGGACAGGCAGGTGTACACAAGATTGGTATGGGTGTCCTGATCGGACTGGAAGAATGGCGGACAGATGTCACCATGATGGCTTATCATCTGCGTTATCTGCAAAAGCATTACTGGAAAACAAAATACAGCGTCAACTTCCCGCGTATGCGCCCGTCGGAGAATGGCGGTTTCCAACCGAACGTAATCATGAACGACCGGGAACTGGCTCAACTGACATTCGCCATGCGTATCTTCGACCATGATGTGGACATCTCTTATTCTACCCGTGAAAGCGCAGAAATCCGAAATAACATGGCTACACTGGGTGTAACGACCATGAGTGCGGAAAGTAAAACAGAACCGGGAGGATATTACAGTTATCCACAGACACTGGAACAATTTCATGTCAGCGATGAACGGAAAGCGGTGGAGGTTGAACGTGATTTGAGAAAGTTAGGGCGTGAACCGATTTGGAAGGATTGGGATCAGTCTTTCGATTTTAAAAGATAAACGGATGCGGTACGACAGACAAACGATTCTTCCCGAAATTGGAGAAGAAGGTCAGAAGAAACTGTTGGATGCCAAAGTTCTCATAGTAGGCGTGGGAGGGTTAGGCTCTCCCATCGCCCTCTATCTGGCGGGTGCCGGTGTAGGCTGTATCGGGTTGGTGGATGACGATGTGGTAAGCATCAGCAATCTGCAACGGCAAGTGCTCTATTCCGAGAAAGAACTGGGCAAGTCCAAGGCAGTATGTGCAGCGGAGCGACTATCCGCCCTTAACAGTGAAATCAAGATACAGCCCTACTCCACCCGGTTGACCGGGGATAATGCTTTTGATATTATTGGGGAATATGATATGGTCGTGGATGGTTGCGATAACTTCGCCACACGCTATCTGATTAATGATATTTGCATCCAACAGGGAAAGCCGTATATATACGGTGCTATCTGCGGTTTTGAAGGACAAGTTTCGGTATTCAATTTTGGAAAACGGAAGAAAAATTACCGTGATCTCTATCCTGACGAAGAAGAAATGAAGCGGATGCCACCACCGCCGAAGGGTGTGATGGGAATTACTCCCGCCGTCGTAGGAAGCATTGAAGCTACGGAAGTTCTGAAAGTTATTGGCGGATTCGGAGATGTTTTGGCGGGTGAACTATGGACTATTGACTTGCGGACATTGCAATCTAACAAATTTTCACTATAAACGTTGGTTTCTGATATAGTTAATCACTAACTTTGCTAAACAATCCAAGTTAACAAAGGAAATGAAATTAATTGTAGTCACCACACCCACTTTCTTCGTTGAAGAAGATAAGATTATTACTGCTCTTTTCGAAGAGGGCCTGGATATCCTACATCTTAGAAAACCGGAAACTCCGGCCATGTATTCAGAACGATTACTGACTCTTATCCCGGAAAAATATCACCGACGCATTGTCACGCACGAGCATTTTTATCTGAAGGAGGAATTCAACCTGATGGGGATTCACTTGAATGCGCGAAATCCGAAAGAGCCTCACGACTATGCGGGGCACGTCAGTTGTTCTTGCCACTCCGTCGAAGAAGTAAAAAACAGAAAGCATTTCTATGATTATGTTTTCATGAGCCCTGTCTATGACAGTATCTCTAAAGTGAATTATTATTCTACATATACTGCCGAAGAATTGCGTGAAGCCCAAAAGGCTAAAATCATTGATTCCAAAGTGATGGCATTGGGGGGTATCAATGAAGACAATCTGTTGGAAATTAAAGATTTCGGTTTTGGGGGAGCTGTCGTACTGGGTGACCTTTGGAACAGGTTTGATGCTTGCTCGGATCAGAATTATCTGGCGGTGATCGAGCATTTCAAGAAGTTGAAGAAGTTGTCGGATTAAAGAAAGAAGTTTATCAAAATTGATAGTGTACCTTCAATAATATAAGAAAAGCCGTTGCGAATCATCTTCTGCAACGGCTTTCCTTTTCTTTATATCCTGTTCTGTTATCAGAACTTGTATCCTACAATGATAGAGAAGTTCATGTTTTTAGGATTGCCAACTTTCTCTACATCTACCAAACCGAATTGACCATCCAAACCTGCAATAATTCTGCCGAATTCCAATGCAACCCCAACACCAAGACCTGCATCAAAACGCTTCAAAGCATCATCACCAAAAGTATCATATTTACGTTCTGTATTATTCCCTAAATCCTTCTTTATTTTTCCCGCAACACCACAAGCAAAATAAGGCCCTGCATTTACAACAAGATTAGTATTATCCGCTACATTAAAACGAGCTGCAGCCATTACAGGCAATTCCAAATACATTGCATTAATACTATTTCCATCTTTCTTTGCACCTTTTGTAGTCAAGAATAGAGAAGGTTGCAATGACCATGTGTCATCAAAAGCATATTCAAAACCGCCACCAAGTTTGAAACCAACTTTTGCATTCAAATCAAGATCACCTGTATAATTACTAAAGTTCATACCAACCTTGGCATTCCAACCTGTAATCTGAGAGAAACCTGCTACTGAAATCAACGCAAATAATACAAATAAAACACTCTTCTTCATAATTTTAAAGTTTTAAATTAATACTCAAGGATTTTATTTTCCTTATTGTTTAACAATACAAATGTATAATTGTAATTTGTATTAAACAACTTTTTCGTTAACAAATGCGTAAATTATAGAGTTTATACATAAAGAAAGGGAATTCCCTATTTTAGAGAACTCCCTTTCCTATTTTTTGTTCGGTCTTTCTTATCAGAATTCGTAGTGGAAGCCAAATGACAAGTCTTCGCTACTCAGTTTAAGACCGAAAGAATCTCCGGAAGTATTTATGTTTCTACGATAGCCCAAGAAACCATACTTAGCAACGAAAGAGAAATGCTTGTTCAGTTTCACGGCAATACCCGGTCTGATACCGATCTGTCCTGCTTTGCTGGTATCACCATCTTTGATTTTCACAAAGCCGAGAGCAGCAGTTCCGTCCATAAACAGACGAACAGCACTGTTCTGATAATAAGACCAACGAACATACGGAGCTACAAATACTGCATTGGCAGTTACGCCTTCATCATATTCATGTGAATAATTCAACTCAGCACCCAATGCCCATGTTTTATTAAAGTTATATCCGATTTCCGGAGCAACTTTAAATGATGTAGTGTTGCCTGTGCTGTTACGCCAAACGTTCAAAGATCCGCCTACGTAAATGTCCTGTGCTTTTACAGCGATAGCCACCAACATGATAACTACCAATAATAAACTCTTTTTCATCTTCTTGTTTTTTTTAATTATACCATTAGACCCCATTTAGATCCGTTTCCGGGGTGCAAAAGTATAACCCTTTTTTCGTTAAAACAACTTTTTAGTTAGTTTTTTATAAAATACACAATTTTCGGTTTGTACAAAATAAAATAGGCTGCAAATACTTTCACAAGTATTTACAGCCTATTTATCAGATAGTCAAGTACCTAACCAGTGTATTCAACTATCCCTCAATAGCTGCCTGAGCCGCCGCCAATCTTGCGATAGGCACGCGGAATGGAGAACAACTAACGTAGTTTAATCCCACTCTGTGGCAGAACTTCACTGAAGAAGGTTCACCACCATGTTCACCACAAATACCGCATTTCAAATCCGGGCGGATAGCACGGCCTTTTTCTGTTGCCATACGTACCAGTTGTCCCACACCATTCTGGTCGAGCACCTGGAACGGGTCTACTTTCAAAATCTTCTTTTCCAGATAAACAGGAAGGAAGGAAGCAATATCGTCACGAGAATAACCGAAGGTCATCTGCGTCAAGTCATTTGTACCGAATGAGAAGAATTCAGCAGAAGAAGCAATGCGGTCGGCTGTCAAAGCTGCGCGCGGGATTTCAATCATTGTACCTACTTTGAAGTCGATGCTGTCTCCCAACTCTTCGAACAACTTCGCTGCCTCTGTACGAATCACGTTTTCCTGTTCCTTGAATTCATACAAGATACCAGTCAGCGGAACCATGATTTCCGGATGTGTCTCCACTCCTTCTTTCTTCAATTCCAATGCAGCACCCAGGATAGCACGTGTCTGCATCTGCGTAATTTCAGGATATGTATTTCCCAGACGGCAACCACGGTGACCCAACATCGGGTTGTGTTCACACAATGATTCTACACGTTGCTGGATATACTGCAAACTTACGCCCATTGTATCTGCCATCTCCTGCTGTCCCTTCAAATCGTGGGGAACGAACTCATGCAAAGGAGGATCGAGCAGACGTACAGTCACCGGACAGCCCGCCATTGCTTTAAAGATACCCTTAAAGTCCGCCTGTTGGTACGGAAGAATCTTAGCCAATGCTTTCCGACGTCCTTCGGCATCTTCCGCCAGAATCATTTCACGCATAGCCTTAATCTTCTCACCTTCGAAGAACATATGTTCCGTACGGCAAAGACCGATACCCACCGCACCGAAATTACGGGCCACTTCCGCATCGTGCGGAGTATCCGCATTGGTACGTACTTGCAGACGGGTATATTTATCAGCCAATGTCATCAATTCGGCAAAGTCACCGGAAAGCTCGGCAGCTTTCGTCTCTACCTTACCATTATATACTACCCCCGTACTTCCGTTCAGAGAGATGTAATCGCCTTCTTTCAGCACCACACCGTCAATTTCCACCGTACGTGCCTTATAATCAATATTCAATGCGCCTGCACCCGACACACAGCATTTACCCATACCACGGGCAACCACAGCAGCGTGAGAAGTCATACCGCCACGAGCTGTCAGGATACCTTCGGCAACTGCCATACCTGCCAAGTCTTCAGGAGAAGTTTCGATACGGACCATCACTACACGCTTTCCGGCAGCATGCCATTCGGCAGCGTCGTCGGCGAAGAATACAATCTGACCGGTTGCAGCACCCGGAGAAGCCGGAAGACCGCGAGTCAGGACTTTAGCTTTCTTTAAAGCATCCTTATCAAATACAGGGTGAAGCAATTCGTCCAGCTTATTCGGCTCAACACGCAGCAAAGCTGTCTTTTCATCAATCATACCCTGACGAAGCAAATCCATAGCAATCTTCACCATGGCAGCACCCGTACGTTTGCCGTTACGTGTCTGAAGGAACCAGAGTTTACCTTCTTGAACGGTAAACTCCATGTCCTGCATATCTTTATAATGATTTTCCAATTTTGTCTGAAGCGCATCCAGTTCTTTGTAGATTTCCGGCATAGCTTCTTCCATAGAAGGATATTTTTCTGCACGTTCTTCTTCGCTTACTCCGGCCAGTTGAGCCCAGCGTTGAGAACCGATCTTAGTAATCTGTTGCGGAGTACGGATACCGGCCACTACGTCTTCACCTTGCGCGTTAATCAGGTATTCACCATTGAAAAGATCTTCACCTGTAGCTGCGTCACGTGAGAAACAAACGCCGGTTGCGGAAGTATCTCCCATATTACCGAATACCATTGCCTGTACGTTTACGGCTGTTCCCCATTCGTCAGGAATACTTTCCATCTTACGGTAAAGGATAGCACGTTCATTCATCCATGAATCGAATACTGCGCAGATGGCACCCCAAAGCTGTTCGTATGCACAAGTCGGGAAATCTTTTCCTGTCTGTTCTTTTACGGCAGCTTTAAATTTCTTCACGAGCTCTTTCAGGTCTTCCACTTCCAACTCGTTGTCGAGTTTCACACCTTTCGCTTCTTTCACCTCTTCGATGATTGCTTCGAACGGGTCAATATCTTCCTTATTAGTAGGTTTCATTCCCAAAACCACGTCACCGTACATCTGTACAAAACGACGGTAAGAATCCCATGCAAAACGTGCGTTACCAGTCTTGCGGATAATACCTTCCACCACTTCGTCATTCAGACCCAGATTCAGGATAGTATCCATCATACCCGGCATAGACGCGCGGGCACCGGAACGTACAGACACCAACAAAGGATTTTCAATGTCACCAAATTTTGATTTCATCAAGCCTTCTACATTAGAAATGGCTTTCACGACATCATCTTTGAGCAACTCAACCACTTTGTCACGCCCTAACGTGTTGTATTCCGTACAAACATCTGTAGTTATTGTGAATCCGGGAGGGACTGGAATTCCGATTAAATTCATTTCTGCAAGATTGGCACCTTTACCACCTAGCAAATTCTTCATGTCAGCCTTTCCTTCTGCCTGACCATTACCAAAGGTATAAACTCTTTTTTTATCCATAATACTGTGTTTAAAGTTACATTATGATTATCTTCTGTTCGCAAATCTAAGGATATTTCGCAAATCAGAAAACTTTTTGCGAAAAAACTTTCTATCAAAATGCAATTTCGACATTACAATCTGGAATATTTCTACAGACACGAAAGTTTTCCAAAAAAAATACCTATTTTTGCAGAGTAATTATTAGACTGGTGTAAAAGTGGCAAGAAAGAAAAAAGAGCTTCCCTTATTGGAGAAGGTAACAATCATGGATGTGGCTGCCGAAGGAAAAGCCATCGCAAAAGTAAACGACCTGGTAATTTTTGTCCCCTACGTAGTGCCGGGTGACGTCGTAGACCTTCAGATCAAGCGTAAAAAGAATAAATATGCCGAAGCAGAAGCGGTGAAGTTTCATGAACTATCGCCCAATCGCGCCGTTCCTTTCTGCCAGCACTATGGTGTATGCGGCGGCTGCAAATGGCAGGTGCTCCCCTATCCGGAGCAAATCAGATACAAACAGAAGCAAGTGGAAGATAACCTGAGACGTATCGGGAAAATCGAGCTTCCTGAGATTTCTCCTATTCTCGGTTCAGCTAAAACGGAGTGGTACAGAAACAAACTGGAGTTCACTTTTTCCAACAAACGTTGGCTGACAAACGAAGAAGTGCGCCAGGATGTGAAGTACGATCAGATGAATGCGGTAGGTTTCCATATTCCGGGTGCGTTCGACAAGGTACTGGCTATCGAGAAATGTTGGTTGCAGGACGATATATCCAACCGTATCCGGAATGCGATACGCGATTATGCTTACGAACATGATTATTCATTCATCAATCTGCGTACACAAGAAGGTATGCTGCGGAATATGATTGTCCGCACTTCTTCAACGGGCGAATTGATGGTAATCGTGATTTGCAAGATTACGGAAGAGCACGAAATGGCCCTATTCAAGAAACTGCTTCAGTTTGTCGCTGATTCTTTCCCGGAAATTACATCTTTGCTATACATTATTAATAATAAGTGTAACGACACCATCAATGATTTGGATGTGCACGTATTTAAAGGTAAAGATCATATCTTTGAGGAGATGGAAGGCCTGCGTTTCAAGGTAGGTCCGAAATCATTCTATCAGACCAATTCGGAACAAGCATATAATCTATATAAGATAGCCCGTGACTTTGCCGGACTGACCGGAAATGAACTGGTGTACGACCTTTATACCGGAACAGGCACGATTGCCAACTTTGTCTCACGCCAGGCGCGCCAGGTGATCGGTATCGAATATGTGCCGGAAGCTATTGAAGACGCAAAGGTAAATGCAGAAATCAATGATATTAAGAATACCTTGTTCTATGCCGGCGACATGAAGGATATGTTGACTCAGGACTTCATCAATAAGCATGGACGCCCGGACGTTATCATTACAGATCCCCCTCGTGCAGGTATGCATCAAGATGTGGTTGACGTCATTTTGTTTGCCGAACCCAAACGGATTGTTTATGTAAGTTGTAATCCTGCTACTCAGGCACGCGATTTGCAGTTACTGGATGGTAAATACAAGGTGAAAGCTGTGCAGCCGGTTGATATGTTCCCTCACACTCATCATGTGGAGAATGTAGTATTACTAGAACTTCGATAAAAGAAAAAAATGGAAAAAAGACCTAGAAAGACACCTGCTGAAAGAGCACGTGCCCAATATACGAACTATGCAGTCAGGGAACCGATGGAACTCATGGATTTCCTCGCTTCCAAAATGCCGGACGCAAGCCGCACAAAGCTGAAATCTTTGTTAAGCAAGCGGGTGGTATTTGTTGACAATGTGATCACTACACAATTCAACTTCCCTCTTCAACCGGGAATGAAAGTGCAAATCAGCAAGCAAAAGGGAAAGAAAGAATTTAATAACAGATTGCTGAAAATTATATATGAAGACGCTTATATCATTGTTGTCGAAAAGATGCAAGGACTTTTATCCGTCAATACGGAGCGCCAGAAAGAGCGTACTGCTTATACAATACTCAATGAATATGTACAGCGTTCAGGACGTCAGTTTCGCGTATTCATCGTTCACCGCCTGGACAGGGACACTTCCGGCTTGATGATGTTTGCCAAAGACGAAAAGACCCAGCGGGTTCTGCGTGACAATTGGCACGAAATAGTGACAGACCGCAGATATGTGGCAGTAGTGGAAGGAAGCATGGAGAAAGACTATGATACGGTAGTATCCTGGTTGACTGATAAGACTTTGTATGTAAGCTCCAGCGAATATGATGACGGTGGTTCAAAATCAATCACACATTATAGAACCATCAAACGTGCAAACGGGTATTCTCTTGTAGAACTTGATTTGGAGACAGGACGCAAGAATCAGATTCGTGTGCATATGCAGGATTTAGGTCATCCGATTGTCGGTGATGGAAGATATGGCGGAGAAAACTATTCGAATCCTATCGGACGATTGGCTCTTCACGCTTTCAAGCTTTGTTTTTATCATCCGGTAACGGGGGACTTGATGGAGTTTGAGACACCTTATCCGGCAGATTTCAAGAAGCTGTTTTTGAAGAAATAAAAAATAAAAGCGGAACTCTTTAAAAAAGAGACTTCCGCTTTTTATTTATATTAAAATATTCATCTTCTATTGCATTTCCAATGTAAAAGGAAAACCTTCCGAATCTCCTGTCAAATAAAAAATCCCAGTCATTAATCCCCGACGTATGTTCACATCATCCATATAGGAAATTCCATTCCTACCATAATCCAAAATAAGATTATTACTGTAACGATCCTCCCAATACCACTGAAAACGAAAATGATCATATGGGTCACCATTACGATAGTATTGATATTCTTCACCAAAACCATCCGGGTCAAAAGTAAACTCACTATATATATACCTTCCATTGACAGCACTCATGCCGACATCTCCTGCCCATATCCTGCCAAACATCTGTTCTTCTAAGTCTTCATCATCCTCGCACGAAGTAAAGCCAACCAATAAAGTCAGCATCATTAAGATACCTGCATATCTCTTAACCATTTTCATAATCTTCCAGTTTATTGCGTTTATAAATACAAATTTAGCGTTTTTATTTTACTATACACCCCAAGCCATAAGTTTTTTGTACCTTTGCCCCGATAATATTAAAAAAATTACATGAAACTTCTTTGGCTCGATTTAAATAGCTCCTATGCACACTCCTCACTGGCACTCCCTGCACTCCATGCTCAAATAGCAGACGATACCACTATTGAATGGTGCGTAGTCTCCGCCACGATTAATGAAAATACCGGTAGCGTTGTCAATCAAATCTATCATCACCAGCCGGATATCATTGCAGCCACCAATTGGCTATTTAATCACGAGCAACTATTACACATCGTTTCACGTGCAAAAGCATTATTACCTCATTGCTGTATCATACTCGGCGGCCCCGAGTTTTTAGGAGATAACGCAGCTTTCTTATATAAGAACAAATTTGTAAGCGGAGTGTTCCGCGGAGAAGGCGAAGAAGTATTCCCTTTATGGCTAAAAGTGTGGAATCACTCAAAAGAAGAGTGGAAATCAATAACAGGCCTCTGTTATCTTGATGAAAACAATCAATATCAAGACAACGGTATCGCCCGCGTCATGAATTTCTCACAACTCATATCTCCTGAAAAGAGTCGTTTTTTCAATTGGAGCAAGCCCTTTGTCCAACTTGAAACAACCCGGGGATGTTTCAACACATGCGCTTTTTGCGTCAGTGGCGGTGAAAAGCCTGTCCGCACCATTCCTCTGGAAACTATCCGTGAACGCCTGAACGATATTCATCAACATGGTATCAAAAATGTACGTGTGCTCGACCGTACCTTTAATTATAATAATAAGCGTGCCAAAGAATTACTCGACCTGTTTCGCAACTATCCGGACATCTGTTTCCATCTTGAAATCCATCCAGCTCTCCTTTCCGAAGAACTTAAAGAAGAATTATCCGTTCTCCCTAAAGGTTTATTGCACCTGGAAGCCGGCATTCAGAGTTTAAAAGAGTCCGTCCTACAACAAAGCCGGCGCATCGGAAAATTATCCGATGCCCTTGAAGGATTAAAATATCTCTGCTCTCTAAAAAACATGGAGACGCATGCCGACCTGATAGCCGGACTCCCACTCTATCACTTATCCGAGATATTCGAAGATGTCCACACCTTGGCAGAATATGGTGCAGGAGAAATCCAACTGGAATCTCTGAAGCTACTTCCCGGCACTGAAATGCGAAGAAGAGCAGAAGAATTAGGCATCCAATACTCACCGCTTCCACCGTACGAAGTACTGCAAACCCGTGAAATATCCGTAGATGAGTTACAGACAGCACATTATCTGTCTCGCCTTTTAGACGGATTCTACAATACTCCTACCTGGCAAAGCATTACCCGGACACTCATTTTGGAGAATCCTTCTTTCTTACATGAATTCCTCAACCATTTGGTGCAAACAGATGTTATCGACACTCCTTTAAGTTTAGAAAGAAGAGGATTGATTCTATACGATTTTTGTAAAAGTCAATACCCCGATTACTTGACGCAAGTCAGCATCGCATGGATAGAAGCAGGAATGTCCTTAAAGAAAGCCCCCGCCGAAAGAGTAAGAACCAAACGGCAAGTCCCTCCCGAAAGTTGGGAAGTTATATACGGTTCATACCGTGAGAATCTACGTTTATGCTTCCTTCCTACTGACGAAGAAGGGCACGGTTATTGGTTCGGTTTTGAATCGGAGATTCAAAAGATACAACCGGTATTCAAAGCAACAACTTAATAAAAAGCCACCCTCAAAACCCAAAAACTGTCCAAATAAAAAAAGAAAAGTATTCCCATATTTTGTGAAATAATTCCTATTCATTTATCATTTGTAGCAGCATTTCCTATTCTCCATCGTCCATACAGTAAACTTTACTAGCACACACAGTATGGATGCCCGAAAATATCAGTTGATGATTGTCTGCCTGTCATTACTCCCTTTATCCGTAGCAGGACAAGAATGGAGTAAGCAGGACTCATTGAGATTACAACAAATACTAAACTCTGAACAGGAAATCAAAATAAACAGAAAGCTCATTGAAAACACAGAGCAGAATATATTCCCCAAAAAGTCCTTTATGGATTTTGACCCGACATTGCCAACTATTAAAAGTTCGACCATCTTTTCAAAACCATCCATTAATACCTATAATATACTCCACAAGTCTGCCTCTACCTTTTTACCGACTTATTCTTTAATGAGAATAAATAAAAATCTCATTCTATATAGCAAAAGTAACTTTGCAGAAAGCCCCAGTCACTTCCATATCCAAACTCTTATTGAATATAAGTTCTCACAAAAATGGTCTCTTAATATATACGGCTCACAAAACCTTAATACCCAAAAATACCGGGGACTCCCTTCCGAAGTAGAGCCCACCCAACTAGGCGGCAACGTTGTACTGAAAATAAATAAAAACTGGAAAATCAAAACCAGCATGCAATATCAATACAATGCCTTGCGAAAAAGATGGGAATGGATACCTCAAGTTAGTGTTTCATATGAATGGTAGATACAATACAATCTGTATAATATCTCATCTTCCCGTAAAGACAGAAAAGTTTTAGAAGCCAGGCAAACGTATCTTCCATTTTATTCTCTACCTTTGTAACACGATTAAAAAAACATCTTATAATAATGAAGAATTTTATCAAGGGATTCCGGTTTACCCCCTCCAATTATCCGGCAGCAGTAGAAGAGAAAATACAAAAATACAGAAAGCAAGGTTATAAACTCCCTCCACGCAAAGTGCTTCGTACACCCGAGCAACTGGAAGGGATTCGTGAAAGTGCCAAAATCAATACAGCATTGTTAGATTATATCTCAGAGAATATTCGTGAAGGGATGTCTACTGAAGAGATTGATGTAATGGTGTATGATTTCACTACCGGTCACGGTGCTATCCCCGCCCCGCTCAATTATGAAGGATTTCCCAAAAGCGTTTGTACAAGTATCAATGATGTAGTGTGTCACGGGATACCAAGTAAAAACGAAATCCTTAAAAGCGGTGACATTGTCAATGTAGATGTTTCTACGATTTACAATGGCTATTTCTCCGACGCGTCCCGCATGTTTATGATTGGCGAGGTAAGTCCCGAAATGCAAAAGCTGGTTCGGGTAACCAAAGAATGTATGGAAATAGGAATTGCTGCCGCACAGCCCTGGAAACAACTGGGCGATGTAGGCGCAGCGATTCAGGAGCATGCCGAAAAGAATGGATATAGCGTTGTCCGTGACCTTTGCGGACACGGTGTGGGGATGAAGTTCCATGAAGAGCCGGATGTAGAACATTTCGGACGCCGCGGCACAGGAATGATGATCGTACCCGGCATGACTTTTACCATCGAGCCGATGATAAACATGGGAACCTATGAAGTATTCATAGACGAAGCCGACGGATGGACTGTCTGCACTGACGACGGACTCCCCTCCGCCCAATGGGAAAACATGATACTGATTACTGAAACCGGAAACGAAATTCTAACTTATTGATGGAACTGATTCTACTTATTGTAATTGCCGTATTAGTGACAGTCCTGCTGGTATTATCACTGACCAAAGGCAACAATCAAACTCAAGCGGAACAATTACAGATAGCTTTGCGCCAACAGATGCAGGAGAACCGAGAAGAACTGAACCGCAGCATCCGGGAACTTCGCATGGAAATGACGCAAACGCTCAACCAGAATATGCAGCAACTCCAGGATGTACTGCATAAAAACATGATGACCAGTGGAGAGTTACAACGCCAGAAATTCGACACGATGGCACGCCAACAGGAAGCACTGATGAAATCTACCGAGAAACGCCTGGACGATATGCGCCTGATGGTAGAAGAAAAGCTGCAAAAGACACTGAACGAACGAATCGGCCAGTCGTTTGAAATCGTCCGTTCACAACTTGAGAACGTACAAAAAGGACTCGGAGAAATGAAATCCCTGGCACAGGACGTCGGCGGACTGAAAAAAGTATTGAGCAACGTAAAAATGCGGGGAACATTCGGTGAAGTACAGCTCGGAGCATTACTCGAACAAATGATGAGCCCCGAACAGTATGACGCAAACGTCAAGACGAAAAAGAGTGGAACCGAATTCGTCGAATTTGCCATCAAACTTCCGGGAAAAGATGATGCCAACAGCACCGTTTACCTTCCGATTGATGCCAAATTCCCGAAAGACATATACGAACAATATTATGATGCTTTCGAAGCGGGAGATGCCGCACTGATGGAATCATCCGGCAAGCAGTTGGAAAGCACGATAAAAAAAATGGCCAAGGATATTCACGATAAATATGTGGATCCCCCTTTTACTACCGATTTCGCCATCATGTTCTTACCTTTTGAAAGCATTTACGCTGAGGTAATCCGAAGAACAAGTCTTGTAGAGACGCTTCAGAAAGAATATAAGATCGTAGTGACCGGACCGACGACACTAGGAGCTATCTTGAACAGCCTTCAAATGGGATTCCGAACTCTTGCCATCCAAAAGCGTACCGGCGAAGTTTGGACTGTATTAGGAGCCGTCAAAACGGAATTCGGCAAGTTCGGCGGATTGCTTGAGAAAGTACAGAAGAACCTGCAAAGCGCCGGAGACCAACTGGAAGAAGTAATGGGAAAACGGACACGCGCCATCGAACGGAAACTGCGGCAAGTAGAGCAGTTACCACATGAAGAAAGTCAGAAGATTCTGCCGATTGACGGAATAGATGATGAACTTACAGATGAATAGTCAACGCCCCTGCCCCTTTGCAAGCACCACCCGGAGCACAATATAACCCAATAATCCGGAAAGTATGGAACCCGACAACACTCCAAACTTAGCCTGATTCAACAAGACCGGATAATCAGCACCGAAAGAAAGGTTGGCAATGAAAAGCGATACGGTAAAACCGATGCCGCCTAACAATGCAACTCCGGTAAGATTCATCCAGTTCATTCCCAATGGTCTGGGAGTCAGTCCTGTTCTGATAGCCAACCAGGTGAACGAATAAATACCGATGAATTTTCCCAATAACAATCCGGCTGCCACCGCAATACCCACGTTGCCGACCAACTCGCCACCCCCGCTAAACACAACGCCGGCATTGACAAAAGCAAAAAGCGGAAGAATCAGGTAATTGACCGCCCCATGCAGATTGTCTTCCAATGATTGCAACGGACTAATCACACGGTCGGAAGCCGACTCCACCTCTTTCAGTTTGGCAATCTGCTCATTAGTCAACACAATACTTCCCGACTCCATTGTCGGGAAGCCGGCTATTATACGACGGATATCTTCAATATACTTTCCTACGTTCAAACGAGGCTTTGCGGGAATAACAAAAGCCAGGATAACCCCGGAGATTGTACTATGAATACCCGATTGCAAAAATAAATACCAAATAACGACCCCAATCACTAAAAAGAAAATCTTATTTGTCGCCCCCCATTTTCCAATAAAGTAAAGCAAAACATAAAGTAACGCAGCCACCAGAAGATAACCGTAAGAGACATGTGAACTATAAAAAATGGCAATCACCAGAATACCGCCAATATCATCGACAACCGCAAAAGCCGTCAGAAAGATTTTCAGACTCAGCGGAATACGATTCCCTAGCAAGCTCAACACTCCCAATGAAAAAGCAATATCCGTCGCCATCGGAATGGCAAGTCCCCGTCCACCATCACTACCCGGCGGGCAAAACAGCATATAAATCAACACCGGAAACACCATACCGCCGCAAGCGGCAATAAAAGGCAATGACGCTTTGCGGAAAGAAGAAAGTTCGCCAACCAATAACTCCCGTTTGATCTCCAGTCCCACCATCAGGAAGAAAATCGTCATCAATCCATCATTGATAAACTCAATCATCCGTAGATTTTCCCCGCCATGCGAAAGTAAATTAAAACTACCAATCTGCAAATGAAGCTCATGAGACAGAAACTCCTGATAAACCGGAGCCACAGAAGAGTTCGCAATGATGGCTGCCGAAATAGCAGCCAGAAATAGAAGAATACTCGCTGTGATATTCATGGATGAGAAATTCCGCATAGTCCGCAAAATAGTCATAACGAAATGTATTTATAATATTAGACTCGCAATATACGGATTTTTCTAATTAATATAGCTCCTCAAAGCCAGGTTTTTCACCCAAAGCACAAAGATTCCTGTCAAAATCAGGTTCAACACCAAAGTCAGCACAGAAATCACCAACGCAGGCCCTCCCAAATTGTATCCCAACGCAATGAAAATAATTCCGGCACCCACTTCCCCGCGGGTAAACATTCCGATGGAAAGAGCCAGCCGTTCACTCAACTTCCGGTCGCGATAAAAGAACATCGGGCAGAGCTTTCCTACATTCGACAACAAAGAGACAATCACCACATGAAACATAATCATTCCCCAAGACATCATCTCCTGCGAACCCGTTACAGAATGTGTACCGGCATGAGTCTCCGCAAAGTTCACCCCGATAAAATGAGGCATACTCATCCCCACCAGGAACATAAACAAGAAAGAGATTCCGGTTGACACCTTCCGTTCCACGGGCGTATCATGCTCCCTATGTTTCATAATCATACCCAGGACAAAAGCCGGCAACAGCACTTCAATATGGATACTCCCCTCTTCTCCATACAATTCCTTGCTGCCCAGATAAAGAATCTGCGTAGCCAGGAATACGATAACCGAATAAAAGAGAATAGCCTTCCAGTCCTGACGCCAGTCATATTTATTCAACTTCTGCCAGCCGACAGCCAACAACATAAACACGACCACCACCACAATAATCAATTGCCAGCGCAATCCGATCATCATTATCTGAAGAGGAATCATCAGGATAATCGTATCCAAATCATCAAAGATAGCCAACACCTGAATCTTCTTATAAATCCAACTGGACTTCAGCCCGATAGCAGCCAGCATCGTAAATAAGATACCCGCCGATGTCGGCGCCGCAAAACGGCTCAACAACAGATTCTCCTTCCACGCTTCCCAACTATTCCAATAATCGGGCGGCAACAATATAAACACATAATAAATGGCAATCATAAACCACGGCAGGGCTGCCGTCGCCATCGCTATGAAATAATCCTGAGCATAGCTTTTCCACCGAACCTTGTCGAGAACAAACTCCCGGCCCACATTAATCATTATAAAACTAAGACACACATAAAGCAGTACATTCGAAATGGATTTAACGACTCCATAACCTTGCCCTGCCAGTACCGGCAGGAATTGTGAAAGAATGAGCCCCAACATAAGGAAGCCCGAAAAAGACAGAACTTTTCTCATATTTATAGTCGTTTGTTTTTTAAAAGTGATTGCCAAGGAAAGCTCTGCGGACAGAAGGCGATCACCCTGGTGTATTAAAAAACTAACCGCAAGTCAATTTGTTCAGGATATACTCTGAAAAAATTGCTTGCGGCAATATTCTTAATCCAGTTTCAGTACAGCGAGGAAGGCTTTTTGAGGAACCTCCACGTTACCGATTTGTTTCATTCGTTTCTTACCTCTTTTCTGCTTTTCAAGCAGTTTACGTTTACGGCTGACGTCACCACCGTAACATTTTGCAGTCACATCCTTACGAACTGCCTTAATCGTTTCACGGGAAATAATCTTCGCACCGATAGCTGCCTGAATGGCAATATCAAATTGCTGGCGGGGAATCAGTTCCTTCAACTTCTCACACATCCGTCTGCCCATGTCATAGGCATTGTCAATATGTGTCAGCGTAGAAAGCGCGTCCACAGGCTCGCCGTTCAGAAGAATATCGAGCTTCACCAACTTGGAAGTGCGGAAACCGTTCGGATGATAATCAAACGAAGCATACCCTTTGGAAATACTCTTCAGCCTATCATAAAAGTCGATCACAATCTCACCCAAAGGTATATTATAATATATCTCCACACGATTACCGGAAATATACTCCTGCTTGATAAGCTCACCCCGTTTACCCAGGCAAAGCGTCATGATAGGGCCTATATAATCGGTCGTCGTAATGATGGAAGCCTTGATATACGGTTCCTCGATATGATCTATCATCGTCGGATCGGGCATACCGCCCGGATTGTGGACTTCCTTCATATTGCCCTGCTTGTCAAATATATGATAGGATACATTCGGCACCGTAGTAATCACATTCATGTCAAACTCACGATCCAAACGTTCCTGCACAATCTCCATATGAAGCAATCCAAGGAAACCACAACGGAAACCAAAGCCCAAAGCCAACGAAGACTCCGGCTGGAACGTCAAGGAAGCATCATTCAACTGCAACTTTTCCAAAGACGCACGAAGGTCTTCAAAGTCTTCCGCCTCAATCGGGTAAACTCCCGCAAACACCATCGGCTTCACTTCCTCAAAACCAGCGATAGCCTTGTCGCACGGACGGGCGATATGCGTAATTGTATCTCCCACTTTCACCTCCTTGGAAGTCTTGATACCGGAAATAATATATCCTACGTCTCCCGTACGAAGCTCGTTACGAGGAACCAAATCCATTTTCAGCACCCCTACCTCGTCGGCATCATATTCCTTGCCCGTATTGAAGAATTTCACCTTGTCACCCTTGCGGATTATACCGTTTTCAATCTTGAAATAAGCGATAATTCCACGGAAAGAGTTGAACACAGAGTCGAAAATCAATGCCTGCAACGGAGCATCTTCGTCTCCTTCGGGATGAGGGATACGTTCGATAACAGCCGCAAGGATCTCTTCCACACCCATACCGGTTTTACCCGATGCACGGATCACCTCCTCGCGCTTGCAGCCCAGCAATTCCACGATCTCATCTTCCACCTCTTCCGGGTTGGCACTCACCATATCACATTTATTGATAACCGGAATAATTTCAAGATCGTGCTCGATAGCCATATACAAGTTGGAAATGGTCTGTGCCTGTACGCCCTGCGACGCATCGACAATCAGCAATGCACCTTCACAAGCCGCAATGGAGCGGGACACCTCGTACGAGAAATCCACGTGTCCCGGAGTGTCGATCAGGTTAAGGACATACTTCTCGCCCTTATAGATATATTCCATCTGAATAGCATGACTCTTGATGGTAATCCCTCTCTCCTTCTCCAGATCCATATTGTCAAGCATCTGTCCCGAAGTCACCTGAATAGTCTTGGTAAACTCCAGCAGGCGGTCGGCGAGCGTCGACTTACCGTGGTCAATATGAGCAATAATACAAAAATTGCGTATATTCTTCATTCGAATTCTTATTATTTTATCTTTTTGGTGTGCAAAGATACGTAAATGGCGGAATAAAAAAAAATGCGTTGATAACATTATGATCATGTACCAACGCATTTTTTTATTGCTTAAGTGAGTTACTCGCTTAGATCAATTTGATGAAGAGTTCACCTTCAACTTCTTCCACAGAGACTTTGTCTTCTCTCAATAACCAGCCAAGTCCGAGGAACAGGTCTTTGTCAACCAACTTAGTTGCTTTCTTCAGTTGCTTGGCAGTCATTCCTTCTGTTTCATTCAGTGCATTCCAGATATTTCCTGCGATTACACCTGCTTTTTCTTTCAACATTTGCTTTGAAATTTTAGTTAGACATGCTTAAAATCATCCGTGCCATAAAGACTTTCAGATTTTATTTCGGGGACAAAGATAGTTATTTTTATGTTATATAACACTTTATTGAATGTTTTTTTATTGATTTTGTAATAAAAAAGCATTTTTCCGCTCATTTCGGATGCTTTTCGAGGTATTCACACCAGATTCTTGCCGCTTCTTCCACCATTTTCGCGCAAGGGCGCTTGCTATAATATTGAGCAGTACGCTCTTCCGGAACGGTAGAAACCGGTTCTTTTTTCTTTAATCCCAACAATTCGCCGCAAATCAGCGAACCGTTGCGTTTCTTGAACTCAGCCGCCAGTTCCTGCACTACCGCATAGTTGGCAGCCTTGCCTTCCCGGTCGGTTGCTTCCGTCGCCCCTGTCTCCAAGCCTGCAACGAGAAACATTCCGCAGGCCGCCCCGCAAGTCTCGCGCATCCGGCCTATCCCGCCACCGAAGGACGCACCCATGCGCAAAGCCTGTTCCTGTGTGAATCCGTACATATCCGCAAAGGCAGCCACTACCGACTGCGAACAATTATATCCGCTCTTAAAAAGCTCCACCGCTTTTTCTATTCTGTCTTCCATACTATTTATCGCTTTTTATTTTCATGCAAAAATATAAAAAAGTATCTTTGTTAGCGGAAATTACACCAAGATTAAAATCTAAATTTGAAAATATGGGCAAATCAATATCATATAAGGAATCGACGGCCATAGCCATCCAGGCTATGATGAGTTCCGCACGTAAAGACGAATACGCCGACAGGAAAAGAAAAATCAATTTTCCCCAAAACAGAAAAAAGCGTGAGGTCACACTCAAGGATATACGCGAGTGGAACAAAAGAAGGACATATAAAGAAGATGCCGGAATCACTGTGGACGCAATGATGGAGTCAGCCATCAAAGATCCTTATGTGGATTTAAATCCGCCATCCAAATACTAAAGGATAAAACAAGGTGCCTACCTCCGCGAATTTCACGCCTGAGGAGACACCCGTAAGTCAAATATACCATTTTTCAGTTCAACGTTCGATTTCCAGCACCATCGGACAGTGATCGGAATGCACAGCATCATTCAGAATCCGTGCACTCTTCAGCAAAGGACGTACCGGTTCGCTCGTCATGCAGTAATCTATCCGCCAACCCTTATTCTTGGCACGCGAATTAAAGCGGTAGCTCCACCACGTATATTCCTGCTTTTCGGGATAAAGCAACCGGAAAGAATCAATAAATCCCGCAGAAAGGAAACGGGTCATCCATTCCCGTTCTTCAGGAAGGAAACCACTGTTCTTCGCATTCCTCACAGGATCGTGAATATCAATCGGTTCATGGCAAATATTATAATCCCCGCAAAGAATCAGGTTCGGACGGGTTTTCCGCAACTCCGTCACATAGTTCTGAAAGTCTTCCAGCCACACCATCTTAAATGCCTGGCGTTCATCCCCGCTCGTTCCCGAAGGATGATACACGCTGACTACCGACAAATCTCCGAAGTCGGCACGGATAAAACGGCCTTCATTATCATAGGCTTCCATCCCCATCCCATATTCCACATGATCCGGTTCCTGCTTGGTAAGTATCGCCACTCCGCTATACCCTTTCTTCTGTGCCGAATACAAATAAGACTTGTACCCCAGTGCTTCAAACACCTCTGCCGGATATTGATCCGGTTGTAGTTTTGTCTCTTGCAGACAAAGAACATCGGGATTCTCCTGCGCCAGCCATTCCGCGAAACCCTTGGAAACAGCAGCACGCAGCCCGTTCACGTTATAAGTAATAATCTTCATTGTCACATATTTATTAATTCATGTTCATTTTATGAGAATAACAGCATGATATTCAGTACCGACACGATGATGGCAATGGTGTACAGCACAAAGGTGCTCCAACGGCTGTTCACATAATCCCCCATCACCTTCCGCGAAGAAGTCAGCCCCACCTGCAAGAACACCGTGAAGGGCAACTGGATACTAAGTATCATCTGCGATATAATCAACCCCTTGAAAGGATCTCCGATAAAGAAAATCAGCAGCAAGGCAATCCCTAAAGACAGAAGAACACCGACTTGCGAGTGGCTGTCCTTGATGTGATACGATTCGCCGAAAATACCCGCGAAGATAGAACCTGCCGCCATCCCGCTTGTGATAGTCGACGAAATGCCCGCCATCAACAGCGCCAACGCGAATACAATAGCGGCATTGCTTCCCAATAACGGTTCGAGCAGCGATTTCGCCTGCTGCAATTCTTCCACCTGGATACCGCTCTTGAAGAACGTAGCGGCAGCCAGCAGAATCATCGCACTGTTAATCGCCCAACCGACAATCATCGAAAACAGCGTATCGAACAACTCATATTTCAGCACCTTCTTGATGGACGCATCGTCTTTCTTATTATACTCGTGGCTCTGTATCACTTCCGAATGAAGGAACAGGTTATGCGGCATCACCACCGCACCCAATACACTCATAATAATCAGCATACTTCCTTTCGGAAAAGACGGAGTCACCCATCCCACTGCCGCAGCCGGCCAGTCTATCTCCACCAGAAACAACTCATAAATAAACGAAAGCCCGATAACGGAAACGAACGCAATGATGGAACGTTCTATCTTCTTATAAGAATTGGTGAAAAGCATGATAGAGACAAAAAGCGTTGTCAATACAGCCCCCCATATGATAGGAATATCCAACAGCATTTCGAGCGCAATGGCACCACCCAGAATCTCCGCCAGCGAAGTAGAGATGGAAGCCAGCACCGCCGTACCCAATATCGGACGGGATACCCATTTGGGAGTATATTTAGTGGCCGCTTCCGAAAGGCAAAGCCCGGTGACAATCCCCAGGTGGGCAACGTTGTGTTGAAGCACAATCAACATGATAGTGGACAAGGTTACTACCCAAAGCAGCGAATATCCGAATTCGGAACCGGCAGCGAAATTAGACGCCCAGTTTCCCGGATCAATAAATCCTACCGTCACCAAAAGCCCCGGCCCGATATATCTGAACACATCCAGCCCGCCCAAATAACGTTTATGATCTTTGCGTTTTAAATCTTGAAAAATATTCTTCATTTCTTGCATAATAGTTTATCCAGTACAAATATACTTATAAATAACGACTGGAGTTCGATTTTGGTTCAAAATACCAACAAATAAGTAAATAAGATTCAGGCACGGATTTCACGGATTTCACGGTTCTAAATCAATCAAAACCGTGTTATCCGTGTAATCCGTGCCTGAATAAAAATCAAAAGGGAGTTTTTTGCCACTCCCTTCCGATATAACTATAAAAAAAGGAAACGTTGTCCGTTAATATCCCATCTCATGCAATGCACGACATAATTGGTCGGGACAAGACGTCGGTCTGCCACCGCAACGTACACCCTCAAGCTTGGTAATCACCTCTTCCACTTTCATGCCTTTTACCAGGCGCGAAATACCTTGTAGGTTTCCGTTGCATCCGCCCCAAAAGGCCACTTCCTTCACAACTCCATCTTCCACATTCAGTTCGATGTTCGTGCTGCAAGTGCCTTTGGTTTTATAAACATACTCCATACCGGCTTATTCTTCGCTTTCTTCAGGTTTCATGTTTGTATAAACAGTCTGCACGTCGTCAAATTCTTCCAGACGTTCGATCATCTTATCCAGAGTTTCGCGTTGTTCGGGAGTCACATCCTTCATATCGTTCGGGATATAAGTGAAGTCTCCACCAACATCTTCGAAACCACATTCTTCCAAGTGCTTCTGAATAGCTGCATAACTCTTGGGATCACCGTAGATAGTGATTGTTCCTTCTTCTTCATCCTCGTCATATTCATCTTCCACATCATAGTCAATCAGGTCGAGAATCAGCTCTTCCATATCCAATCCGTCTTTCTTCTTGAAAGTGAACATACACTTGTGGTCGAAAAGGAATGCCAGGGAACCCATTGTACCCAGGTTACCGCCGAACTTGTTGAATACCGAACGGACGTCAGCCACCGTACGGGTAGTATTGTCTGTCAACGTATCCACAAAGACAGCAATTCCGTGAGGGCCGTATCCTTCGTAAGTCATGCTCTTGTAGTCGCTCTGGTCTTTACCCATCGCGTTCTTGATAGCACGTTCGATATTATCCTTCGGCATATTCTCACGCTTACAAGTAGCGATCACCGAACGCAGCGTCGGGTTATTTTCAGGCTCCGGGCCGCCCGCCTTCACAGCGATAGCGATTTGCTTACCCAGTCTTGTAAATGTTTTAGCCATGTGGCCCCATCTTTTCAGTTTGGCGGCCTTTCTATATTCAAATGCTCTTCCCATTGGTTTATATTTTTATAATAACAATTCTAAGTTTATCTGATTATCTTAGTTTGGCACCCAGTTTATCTTCCAGGTTCTTCACCAGTTTCGACATGATCTTGTCAATCATCTTGTCGTTCAATGTCTGGTTCTCATCCTGAAGCAAGAAGCTCACTGCATAAGATTTCTTGCCTGCTTCCAGATTCTTGCCTTCGTACACATCAAAAAGTTCCACTTCTTTCAGCAACTTCTTCTCCGTATCGTAAGCAATCTTCTCGATTTCGGCAAACTGTACATTCTTGTCAAGCAACAAAGCCAGGTCACGCTTCACAGCCGGGAACTTGGAAATTTCCTTGTAGCTGATCTTCACCGAACGGATAGCCTTCATAAGCTCCTTCCAGTTCAAGTCGGCAAAATAAACTTCATTATCGATATCGAATGCCTTCAGCAATTTCCTGGTCACTACACCGAAAGACGCAAGACGCTTGCCCCCCTTCGTGTTCACAGAAAGCGCAGCAGCAAAAACATCATCGGTCAGATTACCTACAACCAGATTATGCAAATCCAGTCCCAGACGTTTCAATATATTCTCCACATAAGCCTTCAATTCATAAACAGAACTGTTCTCGTCTGCATGCGCCCACGAGTTGGAAACCTTCTTGCCGGTCACCCACAAGCCCAGATGATAATCTTCTGAGTAAGGAGCCAATACCTTTTCCTCATTCTTCTTGTCTCCGTCGAAATAATAGCAGTTACCGAATTCGAAGAATTTCAGGTCGGCATTCTTACGGTTCGCGTTGTGAGCGATGCTTTCCAGTCCACCGAACAACAAAGTCTGACGCATAGCGTTCAAATCCGCGCTCAACGGGTTCAGCAGCATCACCAGGCGGTTTGACGGATACGTCTCCAAACCGTCATAGTAAGCGGCACGGGTCAATGAGTTGTTCAGTATTTCATTGAATCCGCAGCCCACCAACTGTTCTGCCACCAGATTCTGCAATTTATTTGATTTGTCATGCTCACCCTTCGTAGTCAGACTGGATTTCAGTGTAGACGGAATCTCCACATTATTATACCCGTAGATACGGAGAATATCCTCAATCACGTCACAATCACGCTGCACATCCACCCGGTAAGGCGGAACAGCCAATGTCAGACCTTCAGCCGTTTCATTGGTGATTTTCATTTCCAGACTGGTCACAATGCTCTTGATTGTCTCTACCGGAATCACCTTGCCTATCAGTGAATTGACTTTGTCATAAGCCAAGTCTACGATGAAATCCTGCGCGGGAGTAGTATATATATCCTTAATATCAGAAGAAATCGTACCGCCGGCCAGTTCTTTCACCATCATGGCAGCCAGTTTCAGGCAATAAATCACGCCGTTCGGATCGATACCACGCTCGAAACGGAAAGAAGCATCCGTGTTCAGACCATGACGTCGTGCAGTCTTACGCACCCATGTAGGATGGAAGTAAGCACTTTCGATGAATACATCCGTCGTATCTTCCGTAGAACCGGAGTCCAGTCCGCCGAATACACCGGCAATACACATGCCTTCCTCCTTATTGCAGATCATCAGGTCGCGTTCGTTCAGTTTGCGTTCCACTTCATCCAGTGTGACGAACGTAGTTCCTTCGGGCATTGTCTTTACAATCACCTCATTGCCTTTTATCTTGGCGGCATCGAAGCAGTGCAAAGGCTGACCGAAAGCATGAACGATATAATTGGTAATATCCACTACATTATTAATAGGACGCACACCGATCAGTCGCAGTTTGTTCTGCAACCATTCCGGGCTTTCCTTCACCGTCACCCCTTTCACGGTAACTCCGGCATAGTGTGGACAAGCCTCGCTGTTTTCAACCTTCACTTCAATATTCAAGTCATGGTTTTCCACTTTGAAGTCATCCACTGACGGGCGTTGCAAAGTGGCCTGCTTACCGTTCTGAATCAGATAGGCATACAAGTCACGGGCTACCCCATAGTGTGAGCAGGCATCCGCGCGGTTGGGCGTGATGTCCACTTCAAGCACATAGTCGCTCTTGATATTATAATAATCCTTGGCGAGCGTACCCGGAACAGCAGTTTCCGGCAATACGATGATGCCCGCATGATCCGTACCGAGACCTATTTCGTCTTCAGCGCAAATCATACCGGTAGATTCCACACCACGGATTTTTGATTTCTTGATGGTAAAACATTCGTCACCGTCATAGAGTTTTGTTCCCAAAGTAGCTACCACCACTTTTTGTCCGGCAGCCACATTCGGAGCACCACAAACGATCTGCACCGGATCGCCTTCTCCCAGATTGACAGTAGTAATATGCAAATGGTCGGAATTCGGGTGTTCCACGCAAGTCAGCACTTCGCCGATCACAAGACCTTCCAAACCACCTTTAATGGTTTGCACTTCTTCCACACCACCTGTTTCCAAGCCGATAGAAGTCAACGCAGCCGCCGTTTCTTCGGGCGTCAAATCGAAGTTGACATACTCTTTCAGCCAGTTGTAAGAGATATTCATATCATTATTTTTTTATTGTTTCTCAAAAAGATTCGCAAAGTTAATAAGATTTTTCGGTTGACCGAAAAGGTTCTTAAAAAAGTTGAGAGTTATTTCACCACAGAGGACGCAGAGGACACAGAGGATAGCGGGAAGATGATAAACAAGTATAAATCCGTAATAAGTAAATGTATATAATTAATTTGTGAACTAATTAAACATGAGTACTTAGTAAAAAGAAAGAACTCTGTGTCCTCTGCGTCCTCTGTGGTGAAATAATGAACAACTAGAATGGCAACGGCCCGTCCCCTCCTATCGGCGCGGCAAACGGATTCTCCGCCTGCGGAGCAAAGTCAGGCGCTGGCGGCGGTGGAACGGAACCCGCTCCTCCTGTATTCATTTTAGAACCCAGCATGGCACCGGCAGGCTCGCCCGGCATCGGGATAACCATGTCGTCTTCCGGATTCGAGAACCGGGTAAACTCACCCTTAAACCGGAGCAACACCTCGCCTACCGCACCATTACGGTGCTTGGCTATCACAATCTCCGCCATACCGCGCAAGTCATTTCCCCTGTCATCCTGGAAGATCTTATAATATTCCGGACGGTGGATAAAGCACACCATATCGGCATCCTGCTCGATGGCTCCCGATTCACGAAGGTCACTCAACTGCGGACGCTTACCGTCGATACCTTCACGGCTTTCCACACCACGGTTCAACTGCGACAGCGCGATAATCGGAATATTCAACTCCTTCGCCAATCCCTTCAACGAACGCGAAATGGTACTCACCTCTTCCTGACGGCTTCCGAATGCCATACCGCTCGCATTCATCAACTGAAGGTAGTCAATGATAATAATTCTCACCCCATGCTCACGCACCAGACGGCGTGCTTTCGTACGAAGCTCGAAAACCGACAAAGACGGGGTATCATCCACGTAAAGCGGCGCGTCCAGCAAGTCCTTCAGCTTGTAATCCAATTGCTGCCATTCGTAATTCGCCAACTGTCCGCTCTTGATTTTCTCACTCGGAATCTCGCAGACATTCGTAATCAAACGGTTCACCAACTGGACGTTACTCATTTCAAGCGAGAACAACGCCACCGGATTCCGATAATCAACAGCTATGTTCTTTGCCATAGAAAGCACGAAAGCTGTCTTACCCATGGCAGGACGGGCAGCAATAATAATAAGGTCGGAATTCTGCCAGCCGGAAGTCATCTTGTCCAGTTTCGTGAAACCACTTTCAAGACCGCTCAAACCGTCGGTTCGTGCCGCAGCCTTCTGGATCAGCTTATAAGCTTCGTCAATCACCGGATTGATCTGCGTATAGTCTTTCTTCATATTCTGCTGCGAAATCTCGAAAAGCTTGCCTTCCGCTTCCTGCATCAAGTCATCCACATCCAGCGTCTCGTCAAAAGCCTTGCTTTGGATATTGCTCGTAAACGTAATCAACTCACGCGCCAGCGACTTCTGCGCAATGATACGTGCATGATACTCAATATGCGCCGAAGAGGCGACCTTGCTACTCAACTGAGTAATATAAAACGGCCCCCCGACCTCATCCAAATCTCCCCGTTTGCTAAGCTGTTCCTTTACCGTCAGAATATCCACCGGTTTCTGGTTGACGGCAAGGTCGGTAATAGCTGCATAAATCAACTGGTGACGGTGCTCATAAAAAGATTCGGGACGGAGAATCTCGCTCACTAGCGAGTAGGCATCCTTCTCAATCATCAAAGCTCCCAACACAGCTTCTTCCAGCTCAGGCGCCTGAGGCTGGATACGACCATAATCATTTACCGGTTGCACTTTAGTAGACTTTGTATTGCGGGTATTTTTTCTCTGTTCGGCCATGAAGATATTTACTATTTTTCAATTTACTATTTACTATTTTGCGACCGGACAGACTCCTTTATAACAGAGTTCTTCCAGTCGGGACGACAAAGATAGAATATAATCACGAAGAATGAATAAGGAAAAATGAAGATTTTACTAACTTTGCTCCCGATTCACATTATCCAACTATGATTAATGGTAATGTGGAGCACTGTAAACACTAAATTGTAAATCGTAAAAAAGTACATATGATCGCTTTTCCGAATATCAAAATAAACCTGGGGCTCTCCATCACGGAGAAACGCCCGGACGGTTATCACAACCTTGAAACAGTTTTCTATCCGGTAGCCCTTGAGGATGCTCTCGAAATCCGCGTTCTCCCCAAAGCAAGTCTCTCCGAAGCAGACAAGAAAATTACCCTCCACCAGTATGGAATGGAGATAGCCGGCACCCCGGAAGACAACCTGGTCGCAAAAGCCTATTCACTGCTGGACAAGGAATTTCACCTTCCCCCTGTCGAGATTCATCTATACAAGCATATTCCTTCAGGAGCCGGATTAGGTGGCGGCTCGTCAGACGCCGCCTTTATGCTGAAGTTACTCAACGAGCAGTTTCATTTGAATTTATCTGAAGAGCAACTGGAAATATACGCCGCCACCTTAGGAGCGGACTGTGCTTTCTTTATCAAGAACAAACCAGTCTACGCCGAAGGCATCGGCAACATCTTCTCGCCAATCGAACTTTCATTAAAAGGTTATCAGATTATGATTGTGAAGCCGGATGTTTTCGTTTCCACCCGCGAAGCCTTCGCGAACATTCATCCCCATCATCCCGAATATCCGGTCAAAGAGGTAATCCGTCGTCCGGTCGCAGAATGGAAGGATACATTAATCAACGATTTCGAAGCGAGCGTCTTCCCGCAACATCCTGTCATCGGAGAAATAAAGGAAGAACTCTATAACCAAGGAGCACTCTATGCATCCATGAGCGGTTCCGGTTCTTCCGTGTTCGGGCTGTTCGCACCAGATGCTGCGCTGCCGGAAATAAACTGGGAAAGTAACTCGTTTTGTTTTAAAGGCACGTTAGGCCAATAACCCTTTGCCGGAAATTATGTTCCGGCAAAGTTTCAGAAACCTAACATTGCAGCAGGATGTATATTCAGCACACGACAAAGCATGCGAGCTATTTTTAAAGTAGGTTCCGAGCGACCTGAAATATAATCATTCACACGTGAAGGGCTAACCCCTATTTCACTTGCAAGTTGCCTTTGCGTCATCCCCTTTTCTTCAAGGGACAGTTCTATCAACTCTGCTACAGTTGGTTTTTCTATAGGATAATGTTCCTTTTCATATGCAATCACTATATCAGACATAACAGAGAGTTCCACTACTCTCTTATCATTTACAGGAGTACTATCATCAACCAAAGGCAGGAGTTCCTCAACCCTTGCCAATGCAAATTCATATTGTTCCTTCGTTATTTTGGTCATATCTTTCATATTATATAGTTGAACAATCTATTTTATCGTAATCTTTATGAGTACCCACCCAACGGATAAAAATATATCCCATCGTAAATTTAATAACCACTACCAACCGATAGTTGTTACCTCTGATATTGAAAACATAGTGCTGATTACCTACATAATCAGTCGAGAGGAAGTCTGCTTTTATATCAGACAAATTCTGCCATTCTGCTTTTTCCGCTACATCATACCAACGTTCTAAAGCAATACGCGAATCTTCATGCCCTTTCGTCTCGTAGAAACTTTTCAATTTCTTATGTGATACTACTCTCATTTCTTATTCATTTGATACAAAAATACAAAATAGTTTTGAATCATAAAAGAATAAGGCATAAATGTTTTATAATTCAGAACGCAAGTAAAATCTGAACAAAAAACGGTACCACGACTCACGTCGTAGTACCGTCACAACACAAACACAAAATAAAACACGACAAAACTACTATGCAATCACCTGTCTATACCGGGAGGTATAAGTACTGCTTATGTATATTCACATACTCACAACCAGCTTCAGGTCGATTTGCAATTATTAAACAAACCGCATGCACGGTTTGTTTAAACTTTTATGTTAATTAAAACATTTATCTCTTTTACTGAATACCTCTCTCACGGAGCTTCAGTTGCCAGTTCCATGCAGAACGTAAAGTATCTTCCAAAGTTTCTACGGCTTTCCAACCCAGTTCATTATTTGCAAAATCAGGGTTTGCCCAAACCTTTTCGATATCACCTGCACGGCGTCCGACTATCTGGTAATTCAATTTCACACCGGTAGCTTTTTCAAAGCCATTGATTAATTCCAAAACGGAAACACCACGTCCCGTACCAATATTGAATACTTCCACTTTTTCTTTCTGTCCCTTTTCCAGGATACGGCGGATAGCGATTACGTGTGCTTTAGCCAAGTCAACAACGTTGATAAAGTCACGGATACAAGAGCCGTCAGGCGTATCATAATCATCACCAAACACGCTGAGTTTCTCACGGATACCCATAGCAGTCTGAGTGAGATAAGGAATCAGGTTTTGAGGAACGCCATTCGGCAGTTCACCCAGCAATGCGGTAGGATGCGCGCCAATCGGATTGAAATAACGCAGCATGATAGCATTGATCGGAGCTCCGGAAGCTACTGTATCGCGAATAATCTCTTCATTAATTTGTTTGGTATTTCCATAAGGCGATTCCGCTTTCTTGATCGGAGCCTTTTCCGTTACCGGCAGTTCATCCGGCTGACCGTATACTGTACAAGAAGAAGAGAACACGATACCTTCCACTCCATGTTTCGGCATCAGTTCAAGAAGGTTAATCAAAGAAACGAGGTTGTTGCGATAATAAAGCAACGGTTTCTCCACTGATTCTCCTACTGCTTTGCTCGCTGCAAAGTGAATGATAGCCTTAATTCCTTTATATTTAGTAAACACAGCATCCAGACCTTCCAAATCGAGACAATCCAATTTCTCGAAAACCGGACGAATACCGGATACCTTCTCTATATTGTCAACAACGTCGGCACTTGAATTTGATAAATTATCGATGATGATTACTTCATATCCACTGTTCTGTAGTTCTACTACGGTGTGAGAACCTATATATCCTGTTCCGCCCGTTACTAAAATTCTTTCTTTCATATTCTTTATAAATGGTTAGTTTTTCGGCTTTTTGTCGTTTGAGCTACAAATTTATGGAAATAAAATGGATTTGCAATAAATTGTCACGAAATTATTTATCAAAAAAACGATTTGGTACGATTCGGTGGTATTCAGGTATAAAAAAACAGCATTCAGGTACAAAAAAAGAATTGGAAACCCACAGCCTGTATGTCGCCATACGCCGGAGTTTCCAATCCCATATTTAATTATCAACTGTAAGTCTTACACCACACCTGAGAATCCCATGAATGCCATAGCAAGCAGACCGGCGGTAATCAGGGCAATCGGAGTGCCTTGCATTCCCTTCGGAACTTTCACCAGGCTCATTTGCTCACGCAGTCCGGCAAAGAGTACCAGTGCCAGTCCGAAGCCGATAGCCGTAGAGAACGCATACACAACTCCTGTCAGCAAATCATAGTCCTTCTGAATCACCAGGATAGCCACACCAAGAATACAACAGTTGGTCGTAATCAGCGGCAGGAACACGCCCAATGCCTGATAAAGAGCCGGAGAAACCTTCTTCAGGATGATTTCCACCATCTGCACCAGTCCGGCAATCACCAGGATGAAAGTAATCGTCTGCAAGTATCCCAAACCGAAAACATCAAGGACAAACTTCTGAATCAGGAAGGTAACGATGGTAGCGATGGTCAGCACAAAAGCAACCGCAGCGCTCATACCCATCGCAGTTTCCACTTTCTTGGATACGCCGAGGAACGGACAGATACCCAGGAACTGCGACAACACGATGTTGTTTACAAAGATTGCCGAAATAAAAATCAATATATATTCCATATTCTTTTCTTATTTAATTGAGTTAGGCTTTCTTGAAACTGTTAATCAGCGCGATGAGGTATCCCAAAGCGATGAAAGCACCCGGAGCCAGTACAAATACCAACATTCCGTATTCTTCCGGCATGATTGTCAGGTCGAAAATCTTGCCTGTTCCCAGAAACTCGCGGACAGCACCCAGCAGAGTGAGGGCAATGGTAAAGCCCAATCCCATGCCGATACCGTCGAACATGGAAGCGACCGCGTTATTTTTTGCGGCGAAAGCCTCGGCACGTCCCAACACGATACAGTTCACCACAATCAATGGAATGAAAAGACCGAGCGTAGCATACAGTCCCGGCACATAAGCCTGCATCACCATCTGAAGCAACGTCACGAAAGACGCGATTACCACGATAAATGAAGGGATACGTACCATATCCGGAATCAGATTCTTAATCAGGGAAATCACCACGTTCGAGCAGATCAGCACGAACATCGTAGCCAGTCCCATGCCCATACCGTTGATAGCCGATGAAGTCGTACCCAACGTAGGACACATACCAAGCAGGAGCACAAACGTAGGATTCTCTTTGATAATCCCGTTCATCATTACTTTAAAGTTATTCATACTTGTCTCCTTTCTTATTTAGCACTGATAGAATCAGTAAGTTCAACTTTAATCGTAGCTCCCGTAGCCGCGTCTGCGTCCGGAGTTGCTTTATAAGCCTGGTAAGCCGCATTCACAGCATTCAGGAAAGCACGTGAACTGATAGTAGACGCTGTGATGGCATCCACCTGTCCACCGTCCTTGCTGACAGTCAGCGGAGCTTCACCCGGATTCATGCCCAGGATAGACTTCGCACTTTCTTCGTGCGACACTGCCTGCTCACCTTTGGCAGGGTCATAAGCGCCGAACCATTTGTCGGCTTTCGAGCCCAACCCCGGAGTTTCCGCATGAGCCAGCAGGGAGTAATTATAGATTTTACCTTCAGCATTAAAGCCTACCAGCACTTTCAGCTCACCGCCGAATCCCATAGATTTGGCTTCAACAGCCGTACCGACCAGCTCTTCGCCGTTCTTTGCCGGATAGACAATGAAGTCAACGAACTTCTTTCCGTCTTTCTCACCGAAAATAGTATCGCTTTCCGCTACCGGATTATTGGTAAATTCGGGAAGAACCTTCTTCAGCGCCTCGTTCAGCGTCTTCGCGTTCGCTTCGGCGATAGGGCCTTTCGTCAGTTCATTCACATAAGCCAGCAACGCTACGGAGACAGCAGTCACACCCGTAAGCACCAGCAACATATTCTTTAAAGATGATTGTAACTTTTTCATTTCTTCTTCGCTACCTCCCCAAAGCGTTTAGGTTTACAATAGGTGTTAATCAGCGGAGTGAACGCATTCATTATCAGGATAGCGAACGACATACCTTCGGGATAGGCACCGAACAGACGGATAACCACCGTCAGCAGACCGATACAAACACCATAAATCAACATTCCTTTTTTGCTCATCGGAGAAGTCACGTAATCCGTTGCCATAAAGACAGCGCCCAACATCAGACCTCCGGAGAGTAACTGCAACAGCGGAGAAACGTATTTCTCAGGATCCACCAGATGCATGATGCCGGCAAATACGAATACAGTCACCAGGATAGATACAGGAATATGCCAGGTGATAATCTTCTTCCACAGCATATAAACCAGTCCGATCAGCAACGCCAACGCACTGACCTCGCCGATACATCCACCGTTCTGCCCGATCAACAGGTTCAAAGCATCCGGTATCTGGCTCAGCGCAGAGGTATCGCCATGAATCGCCTGCTTCATCAACGCCAACGGAGTAGCTCCGGTGGTGGCGTCCGTATAAGCGGTCAACTGACCGACTACCGGCCAACTTGTCATCTGCACCGGGAAAGAGAGCAACAGGAACACACGTCCTGCCAACGCAGGGTTGAAAGGATTGCAACCCAGTCCGCCGAAAGACATCTTGCCCACACCGATAGCGAACAACGCGCCGAGAATGATAATCCAAATCGGCAGATTGGAAGGTAAGTTAAATGCCAGCAACACACCTGTGATAACGGCAGAGCCATCGCAGATAGTCGTGGTCGGTTTCTTCATCAAATATTTTCCGATCGCCCATTCGAAGAACAAACAAGCCGCAACGGAAGTAGCTGTAACAATCAGGGCACCCAGTCCGAAGAAATAGAGAGACACCAGAAAAGCCGGAACCAGTGCAATCAGCACGCCGTACATATTCTTCTTCACGCTGTCTCCGCCATGAACGTGGGGTGATAGTGATACGATTAATTTATTTTCCATATTCGTTATTTTTTAGCTTGACGTGCGCGAATCATAGCTCCTACCTTGCCTTTGCCCAGACGACAGTAGTCGAGCAACGGACGATTGGCGGGACAAGTGAACTGGCAGGAGCCACACTCGATGCAATCCATGATTCTTTCTTTTTCCATTGATTCAAAATCCCCGTTTTCGGACAAAGCTCCGAGCAAGTACGGCTCCAGTCCCATCGGACAAGCGCTCACGCACTTCGCGCAACGGATACAGGTCTGTTCCTCGCCACGCTTGGCTTCCTTCTGATTCATAATCAGAATACCGGAACTGCCCTTCGCAGTGGGAACTTCGATATTCACCAATGCCTTACCCATCATCGGGCCGCCACCGATTACTTTCCCCGTGTCTTCCGGCAGACCGCCGCAAGCATCAATCAACTGCTTCATCGGCGTACCGATACGGGCCAGGAAGTTGGAAGGTTTCGCAACCGACTTTCCCGTCACGGTAATCACACGTTCAAATAACGGTTTATTCTTCTGGACAGCTTCATAAACAGCAAACGCCGTACCCACGTTCTGTACCACCGCTCCCGTAGAGATAGGCAGTGCGCCGCTGGCCACCTGACGTTTGGTAATCGCGTCGATCAGTTGTTTTTCACCTCCTTGCGGATATTGCACCTTCAAAGGCACAACCTCGATACCTGCATAACTGGAAGCTATTTTTGTCATCAGCTCGATAGCATCGGGCTTATTATTTTCGATTCCGATAAATGCCTTGTTTACTTTCACGGCTTTCATCAGGATAGAGACACCTACCATGATTTCTTCCGCATGTTCCAGCATGAGCTGATGGTCGGCAGTCAGATAGGGTTCGCACTCTACCGCATTGATAATCACACATTCAGCCTTGAAAGAAGGAGGAGGACACAGTTTCACCTGCGTAGGGAAACAAGCACCGCCCAGACCTACGATTCCCGCATCGGCAATCTTCTTCACGATTTCTTCCGCCGGAAGTTCACATTTCTTCACCAGCGTCTTGCTGCGGTCGATTGTTTCTTCCCATTCGTCACCTTCCACGTCAATGAAGATGGCAGGTTTCGCATAACCGCTGGCATCGACTATCGTATCAATCTTCGCCACTTTGCCACTGACTGAAGAGTGAATTGCTGCCGAAACAAAGCCGGCAGGTTCGGCAATCTTAGTGCCCACCTTTACCACATCACCTTTCGCAACAATCGGTTTTGCAGGCGCACCGATGTGCTGCCCCAGCAGAATAACTGCCTTTGCAGGAACTTCCGCCGTGATAATAGGTTGATGTGCCGACAATTTATTTTCGTGTGGATGAACTCCACCAATTGAAAATGTCTTTAACATACAATTCTGTATTTTATTCTGTTATTTATTCTGTTACTTTCGGAGCTTCTGTAGCCTTTGCAGCAGGAGTTTCCACTTTTGCAGCCGGTTTCGGAGCAGCCGTAGCCTCTTCCGTCTTCGGTTTACGCGGCGGGAAATTCAACTCGGTAATGGTGTTCTGCGGACAAACTTCCACACATTTGCGGCAAGATTTGCACTTGTTCGGATCGATGTAAGCCAGGTTGTTCTCCAGCGTGATAGCTTCGAACGGACAAGTCTTCACACACTTACCACAGCCGATACAGCTAACGGTACAAGCCTTGCGTGCCACGGCACCCTTGTCCTTATTCACACAAGAGATGTACACACGGCGCGACTTCTTACCCTGCGGGCGAATCTCGATAATCGCTTTCGGACAAGCCTTCACACAAGCGCCACAAGCCGTACATTTTGCTTCGTCCACTTCCGGAAGCCCTGTTTCGGGGTTCATGTGGATAGCGTCGAACTGGCAGGCAGCCACACAGTCGCCACAACCCAGGCAGCCGTAGCTGCAACCGGTTTCTCCACCATACAGTGAAGCAGCGATAGCGCAACTCTTCGCACCGTCGTACAGATTGGTACGCGGACGGTTGGCGCATGTTCCGTTACATCTCACTACTGCTACCATCGGTTCGGCTTCACCTGCCGCCAATCCGAGAATATCAGCAATCTTTGCCATGACAGGTTGTCCGCCTACGGGACAGAACTTGCCATCCAGTGAGCCGGCTTTGACACAAGCGTCGGCAAATCCGCTACAACCGGGGTAGCCACATCCACCACAATTGGCCTGGGGCAAAACTTCCCCCACCTGGGCAATCCGCGGGTCTTCATACACGGCAAATTTCTTGGAAGCCACATAAAGAATAGCGGCCAGCACGAGCGCTATAGCTCCCAATGAAATCACTGCAATCAGAATCAAATTCATAATGTTTTTAGTTATTTATTGGTTTTATAGTAAATGAAAATTTTTGTTTCAGTCGCGTTTTATTGAGCCACAAAATGAAATAATAAGGTACGAGGATAGCCAGAGAAAGAAGTGCTGCATACAATTCATTCCCTATCAGAGACATAAAAAGAAACAATGAAAAAATCAGAAGTACGAAAGGAATTATGAATGCCAATACCACTGCCATCATGCCCATCGACGTTTCGCCGACCACCATCACTCTCTCTCCTACTTGATAAGAAGCAGCCGCAGTATCCATTATATCTATGATTTTGTCCTTACTATCCGCCGAGGAACAGTGCCCCTTTGCGCTACAAGCCGCGCAAGCCGATGTCTGGACGATCCTCACCGACAGATGAGAACCTTGTATGCTTTCCACAATACCTAGATGCTTTATAGTATTATTCGTCATTTTGCAAACTCAACATTACAAATCGCGGCAAATTTAATCATTATTTGTGAACTACGAAGCATTCTCCCTTATTTTTATACATAATAAATTGTTATTTTTTTCGTTTACGTTATCGCACACGGGAAAAGATATGACTACTATTTGATATGTTTGCAACAAAAAAGGCAGGCGGGAAAAAGTTTCCCGCCTGCAACTCTTTCACTTTATCTGTTTTTTCACTGTTCTCCCCGCTCCTCCTCTCTTCTCTTTCTGTGCTCCAGATACAGCAGCTTCCATTTATCCCAATACGCCTCGATTTCCTCCTCACTAAAGGAGTCAAAAAAGAAATCGACAACTTCTACGTAATGACTCAATCTGCCATCCAGCCCTTTTTTACATCATTGTAGGTAGAATGCCCGATACCTATTGCCTTATACACTTCAGGATTCTTCAAACCCAAACGGCCTTGCAACTCTGAAATACAAGCGCCCAAACTCTCATAACAAGCTTTTTCTTTTTTCATTCTTATTTATTGTTAAAAACACACCATAACGATTAATTATTTTAACTTTTATCCCGTATGTCGGGATGATGTTTATTCTGTCTTTGCTAATTTTACACCGTGTTTTAAAGCACATTCGTGTTTTTTTCGCAAAGGTAAAAATTTAAACTCATTACAGCAAAACAATATGCCAAACAACTACAGAATGTCCTATTTCATGCCACCCATCGCCCCCGTCAGGAATGAAGAAGGACGAATTGTCACCCCCGCCACCCTTCTCCCCTTCTGCGAAATCTCCGTGGAACAAGTTTTCCAGATGATCACCTGCAACGAGAACCTCAGGCTCCTGACCGAACAAGTACGCAACGCCTCGGATATGCGGACGGCAAAAGCAACGCTCCTGCCTTACGTGACTCCCTGCGGCACCTTCACCCGTCGCAACGGCAAGTGCTTCCTATCCCCCTCACGGCTGATAGTGATAGACGTAGACCACCTCGACTCCTACGAAGAAGCCGCCGGAATGCGCCGCACCTTGTTCGACGATCCCTTCCTCCGCCCCATACTTACGTATATCAGCCCCAGCGGTCGGGGTGTGAAAGCATTCGTCCCGACCGGCACGCCATTTCCGGCAGACGAGATACGGAATGTCACAGAAAGCATCCACAGAGCCATGCAATATGTCGAAATGGCCTACGCCCCGGCAACGGACATCACCGCCCGGACAACTGCCAAAGGCGTAGACGGTTCAGGGAAAGACCTGGTAAGAGCCTGCTTCCTGAGCCACGACCCCGAAGCCTTATTCAGAAACATCTGATACGACTTATAAGTCATTGCCTGACCATATACGAATTTATATTTCTCAATTGTATAATTCCCAATCCAAGAAAAATGAACGACATTGAATCACTACGCCGCCTCACCGAGACAGTCGAAACGGCAGGAGCGGATATCGCCCCGACTTACATTGAGTACGTACAACTGGCATTTGCCATCGCCACAGATTGCGGCGAAGCCGGGCGCGACTATTTTCACCGTCTCTGCCGCATGTCCGCCAAATATCAGCGTGAACAAGCCGACAGGGTATTCTCCAACGCACTCACCACGAAACATGGCGACATACATCTGGGCACAGTGTTCCACCTCGCCGAAACCGCAGGGGTAACCATCCGCAAAGACGAAGTTATGAACAGCCCGGCGGGTACAAAAGGTACAGCAGGTACACCCCGCAATTTTCTCACACACACGTGCGCGCGTAATAAGGTGAGAAATGACGAAACTTGCGGAAACGGAGAAGAAGAACTATTGCCGGGCAGTGAACCGCAGCATCCGCTACCTACCTTCCCCGAAGCTGATTGGCCGGAGTTTCTGCAACGTATCATAAGCTATGGAAACACTGCGGCCCAACACGACATCATGCTATTAGGAGCATTGACAGCCTTAGGTTCTTCCATGGAACGGTATGTGCGTTGTTCTTATGGCGGTAAATACCAGTATCCCTGTATGCAATGTTTCGTCATCGCTCCTTCCGCTTCCGGCAAAAGCATCCTTTCCTATATCCGGTTGCTCGTAGAACCTATCCACGACCAGATTCGTACAGAAGTGGCCGTACAGATGAAAGCATATAAGAGAGAGAAAGCGGCTTACGAAGCAATGGGCAAAGAGCGTGCTAAAGTGGAAGCTCCGCAAATGCCTGCCAACAGGATGTTTCTTATTTCCGGTAATAATACCGGCACGGGTATCCTGCAAAACATCATGGATTCCGAAGGAACAGGACTTATCTGTGAAGCCGAAGCGGATACCCTTTCCACTGCCATAGGCTCGGATTACGGCCACTGGAGCGACACGCTCCGCAAAGCGTTCGACCACGACCGCTTGTCTTACAACCGCCGTACGGATCAGGAATACCGGGAAGTTAAAAAGAGCTTTCTTTCCGTCCTGATTTCCGGAACACCCTCACAAGTCAAAACTTTTATTCCGACGACAGAAGACGGTGCTTTCTCCCGTCAACTGTTCTACTACCTGCACGGCATCTGGAAATGGGTGAGCCAGTTTACAGAGGACAAGATAAATTTGGAAGAGGTATTTACCGCTATGGGATTGGAATGGAAAGAGAAACTGGATATGATAAAAGCACATGGAATTCACACACTCCAGCTCACGGTTGGACAGAAAGAAGAATTCGACGCACTCTTCTCCCGCCTGTTCTCCCGTTCGAGCATAGCTAATGGCAGGGAGATGTACAGTTTCGTAGCCCGCCTGGCTGTCAATCTGTGTCGTATCATGGCGGAAGTAGCTGTATTGCGTGCTCTCGAAAGTCCGCAGTCTTATCAGTTCAAGGTATCCCCTGCTTCCAGCTTTACTCCCGACAAGGAGATTCCTACTGACAACATCAATGACGGTATTATTACCCGTTGGGACGTAACTATTACTCCCGAGGACTTTAAAGCTGTGCTTGCACTTGCTGAACCTCTCTACTGTCATGCCACGCATATCCTGTCTTTCCTTCCTGCCGTAGAAATCAGTCACCGTTCTAATGCCGACCGGGATTTCCTCTTCGAACAGTTGGGTGAAGAATTTACCCGCGCACAGTTGTTGGAACAGGCAGCTGCCATGGGAATCAAAGAAAACACTGCCCTCACCTGGTTGAAACGATTGACCAAAAGCGGAGTGCTTATCAGCATAGATGGAAAAGGAACTTACTCGCGCGCACGTGTGCGTGTGTAAGGGAGCCCCGGAAAAGTGTACCTGCTGTACCTGCCCGTTATTAACAACGCAGTGATTGGTCTGTATCAAAGCGGCGCTTTACGAGTGCTAAAGCTTAGCTTTACGTCCTCTAAAGCGCCGCTTTAGCACTCGTAAAACGCTGCTCTCCTAAGGCTCGCCCAACGCATCCACAATTATCCTCACCTCCAACGGTGTGAAAGAACGATGTTCCGGTTGATAACCCAAATCATACAAGCGTTGTAAAAGTCCGGGACACCGTAGGATCCATTTCTTCATTTTCCGGTAAGCGGCAATACTGGTAAGTTCGGGAGAATAGAGTTGCGCCAGCTCCATGCGTCCATACGCACGTATTCTGAATTCTTTCATGATGGATAAGTTTCTGATTTACTGCCACAAAAGTAACAAAATATTTCCACATATCCAACGCTTTTCTATTGAATAACCGACCCTAATTGCATATAACCGACAAGGTATGAGCATAACGGTACACAACCGATTTTCCGGTAGTCCGGGGTTGTATCTTTGTATCGTCGAAAGGGGAAAGAATCCCGGAGACACCATGTATAACCCTTTAATTTATTGTTTTATGATTCGTTACAAAATTTATCAGAACCAGCAGAAGAAAGGCTTGAATGCGGGAAAGTGGTTCGCCCGTGCGGTAAGCGATGAGACGTATGATTTGGGCAAGCTTGCCGAACATATGTCGAAGCACAATTCACCGTATTCCGGCGGTGTCATCAAGGGTGTGCTCACCGATATGGTGGACTGCATCAAGGAGTTGCTGCTTGACGGCAAATGTGTGAAAATTGACGACCTTGCCATTTTCGGTGTAGGTATCCGCAGCAAGGCTGCTGAAACGTTGGAAGAGTTTTCGTTGGAGAAGAATATCACCGGTATGAGACTCAAGGCACGTGCCACCGGCAATCTGTCAACGACCAACCTGAAGCTCGACAGCCAACTGAGACAGCAGGCGGAGTATCAGAAGCCTACCACTTCCGGTGGCGGCGGTTCCGGTTCGGATTCCGGCAATACGCCTGAACCGAACCCGGATGATGGTGGAGAGACTCCGGATCCGGCAGCTTAACCCTTGTCCCTATCTCCTGTCTCTCCTATTTTCTGTGAGCCCTTCTTTTTTCGAAGGGCTCGCTAATATTAAATTATTTAATCTTAAAAAAATCGATTTATGAGCAATTCATCATCACGCCGCTCCGTATGGAGCCTGGTTCTCAAAATTATCATCACTGTAGCCACCGCCATCGGCGGTGTGTTCGGAGTGCAAAGCTGTATGTAGGCTAATGAGGACTATTACGCTAATTATCATTCATTGCAGTGCTACGCCGGAGGGGAAATCCCTCTCGGCGGAAGCCTGCCGTTCAGACCATATCCACCACCGGGGATTTCGTGACATCGGTTATCATTTCTATATCACACGTGACGGAGAGATTTATCGGGGACGGTCGCTTGAAAAGGTTGGGGCACACTGCCGGAACCATAACGCACATTCGGTAGGTATTTGCTACGAAGGCGGGCTGGATGCGGAAGGAAAGCCGAAGGATACTCGTACCTTGGAGCAAAAGGGTTCGTTGCTTGCTTTGTTGAGGGAGTTGCGGAGACAGTTTCCGAAAGCGTTGATTGTGGGGCATCATGATTTGAATCCGATGAAGGGATGCCCGTGCTATGATGCGGTAAAAGAGTATTTGCAGGTATAAATTAAAAAGACGAATGGCTGACAGAAGATTTCTTTGTCAGCCATTCGTCTTATATTTTCTATAATAACCCTGAATTTATTCGTACTGCCAAATATCATCCATGGTAATGGGCACATAAGCACCATCTTTCATCTCTATGATAACAGAAGGTTCATGCACAATAAGAGTGTGCCACATTCCAACGGGGACTTGAACACCATAAACACCTTTCACGGGATTCAAATCATAACGACCGCATTCAACTCCTTTTTCGTTATAGAAAAGTTCGGTGACATGCCCTCTAAGCAGAATTACGGTTTCACTAGTCGTTGTGTGACGATGAATGGGAACATGCGTTCCCGGTTGCAAGGCATTGAGCATACGTTGTGAAGTGTCTCCATCGCCATTACGCAAATCCAGATTGACACGACGTCTCTCATTGGTTTCAGCTTGAGACAGCAACTCATCAAGCAATTGGTCATTAATTTCCATCATTCCTTTCGTTAGCTTTAGCACGCAGATACTCTTCGTGCAAATGATAATACTTCTTTTTGAACAATATATAGGCTACACACAGCAGCACCAATACCACTACGAGATACAGATACTTGTTCACCGGCAAATAGATGGCACCCAAAGAAATTACCAACTGCAAAGCCATGTAGATGGTAGACACTGTCACATGCTTAATATGCAGTTCATTAGCCATCAGTTGATAAGCATGCTTGCGATGGGGTTGACCTATATTCTCGTGTAGCATGATGCGGTGACAGATAGTAAGCACACTGTCTACACCATATACCATCAACAGCACTATAGCCCAATAGTTTCCGCTCTGCAAAATATAAGAGCCCAGGAAATAGAGCAGAATAAATGCAATGGAGACACTACCCACATCACCGGCAAAGCATTTTGCCCTGGTGCGGAAGTTGAACAGGCAGAACACCAATACACTCAACAAAGTCACAATGATAAAGTTGTTATCGGTGTATTCTTCCTGCATATTCAAGAGCAACAAGGGAATCAATACCGCCAATGAATAGCCACCGGTGATACCATTTATGCCGTCCATGAAGTTATACGCATTGATAATACCTGTACATACTATAAGTGCAATGATAACCACCCACCAATACTCAGGCAGTAAAATGCCCCACTGATAGAGCATGAGCGTCATAGCGGCGAAATGTACAATCAGTCGAAATTTATTGGGTACCGAATGAATATCATCGGCAAAACTGATGCCACCCAACATGGTGAGCCCCAACAGGAACCACGGACATGTTAAACCATAAAAGGCGGCATAAAGCCAGGCTCCAAACAAGAAAATAATACCACCGCCACGCAGCACTATAGAACTGTGCGATGAACGCAGGTTGGGTTTATCTATTATGTTACACTTATCGGCAACCTTGAAATATGCCAATTCAAGAACAAGCAATAATACTGCTATCAACAGATATACGACCATACTTATTTTGTATTTGCAAATGATTTAACGGTTTGTGTCAGTCCTTCTTCGGCACGTATGGGCATTTTATCTACCCCCAACGCCCTTTTTATTTTGGCATTGCTCACCACATAGTTTTCGGTAAGTTTCGTCAAACGCTCCGAGTTCAGCGGCAGGTGCAAAACGTCTCCCACTTTTGCCATGCCGTTCATCAATCCCTTGGGCAGATGCCAGATGTGTGCCCTCTTGCCCAGCGCATTGCAAATGACTGCAATAAGCTCGTTCGTTGACAAAGACTCATCATCTCCCATATTGTAGATGCCCGAAGCGACATCTTTGGTAAGCAACCCCTCAATGGCAAAGCAAAGATTGCCAATGGAAGTAAAACAACGTCGGTTCTCAAATGCCCCCAACGGCCAAGGTATCCCTTTTTTCACCACACCATAAAGCAGATTGAGATTACCTTTGTTACCGGGACCGTGTATCATACATGGACGCAGGATATACACTTGCTTACCGGTTGCAGGATGAGACAAGATATACTCTTCAGCCTTAATCTTGGACTCTCCGTAAGGCCCCACAGGATTAGGAACGATATCCTCAGTCAGAATATCGCCCGGAACAAAATCGGCAGCAGCCTTTACAGACGAGAAGAAGATAAACTTTCCGGCCGATGACTGAAGGAACCAGTCATAGATTTTCTGTGTCAATCCGGTATTAATCTTGAAATAAACCTCCGGCCCCGATGTTTTCTTCAAATCGTGTGCCTTACCGGCAAGATGGATAACAGCATCTACTTGTGGAATCTTATTTTCGTCAAGGTCGTTCCAGGAAAAGGTCTTGACTACACCCTCTTTTTCCGGAGCAACAATGTCAAGGCCATAAATTTCATGATTCCGTCCCATGGCTTTTACAATATTACTTCCTACAAAGCCGTGGATGCCGGTTATAAGTATCTTCATATTACTCTTTTGTAAAAATCAACTCAAAAACTTTCACAAAGTATTTCAATCCAAGCAACGGCATACATGTCCATATTCCATTTTCACGACATGCACGGACAATTTCCTTATTCAATATCCAGTTACTCTTCAAGTTAGCGGTACTCTTACCTCCTGTGCGCATCTTCATGAAATCCAAATGCAAATACTTTGATTTCAATTTATTTGAATAAAGGAAACGAGTCAGCAACTCGTAATCAGCCGCAATCTTATAGTCATACTGGTAATAACCATATTTCTCAAAATTGTGCTTATATGTATAAAACGAAGGGTGTGCAGGCATAAAGCCAAAACGAAAACGCCAAGGCGCAAAGTTTTTAGATGAATAATAGCGTACTGTCTTATCCAAATCACTATCGTTCACAAAGCGGACATCACCATACACAGCCTCAATGGTCTTGTCCTGTTCAAAAGCCTCTGCTACCTTTGATATCACATCCGCGCGATGAAAGAAGTCATCCGAATTGATGATGCCCACTACGTCACCGGTAGCCATTTTAATCCCTTTGTTCATGGCATCATACATACCCTTGTCCTTCTCTGAAAACCATTTCATGCGGCCATTGAATTTAGGCTCATATTCCTTGATTATGCTCACGGTTTCATCCTTAGACAAGCCGTCGGCAATGATGTATTCCAAATCCTTATAGTCTTGCTTCAGCACACTTTCAATGGTATCTCGTAGCGTTGCAGCGCTATTCCAAGTAACTGTTACTATAGAAATCCTCATAATTTATCATTAGTCATTAAACCACACAGCCTTACAGCGAAATATTCCAACGATTCTTAATAAATACCTTCATTTTCTCCTTATCCTCGCCACAAACCTTCTTACAAGCTAGGATATTACCATCCACCATAGCACGATACCACCATCCTTGGATGAATGCGAACAAGAAGCCCTCCTTACCATCAAGGAAACCACCCCTCATAACATAGCGATAACAGAAATATACAAAACTACGCCAAAACAATGGGAGCTTGTTATAATTATTCTTGCGGTTATGTTTCTCCTTTGCTTGTTTGCCAAGTCCCCCATTTTTGTCTCTATCATTACCCCCTGAAAGGTTGAACTCATCATTCAACACCTCGCAAGCTTCACGCTGTGCATAGTTGATGTGTTTGCGACAATAGTCACCCAAATCAATTAAAGAATGATCACAGAAATCATTATTCAACACTATTGAACGCCCCTCTTTCAACGCAATGTGCTCATCCATCAAGCGAGCATCGTCATATCTGCCCATACCTTTGCGAAACATACGCATAATCAACACAGGATATACGCCATGCTTTACCCACCTATCCATAAAGATGTGACGACGCTTCAACTCTATACCAGTCACCTCCTTGGGCAAAGTAGGCAACTTCGCTTCAATTTCTTCCATCAATTCTGGCAGAAGGTACTCATCTGCATCAATACGCAGCACCCATTCTGTCGATATCTCTACATTATCAAGTGCCCAATTAAACTGTTCCGCTTGATTACCCGGATATTTGTGAACAACAACTTCCACATTTTCAAACTCTTTACATATTCCTACCGTTCTGTCGGTAGATGAGCTATCTACCACGATGACCTTTTTGGAAAATGGACATACATTTTCCAAACAACGACGAATATGTATTTCCTCATTGTATGTGAGGATGATGGTTGTTAAATCAAGTTTATTCATTTTTCAGTTCTCTCTTCTTAATAAATTTTGCAGGATTCCCTCCTACTATAGCCCATCGTTCCACATCCTTAAAGACACAAGCCCGAGCACCAACTACAGCCCCTTCGCCTATAGTTACCCCCATGCTCACAAAAGCATCAGCCGCTACCCAAGCAGCATCTTCAATCACAATAGGAGCGGTGATAAGAGGATGTAATGGTTCTGTTACATCGTGGCTGGCTGTACAAAGAAAAGCACCTTGTGATACAGTCACATTGTCACCTAATATTACAGAAGCTACATTGTAACAATCTACATTAGATGCCAAACATGAATATCTTCCCATGACCAAGTTCTTTGGATAATAAACCTTTGCTGATGAATACACCACAGCAGTGGAATCAATCTTAGCCCCAAACAATCGAAGCAACATACGCTTCCATCCGCTCCCCATACTTCTTGGTAACGGTCGCGCTAAACACCCCCACACAATACTCCAAGCCAAACGCACCCATTGATGCTTTCGACCTAATGTATTATGATACTTTGATAAATCTATTTTTTCCATCAGACACTAATCAAAGAGTATATACAAAATCCGGTTTGGCACATTTGCCAACCACCCATCTATATAAATCGTTCATCATACCAGCCACTTTATGTTGCTCATATTCTTCTTCCATCAGCTTGCGCCCACGAGCACCCATAGCTACAACTTCAGCTTCCGACATACTCAATATTTCAAGCATCACCTTCGCAATAGTCTCAGGTTCATTGTCCTTCCACCATCCACACTGACACTCATTCAATTCACCCCAAGGCGTACCCAATGAAGCATATACTGGTGTACCACAAATTAGAGCTTCAGGTACAATCATACCAAAGTTCTCTTGCGTACTGGGAACCATCAATGCCCATAAGCGTGATAGACGATCGTATTTATCTTTACCGCTCACAAACCCTACAAACTCCACACAATCATCCAGCCCTAAACGCTTAACTTCCGTTTTCAAGAACTCTTCATAACAATCATCGTATTTACCCATAATTTGTAAAGACAATCTGCTTTGCTCTTCTTCCGATAAAAGAGTAAGCGCATAAATTAGATTCTCTACTCTTTTAATAGGATGCAACCGTCCCAAAAAGCCTATCTGTTTACGACCTTCAGGTTTATTGACAATAGCTTCCACTCCTTTTGGAAAAACCACAGGATTAGGAATTACCGCAATAGGACCTTTATAGCCGAAAGTTCTACAATGTTCCATTTCTTGCTTGCAGGTAGCATGTAGACAAGTCGCGTTATGCACATCCTTATTAAACCATAATTTCAGCATAGGCCACTTTTTCCATCGCTTAATAGCAAGTGCAGAAGGATACAGCATACCATGGGGAGAAATAATATATGGCTTCTTTTTGGCACGTGCCATTTTACAAGTTACGTGGTTAGAATACATCCACAAACCATTAGTATGGTAAATGTCACAATCAGATTCAGCTAAAGCACGCTGCAAATTGGCAGAAAAAGCTAAAGGCGTTTTATAATCATTTGCCACTTCAATAAGCCAGCCACTCCCTTTACCCAAATTAGGTCCCTTACCATCAGCGCTTTCGGTAGTTAGTAAATGAACTGTAGCTCCCAAGTCTTCCAACCCCTCCAAAAGGTCACGAGTACAAGTACTGGGACCACCAGATGAAGCTGATAATCCCTGTATAGTCTGTAATACTTTCATTATTTTTAATTATTCTGCTTTTGAACAAGGACCGTCTTCTACTACATAATTTTCACCTTGTAACATCGATTGGCACAATTTATACAATTGCTCGGCAGCATTCTTTGGACTCCACACATCACGTATTGTCTTGTAAGCCTCTATGCTCATTCTTTCGCGTTCTTTAGGGTGTTTTATCAGCCAAAGTACTTTATCGAATAAATCATTCTTTTTCTTAAGATTAAATGAAAAGCCGTTTATGCCCTCTTTTATAAGATAAGGAGTTGAACCTGTCTCTATGGAACTTACAGGACAACATCCGCAGCTCATTGCCTCATTGAGTACGGCACCCCATCCCTCATTCTTATCACTGGTAAAACAAAAAATGTCATGCATGCGCATAGTCTCTATCACTTTACTGTTATGCATACTACCAAGCAGGTGAACAACCCCCTTCAAACCTTTACGTTGTATTAAAGCTTCTATTTTACTATATTCGGGACCCGTTCCAATCATATTGATTATAAAATCCACTTTTTCACGATAAAGCAAGGAAGCCAGTTGAAGCATCCGTTCCGGATGCTTCAACTGTAAAAATCTTGCTACCCACAAGATTTTTACAGTGGAAGCATTTCGCTTTGCCTTTTGTATAACTTCAATATCAATATCTGGTACAGCAGTAAAATATCCCCATTTATAACATTTCTTCTTGAATGACTGCATTAAACGAAAATCTCCTGCTGCATAAGCACTCGAACACAAAGCATAGAATGGCTTACCATGACAAGAAGTGTGATAATACCACTGTTGTTTAAGTAAACGAGGAGACAGTAAGTTTATCACCCCACGTTTCAACCAACGTTCACTATTAATAAATGTAATTTTGTTTGTCCGAATCCTCTCTTTTAAAAATATCAAAGGCGCAGCAGCGTATATCATCACATCTACCTCACGAATTAACCTCAATGCCTTCTGCACAGATTCCTTACCATCAGCCAACCGAATCAAGTAGGGTCGGCTAGAAAAGTCATTCATATCTCCACCTTTGCTATAGTCATTATCAACATCACCTGTCTCCACAAACCAATAATTTCCATTGGTCAATTTATATAGTTCATCAGCAACACAAGCCTGATGAATATTCAATGCTATTGATACAAATACTATTGTCATACCTCAAGTATTATTTATTCCAACCTATTTTTCATTTTCTTATAATCAGCACAATGCCCAATCATCAACCAATAAACAAAGCAGAGAAATCCACCTGCATATAAAGCATACCCCTCAAACATAGCATGTGTTATCATTGCAAGAAACATATACATTCTCATTTGGGCCACTACGCTTCTATCCCTACGTACACTTTTGTATGCACTTAATAACACACATAAATAGGGTATCATACCAACCACTCCTGTCATAGAAAGAATAGATAAATGAGTAGAGCCTGACTCTACCCCACCCGCAGCATTATAATCTTCTGAGTTCCTCAAATCAACAGAACAAAACCCAATTCCCAAAACCGGATTCTCCTCAAATTCTCGTATTCTATTATCCCATTTATCCTCACGACTATCAAATGTGCTACCAGCCTTTTCATTACGTTGCTGCTTAGTTATCAATCCCGTTGCAATTCTATCTGCAATAGGTATAGCTACAATTGATGTTACTACCAGCAATCCAATAAGAGCCTTTCGGCCACCACCCAAGTCTTTCATAAAAAAAAGTGAATAAACAATAGGTACAACCATAGCCAATGTAGCTCCTCTACTTGCTGACATTACAACTGCCGCTGCCGCTATAAAAAAAAGTGCAATAAGAATCTTTTTACGATAAACTACATATGTGTTAAGAAACATCAATGCCACAAGTGCAGACATAGGTCCAAGTAACATTGAATGCGCATAAAGTCCTCCGAATACACCTGCTGACGTAACATCATGCATCAAATCTTTACGCACTAAATTAATGCCGAGGAAATAACACACAAATGAACCTATTGTAAGAAATGTGAGAAGTATTAATATATTACGGTACACAAGACTCCTAAAAGCTATTGCTGTAGGAGAAGAAATACATGACGTACATAGTAATGTTACACATAGAAACAATAAGTACCGGATATTAGAGTTGAAAAAAGGTTCAGTTGCCCCTAATGCACTTAGAAAAAAGGCTATATACATTACCACATACAGTCCATCGATTTTCAGTTTGCCACATGCCAATATATATAACAAACAAACCATACACACGGGAATATATATACTTCCTAATAATGGAATACTAAAGCCTGTTATGCCATTTATCGCAATTATCGTAAACAACCACGCCATTCGCTTACAATTGATCGTAGCATCTACATTTGCAAAAACAGGTAAGTTTATCAAATAGTTAAGAATTTTATTCATTGTAATTCATCACAACGTATATAATAAAAAATTTATTAACTGATATACTTCAAATACCCTGCAACAAGAGTGTTTATATCATATGGATGTATCAAAGTCTGCTTCAAATTTTGCGATTTAGCATTAGCAATCAATCTAGCCAATGTTTTATAATCATGTGGTTCAAATGTCCACAAATCTTCATCATCTTTCCCAATATATTCAGCAACCCCTTGATACTTACATATCATAAATGGTACACCACAGGCTGCCGCCTCAGTACATACACATCCAAATCCCTCAAAATAAGTTGGCAACACAAATAAATCCAACGATTGGTAATATCCCCTCAATTGAGAATGCTCGAACTCAGAAAGTATCTCAATATATTGTGTCAAATTATTATTAACTATATATTGTTTACAGTTGCTCAATGTGGGGCCAGAGCCAACAAAAATTATTTTAATATCATGAATGCCATTGTCAACAAGTATTTTTAGTGCTTTAAGGAGTGTTATTTGATCTTTCAATTCCACAAAGTTTGCTATACAACCTATGGTATAAGGCTTAATGTTTACTCTTCTTTCTAAATCCTGCGTTTTTTCCAAGGGTTTAAACTTTTCACAATCAACTCCATTATATAATACATAAACATCCTTTATTTTTGGTTTACGAACTCCTTTCACAGCACTTAATGCATTGCGGTAGTCATCATAATAAAGATGTTGCGGTGCATTAGGAAAACTCAGTAAAGAATCTTTCATTCCTTCACTGACGCAAACATGCAAATCCACTTTCTCAAACAATTCAATACTTTTATTTGCTCTAAAAATTGCATTCCATTTTTTTCTCGCCCATTTTCCATTACGTATGGTAAAGGGATCGCAATCATGATGTTGAACGATAGCTTTTATCTTTGGGTTAAGATTCTTCAGAGCCAAAGCATAGGCAGCAAACTGAGAAGTATGACCATGAGCTACTGCAATGTCATTAATCTGAATACCAAGTTCTTTGACTCTCTTTATGAATAGGTAGGAGTTAATATCATTTGTGAGTCCATTCAGAATATAAGAAGGCATTTCAATACTATCGAAGTAGTACACTTTTATCCCTTCATAGTCATAGGTCATAGTCCTTGTCCAAGGACACTTAGGCTTAAATACTATGACTTCATAGTCACTATTCTTTTCAATTGCCTTTACTTGATCATACACATAAGGGCCTCTAAAAGAATCTTTTGTAGGAAAAAAAGGCGTAATAGATATATATAATTTCTTCACTGAATGCATAATAAGATTTTTACATTAATAAAATTGGAAGTATTAAAACTACCATTCTCTTTTCTTACTTTCGCCAAAAAATACCATTCTAGTGATAGGGTTAATAGAGATAATGCGGTCTATGATAAGACACAAAATTACCACAATAATAGTATATGCAAATGCTATGACAAATTGTAAGAAAAAGCCCATAGGTACATTAACAGCATCATGCAAACGTTGTGGCAAAGTTGTTATAAACAAATAATGAATGGCATATATCGGTAGCGTGTTCTTGCCAATGACACTTAAAGTCCTAGCCCATTTCTTTTCAGACGGAATCTCCTTACATATCATCCAAAATATAATTACGCCACCCACTCCACCGAGAAAATAGATAGGAAAACTTTGCATTCTTAATAGATACCATGCTACAAGTATAGTAATGAGTCCTATTGCATAGGTATATTTATTCAATACCCATTTATGAATCATCGTGTATTTACGCATCAAAAGTCCTAATGCGAAAAAAAGGAAATAATATTGTACGTTCTGTATAGGTAACAATCCACCCAAATTTATTCCCTTAATTCTTAATAATAGAATTACTGCATATATAATCGTATAAAGAACTATATCTATGAACAAACACAATTTATATCTTTTCAAAAAGTAATTTGCACAAGTATAAAAAAAGTCACACCACCACAAAGCGAGAAAAAACCAATATCCTCCACTACATACCATAGCTTGTGAACAGGTAATCTCCTCCTTACATACATTCAAAATGACAGACCAAACCACAAGAGGAACTAACAAAATTCTTGAACGTACAAGAAAACGATGCAACGTGTCCATTCCCTCGTGTTCTTTATCTTTATACGCCAAATATCCACTTACCGTAAAAAATAACGGCATCTGCACAATCGCCATAAACGCGTAAGAATATCTATCAGCATTTAGCCCAAACTCTAAGATATGCCCCATAACCACAAATAACATAGCTATGCCCCGCATATAATCTAATTCAAAAATACGTTTCATCATCCTTTTATTTTCCAACAGCACAAAGAAATTTATCAATAGACTTACCTATTAACCGCTTTAAATTATGCATCATGCACATGAAAAATGGCAAATCGCTCACCTTTTGTATATTCGCGCTATCTGACATATTTGATTCAAATCCTGTCCAATCTTGTGTACAAACGGAAGGTATGGTAAGATACAACTTAATCACCCCACTCTTTACCCATCGCCCCCAATGATCGCAAGGCACGCAAATAGGAAGATTCTCTTTCAATAAAGCTTTGGCCGCAAACAAAGTTAAAATATACGATTCTGTGCACAAACCATTAGAAACCTCACGAATATCCTCCCCGTCCTCAGGCTCGTTTGTGTGATTAGATAACAGTACCACCTGTGGTTTTGATACATCCAGCCATTTTTCCACCTTCTCCATAGTGACTTTAAAGTTCTCTTTCAAAACAATATCATCTTCCAATATACAAGCATACTGAATGTTCTCCGCTATCATCTTCTGAAATAACGTGTAATGAGACAATGCACATCCTATTTCCCCTGGCAATAGTTCTCTACCTAAACAGCACCACAGACGAAAGTGATTCACTTTTGAATTTCTTTCTATCTTAGACATTTCCTTTGCATAAACAGCCGGAAAACGTTCGTATGTGATGCCCAATCTTTTAAGTTGAGTATCAGCCGCTATAAGACGATCCTTGTCTTTATCTAAGTTTATTAAGAATGTTTGCATATTTTACAATGATTTGAATTTAACAGCTAAAGCAAGTAACCAAGGCATCTTTATTGCCAACCAGATATAGCTTGTAGAAGTTAAATTGATTCCATGCTCTTCATACTTATTGACAATATTTTTAAAAGTTTTCTGCAATAGGCGTTTCCACACACCTGCAGCTATAGCATGTGCAGGTATGCATATGGCAAGATTGGTAAATCGAGGAAGAAAACCGGCAGTCGGTACTATATGATTTTTCTCCATGAATTCACAAAGATTATTCATAACTTTGAATGTATCATCAATAGCTTGCTTATGAATGTTAGCATTATGATATGCGGAACCTTCACGAAGACGATAGTAATAATTGGTATGATGAATCTTTATAGGGCTAGTTGCAAGTAACTCACACTTACGCATAAATTCCAAATCCTCGCCCAATATTATACCTTTTGTAAAACGAATGGCATACTCTCCATTTTTATCCCAAAATTTCCTGCTGTACCATATAGTTGGATGTGTATATGAAATCCATTTTTTGTAAAAGGTATCTAAGTTATCACATTCATCATAAGTTGTAGTTTCAACAGTGTATGGAATTGCTTCACCATCATTAAACATTTTAATGTCGAACATTACCATGTCTTTTTCTTTCAATAATTCTAGGTCAACAGGTGTATTTGAATCAATAAGATCATCCGAATCAACAAACCAACACCATTCTCCTTTTGCTATATCCAGTCCTAAATTACGAGCAACGGAGACACCTTCATTCTGTTTGTGAATTACCTTGAAGCGAGTATCTTTTACTACATACTCATCACAGATGACACCACTGTTATCCGGCGTTCCATCATCTATAAGGATTGCCTCCCAATTGGTAAATGTCCAATTGATAATTGAGTCTAGACACGTACGTAGATATTTGTCTACATTGTAAACAGGTATGATAATTGAAACTAGAGGCATAAATCTAATAATATTACAATCAAAGGACAGTTTATATCAATAAGCTAGTTGCAAAAGTTTGAAGCGGGAAACCATTGAAAGTTTATAAACAACCACTGCTACAATTATGCAAATAAATATAGCGATAACGGTTAACATAATTGTACTTGGGTGTAAGAGAAATGATATAGCAGCCAATACTGTTCCATGAATACAATAAATAATAATTGAATAAACTCGTAACTGTTTATATACAGCAGAACCTTTTAATGGCATACTGTAAAATACTGCAAACACAAGAATAGTAAATGGTATACTAATGTATTCTATCGGACATACTGGCGTAAGCAATAAGATAGAAACAAGTAGAAGTAATTTTACATACTGTGGCGTCCTCACAATAACTCTTACAAATTTATCTGACGAGCAATAATATCCTAACATCATCCAAAACATTCCTCTCCAAAATGAAAGAATTAGACTCCCTACATGCACTCTATACCATAGATAAGGTTGCTGCCAACTTTCTGGAAGTATACTATAAGTATACATATATACATATACCATACTGATTATTAATACAATAACATTTCTTACCCACTGCCTGTTTACGCCATATACGATAGGCATACCCACAATCATAGCTCCAAGAAACCAACTTGCAATAAAGGTTTCTCCAAGAAATATGTCCTTTAGCATAGATAACCCCAAATAAGGAAATGAATATTTACGTAAATATATTATATATGGCAACTGTACAACTATCCAAAAAAGATAAAGAAATAATGTTCTTTTTTCAAACATAAGTAATTGCCTATTCTTTTCTTTAGTTGTTGTAAGGCTACGCACCTTGCGGAAAAAGAAAAAAGAAGAGATAACAAAAAATGTTGGTACACAGACATTGGATATATTGTTTATGAGTACCCCAAAATAATCATTGGCAAGCATCTCGAAAACACAACTATGTACGCCAACGATGATGATTGACATTATGAACTTTAACAAATCAATACCGTTTAGATTTCTCATAATATTAATTATATTAGGTCACTGCTTCTACTGCCCTTCTAATCGGCTTTTCCATTTTCCGCCAAACAATATCCCATAGTACTATCCTCAACCTATCAATCACAATAGCAACGACAAATACTCCCACAACAAATGCAAGGATACATATTTCATTCACAAATACCCAATCTGTCATCTGGTAAAGACCTGACACTACAGGTTTGTACCACACACTTAGTGCAAAAGGATTAGCATGCAATAGGTAAACCGCAAAACTTGAAGATGACACCCACACTATAACTCGTTGAAAATGAAGAGGGAAATTCATCTTTTCAAAGATAAAGAAAAAGGCGCATGCTTCAAGAATAACGAATGGACTGTTATATGCAAATAGTGTCCAACTGACTACGGATACATGGTCGCATAAGACCGGCAGATACGCAATTGCCACACCAAGGATAGTGAGCAAAATAGCTATCAACATATATGAATATATATATGTGTACTGGTTATACCTCGTAAACTTAGGTTGATACACCTTGAAATATCTGGCCAAAAGGTAGAGACCAACGAACGATAGGGCTGAATAGCCACCCTCATATATCGGTAGTAACCCAGTCCAACCATATACAAATTGTAACACATAAAACGCTATCAGCACCCTTTTGAAAGTTCGCCTACTAGTATGCTCTACCAAGGCATTCAATGCGGGACTAAGTATATATAGCAAAAGGTATGCATTAACAAACCAAAGAGTATTAATGACGGTTAGACATTTGGTAATATTGTTCATAGATACGGGCACTTTCCCCAATGCCGCCATCACACCAAATGATAATATAAGAAAAAAAAATACTTGAAAAAAGAAACCTACAAGCGACTTTACCTTAGGTCTGATGCCAAACCAACCTGAGATTAGCACAAATACATTCACAGAAATTACAGATACAGACTGTACAAATGTAATCCATGTCCATTCAACGGGCGCACAGACTATCATCTCTCCTGTAGGAGAACCCATTGAGTAATAAGCAGTATGCACTATCAATACCAATAGCATAGCACAGATACGCAACAATTCAATATGAGGTTGCCTCATCTTTTAAAAGCGTTGGAATATCCAGTATATACGAATAGCTTTTTCTATCATAAATTTGCAGAACTTCTTCAACTTTGTATCTGGATTAACCATGATTGTCATCAGCGACTTTCCATAATCAACCAAAAGGTCAAACTCTTTTCTGCAAACAGTCACAGAAACCGCAGGAAATTGATTCTTTACATCCTTAATTAAGAATAGGGTTTCATCATCAATGCAACCTTTATTCTTAACATTCAGATACAACTCCTTTGTCAAAAATGGTGAGATGGCAGCATCCTTGAACCAAGTCATATTAAAGAAATGAATAATTTTAGCACGATACAAGTACTTAATACTAAGAAATATTTGACAGTGGTACTGACCATCCAATTCTTTGACAATATACCCTAAATCATGGTCTGTTTTAGCTAAAGCAGGTTGATCAAAATTAACATTTTTACATTTTAAGGATTGCGTCCAATTTTCATTCCACTGTTTATAAAACTTATGTGCGAATTCTGTATCTCTACATAAGATTATACCCGAATTATAATAATTAGGAGCATTGCTTATATCAGTATCAAAGATTTGTTTCACACGATCTATCAAAGAAGTACTCATTGGATTGTTCTTGAGAGATTCATGAAACTCGGGACAAAGCAGAATATCCCCCTCAAGTTTATCCACATCACTTAAATCACCAGCTATAACAGTGTCAGTATCAATAAACAAAAAATCTCCTTTCACCCATTGTCTCGCAGTCGTCTTAATATGACGAGACATTTCTTTTTGTGAATACCCCTCAGGAGTTGGTACTACAATAGCCTCGTCAATCAAATCAAGAAGTTTTGCACGATATCCTATTAGCCCCTCATAAGTGATTTTATCCATCAATAGGACAACCGTAGTTTCTGGATTGTACATTCTCAACGATGTCACCGATACCCATAATTGTTCCATATAGATATCTTTATCGGTGCTTGTTAGAACATATAGTATTTTTATCTTCATTGTAGCTATATTGTCTTTTACAATCTGTTTCTGCTATTATCTAAGTGCTGATACAAATTATATTTATTAAAAACAGCAGCAATCTGTAGGTCATTTCTATTTTGATCAACATTTACTTTACATAGACCAATATCTTGAACTGACTCATTTATGAGATAATCACATCCATTCTTATTGTGTGAATACACCGATACAGCTAAAGTTCCTTTTTTTATTGCCATAGCCTTAAACCAAACATCGTCTGCAAATGGACAAATATCCATAAAGATCTTCTCACTAAACACCTCTACATCCAAAGAATGAGGAGGATAAAGAGTTCCTCCAGCCCCTGTTGGAAAACATAGATTACTGGGTAATTCAAAATACTGTTCCCAGCCCCAATCTGAATATGGCATTAGTTTTCCAGATAAATCAACTTTTATCTGATGGGCTCTATGGCAATAAATATATTGAGGATTATGTTGATATGCTACAATTAACTGTTCAAGTACATCGTATTCATACAACAGATCATCGTCTACTGTAATTATTGCATCATTGGGATATTTATGTAAAGAAGGCACTAGTTTTTTATAAGACCGAATATCCTTGTAGAAAGCAATTTCTAATCCTCGCTTTTTAAGTAGCTCTAAAGAACCCGGAAGCGTAGTATTCTTTAAATCATCTTGTAACCATAGTACAATACGATTGGCTTTCATCGTTTGTTCCATTATTGACTCAATGGTAAGTGCCACATCATAAAGTCTCTTTCCGAACGTCGTAAGCGAAACTATTATGTCATGATCCATATACTTTTTATCAGTTACGCCCATTTCTGTCTTAAACAGTATATTTTGCTCTAAAATACTTTTACGTTGCTGAAATTCGATATTGTAAATTATCCTTGAAGACTGATTAATATTAAAAAACGTATTCTTAAGTTTTTCTATTACTCTAAACATAACTTAACTCCTTAAAAACTTTATTATATCAATAACTTTAAAACGCATAAGAGCAAATAACAAGATTGCCATAGAAATCATTGCTACAAGGCATTTAACTGCGAATGATAAATATATATTGTCAACAGGAAGCAGACTCTCCTGTAATAATAATAAAGATATCATTATTATTGCTGACAATAGAGGCATTCTAAGATGAAATACCATACTTTTAAGATTTGATTCAAACACTTTATGATACATCGTATGGTAACTCATAATAAAGTTTATAGTTAAAGAAATAACCCACGACCACGCTACAGCTTCTATTGATGAAAAGAAACTTACTGCTATTATCAAACAAGAAACTGTACTGATTGTATTTCTTATTCCTACAAAGAACATCAAATTGGTTGTATTAGATGCCTGAAAAATAGAACCACTTGTTGACAAAATCATCTGCAAAGGAAGTGAAAGAGCTAATATTTTAAAAGCAGGAACAGAAGGATTCCAATTATTACCAAATACAATATTTATCAATTCAAAAGCAGAGAAATAAAGAAATACGGCCAATGGAAAGCTTATATGACCAATAAATGCTATTAATTTGTTGTATTTCTCGCCCATCTCTCTCTTTTGTTCTTGCAACGAAGATAATACAGGCTGTAAAACAGGAGAAATAACAGATGTTATTTGCTGTAAAGGCATTAACATTAATCGATAAGATTTGTCATAGTAGCCTAAAGCGCTCATATTCAAAGACCGTCCAATAATAAGTTTATCCAAATTACGAGAAAAATAATTTACCATCTCAAATAGAAATTGATATGCAGAATAAGAAAATATTCTTTTCAAAGGCTCTTTATCGAATGTCCAATCTATCGCTCTCGGATAATTATACAAGTTAAAAACAAGCATCAATAGAAGTGATAACAAAGGTGATATTAACAAAGCATATACCCCCCATCCCGTATAAGCAGCCCATATTGCTAAGGAACATCCCACAATCTGTATCACTAAAGTTCTTATAGCTATCAATTTAAAACGTTGGTTCTTTAACATTAATGCATTAGGCACTAAATTTATTGATGATAGAAATAGATTAAGGGATAGAAGCTGACAAACATAAATCAATTGCACATTATTATAGAATGAAGAAATACACCAAGAACATGAAAAAAACAACAAAGCAACTATAGCACCTAAAATTATTGTATAGGTAAAAATTGAATCAAGATTCTTAGAAGTTAGGTCATTACGCTGTATAATTGCTGGGACAATACCCATAGATGTACATATGGAAAAAAAAGCAATCATTACAGAAGCCAATGAAACAATTCCAAATTCTTCAGGACTAACTAATCTAGCTAACACTGCAGATACAATAAGTGCTACAGCCGTAGATGAATATTTCTCTACAGCAGACCAAAACACACCTGTTACTAATTTAGATTTTAGCGACATATCAAATTTTAGTACAAAATGAGACTCTTACCATATAAATGAAATAGTAATACACTTCATGTAATCGTAGGTATCAATACGTTGTTTCACTTCCATTATCGAATAAGAATTTAGAACTGATACACAATCGGATTGGTATTAATAAGCTTACCAATGCCGATAGTGATGCAAACAAATAATCATCAAGTCAATAATGGAGAATTGATGTAAACACATAATTACAATTGATGCAGAACCAATGATATTCAATACAACATACAGCGCCTTATAGTTCTAATATTACGATTACTGCGCCAATACTCAGTAACGACAAGAGAACCAATAGAACGATACCCATGTTAGTATGTTTCATATCTATTATACCTACCTAGCAAAAAATACAATGCAACCACTAAAGCTATAGACAAGACAACAATGGGACAAGTACAAAAACACTGAGCAGTGAAAGATCAACATTGATAGCCTATGAGCATATATGAAACAACAAGTAGCAAAAGGTTGTTTCATTCGTGAAGTAGTTTGTACAGAAGAGTATTCTACTTCTCTCCTATTCGGGTATAACTAAATCCCATTTCTTCCAACTCCACACGATTCCAGATGTTACGTCCATCTACAACATACTTATCAGTCATTACTTTCTGAATCACATTCCAAGTGGGCAACCGGAATTGTCTCCATTCAGTCATAAGAAGTAACGCATCCGCACCATCAGCACAATCATAGAGATTTTTGGTATAAGTTACTACTTCTCCAATACGACGTTTACACTCATTCATTGCAATGGGGTCGAACACTCTCACACTAGCACCATCCTTCAGTAATCTATCAATCACCACCAAAGCCGGAGCTTCACGCATATCATCCGTATCGGGTTTAAAAGCCAAACCTAACAGAGCAATAGTCTTACCTTTTACATCGCCCATCAAACGAATAAGTTTGTCATAAACGATGCTCTTCTGACGATCATTAACTCTCTCTACAGCTTCAATCACCTCCATGTGATAACCGTTGTCAATACCAGTATGTAACAGAGCTTTCACATCTTTCGGGAAACAGCTACCGCCATATCCACAACCAGCATAAAGAAATTTCTGGCCAATACGTAAATCAGCTCCGATTCCCTTACGCACATGATCTACGTTGGCACCCACTCGCTCACACAAGTTAGCAATGTCGTTCATAAAGCTGATGCGGGTAGCCAACATGGCATTAGCAGCATATTTTGTCATCTCCGCACTAGGAATATCCATAAAGATTACACGAAAGTTCTGAAGCAGAAAAGGCTGATAAAGCTTAGTCATTACTTCTTCCGCCTTTTTACTTTCAATACCTACCACTACCCGGTCAGGACTCATAAAATCTTTAATAGCAGCCCCCTCTTTCAGGAATTCGGGGTTACTGGCTACATCAAAGGAAACATCCACCCCACGTTTATCCAACTCCTCCTGAATGACCGATTTCACCTTTTGAGCAGTACCAACAGGTACTGTAGATTTTGTTACCAAAATTGTGTACTTATTAATATTTTGTCCAAATTGTCGAGCTACGGCAAGTACATATTTCAGATCAGCACTACCATCTTCATCTGGTGGAGTTCCTACAGCAGAGAAAACGACTTCTACATCATCCAAAATCTCAATCAAATCTGTTGTAAAATTCAATCGCCCATATCCCACATTACGTTTCACCAATTCTTCCAACCCGGGTTCATAAATAGGCATCTCACCCTTTTTCAGTTTATTGATCTTATTTGCGTCTACATCTACGCAAGTCACTGTAGCACCCATTTCGGCAAAACAGGTACCAGACACCAAGCCCACATAGCCTGTGCCAACAATTGCTATTTTCATATATTGTTATTGATTAAAATCTTGTAATCTCATGCAGAATTGAGTATATATCTCACAGAGGGGGGGTAATTAGAAGTATTTACATATACAAAAAGATGTTAGTACCCAATTTTAAACATCTCCCCTTTATACAAGCACTTTTTGCAAGTTGCCGTATTTTAAGCTGTTATATATAAACGTTTGCGTAACTATTGGTATGTTGCTAATCCAATCTTATTTGGTTACAGACTATAAAAATATCTACAACCGTTAAAGATATTAATAAAAAACTTACCTAAATAATCCCCTATAGTTCTACCTTGCAGCTTCACTGTACAGATTATATGGACAGGAAACTGATATTTCATCCACTTCGCCAATACTCGAAATAAAACATGAAGTACGTTAAGTTGTCAGTGAAGCAACAGCACGTTCTACCACATTGTTATCTACCGAACAACTACCATCTTTAAAATAAGCAAAAATATTGTCCCCCAAAACAAACATCCAGATAATTTAAGGCTGTAAATAGATAAGCTACGACTTTAGAAGGAGACTTGGCTTTCTCTATTTTCAAATGTTTCCTGTAGGCTATCTTGTTTTCAGATACCTTCCAATAAGTACCTCTTTCCTTTGCTATTATGCCCCTCATCAATATTAAGGACTGATTTACTTTCAATAGATAGAAAAATGACAAAATGTTATATTCATTTTACTTTATGTTCTCCATAACCATACCCATATCCGTATCGCTTTCCATAACCATAATACTTACCGTATTTACCATAACCATAGTAATAGCCATATTTCTTCTTCTGAAGATCCAAACCATTGATGACAATACAGAGATTAGGCAATTTGTTATTCTCGGCAAGGTCGTTGATCAAAGTAAACTCAGCCTTACGGGTGTAATCAGCACGGCATACATAAACTGATAAGTTCGCTACACGTCCTATGAGCAAAGTATCTGTCACCATACCTACAGGAGCAGTATCCAGTATCACATAGTCAAAATTCTTCTTCAGTGTTTCAACAGCCTTCTCCAATCCATCACGAGCCAACAACTCTGTTGGATTAGGCGGAACGGTTCCGCCGGGAAGAATATATAAGTTCTTGTTTATATCAGAAGGCTGTACCAAATCCATCAAATTTACAGTCGGGTTAGTCAAAAACTGGGTAATACCATGCTCTTTCTTAGGTATGTTGAAGACCTTATTCAAGCCCGGTTTGCGGATATCAAGCCCTACTATCACAACCTTCTTCCCTAATAAGGAAAGACTGATAGCCAAATTGGCGGATATAAAGGACTTGCCTTCACCACTAATGGTAGAAGTAACCAATATCACATTCTTACCGTTTTCAAGCATAAACTGAAGATTGGTACGGATATTACGGAAGGTTTCACTCATCAAATTATTCTGATTCTCAAATACAGCAATAGAACCATTTTTCTCATCGGCTAGCGGAACATCACCAATAACAGGAATCGAAGTCAGTTTTTCAACATCAGCACGACCTTCTACCTTGAACTTGGTCAGACCAATCAGATAAATGATACCTACCGGAATACCTATTCCGAATACCAAAGCTGCCAAATAAATAGTCATCCTCTTTGGGGAAATCGGAGCACCGTCCGCCTGTGCCTCGTCAATAATCTTGGCATTATTGGCTATAGCGGCCAGGACAATGGCGTTCTCCTCACGCTTTTGAAGCAGCATCAAGTACAAGCCAGACTTGATCTCCTGTTGGCGGGCAATACTAACAAATTGTCGTTCCTGAGTGGGAGCGTCACTGATACGACGGGAATAACGGCCTGCTTCACGGGCCAAATCAGCCCTAGTGATCTCAAGACCTTTCAGCGTTGCATCCAAGGTGGTTTGTATATTACCACGCATTGCACGGATGCTGGCATTAAGATTTACAATTGCCGGATTGCTTTCCGTTGATGTACGCAATAGACGGTTACGCTCGGACACCATTTCATTATATCGATCAATTGCACTCGCTACACCCGCATCTTGTAAACCGACATTTGAAGGCAAGACTTCATATTCGCTACCCTGCAGATATCTTTGTAAATCCATAACAAGATTTATCTGAGTCTGATTCTCCACGCGTTTCTTCTCATATTCAGCATTACCAGCCAAAGCTATCTGGGCTTCACTTGTCAAATCCGTAATACCTGCGCTACGCTTGAAATTCTCCAAATCCCGCTCTGTACTACCTAGTTCTTTTGAAATAATACCAATACGCTCGTCAATAAACTCGGCCGTTCTCTGAGCCACCTCATTCTTGTCATTGTTGGCATTGATATTATACATTTCAAGCAGTTTGTCTATATAGTCCTTGCCACGCCGAGTATTGGAATTCATAAGTGAAACGGTCACTACGGAAGTAGCCTTTGAGGTAGGAGTTATTGACAGGGAACCGGCGTATCCCTTCGCCACTGCAAAAGGCCTGTTAATATAAGCCGTAATATGACGTTCTTTCGTAACACTCTCCGGACGGACTGATGACAAGGTATCATTATTTGCAAAAAAAGCAACCGTACCTTCATCGGTCGGGAGTACGGCAGGCAATTTCTCAAAACGTTTCCGATAGTCTTTCTCTCCCACCTTAATTTGTACATCCATCACACCGGAAGGTTGCAAGGATATCCCCACCTTCATTGTCTGCGGAAGTTTGTCTGCTTCCTGTGGAGTCAGGCTTACCAGAACTGGGGAAGTACGATACAATTCCCTTTTAGGAAACCTGTCCTCATCCATATAAGTCACGAACAATCCTAGAGAGCTGACCACCTCTTTTGCCAATGTTCTGGAACTCAAAACTTCAATTTCATTCTCTATATTACCCGATGAAGAGACAAAGCCATTCATCCCCATCTTCTCCAGTTCGGAAGACATATTCGCACCACCGCCTTTCTTCTCATCCTTGATCAGAACAGTGGCAGAAATATTATATACAGGTGTTGTCAGACGTAGATATCCCCATGCAACAGCGACACAGATTATCACCGAAACTACAAACCACGGCCAATGAATCAGATAACGGAAAAGGATTTCCTGAATGTTGTTCTGTTCTTCGGATTGTGTCCTCGTTCTTTCCTTTCTTTCCTCCATACTACAATGCTACTTTTTGAAGATTGTTACTAATATACTTGCCAATGACACTAGAACAGAGGTAGCAGAGAACCAAAGGCTTGTACTATTACCGATATCCGAATTACGAGCCCTTACCTTGTTAGGAGTTACATATACAATATCATTCTGCTGCAACCAATAGTAAGGAGAAAGGAGAGTTTCAGCCTTATTCAAATCCAGTGTTATAATCTGCTGCTTACCGTCAGCACCTTCACGAATCAGTTTAACATTGTTACGCATTCCATAAATCGTCATGTCACCCGCCATAGCCAAAGCCTCCAACAGGTTCACTTTCTCATTGCTGATAGTAAATGTACCTGGACCGGCAACTTCACCCAAGACGGAGATTTTATAGTTGACCATCCGGGCAGTAACAATCGGTGTTTCTTTGATGTAAGGTTTCAGTTTCTCCACTATCATTTGCTCCACCTCCTTTTTGGTCAGCCCCCCTACTTTCAATACCCCCAATACAGGGAAATTAATATTACCCTCATTATCTACCAGATAAGTCTGTTGAGAGGATTGGGAAGCACCCTGTGAGTTTCCGGCAGTCAAACCGACAGAACCGATCGCTCCCAGGTTGAAAGGAGCTGCCAATTCAGGGTTGGTACATGACACCATGATAGTAAGCTGATCCTTAGGCATTATCCTGGCATCATACAGAGTTTCCTGTTGGGCAACCTGTCCTACAACTTCAGAGTCCTGCAGATAGGGGACTTTCTTGTATGACTGGCAGGAAGCAAGCAGAAAGAGTGCAATCAGGCAGGAAAGTATTCCACCGACTTTTTTCTGCATACTTGCAGCAATGCAAAATGAATTGTTCATAATATATTCTAGTTTATTGTTCTTTATCCAGCACCTCAAACCGCGGAGAATTCTTTGATTTGAATTCAGGAACCACTTTCTTCATCAGTCTGACCGTATCCATGATCTTAACCGCACGGGAAAGTCTCTCAAACTCTGTGTACGTATCAAGGATATCGGCATACTCATACCGGCGGACTTTGGCAATCATAATCTTCTTATTTTCGGTTGGAAGCGTATTTTCTTTATCACTTAATACTTCCTCATAAAGTTTTTCCCCCGGACGTAAACCTGTAAATTCTATCTTGATATCCTCTCCCGGACGATAACCCGCCAGTTCAATCATGCGGGTAGCCAGATCGACTATTTTCACAGCCTTCCCCATCTCAAAGACAAAAATCTCATTACCCTCTCCCATCGTAGCAGCTTCCATTACCAAACGGCATGCCTCAGGAATGGTCATGAAGAAGCGGATGATATCAGGATGAGTAACTGTGACAGGACCGCCATTCTCAATCTGTTCTCTAAAGCGAGGAATAACTGAACCGTTACTGCCCAATACATTACCGAAACGGGTAGTGATAAATTTCGTATGTCCCTTAACCTTGCCTTCACGGATGGCACATCCCAGACTCTGTACATAGATCTCTGCCAGACGTTTGGAACAGCCCATCACATTGGTAGGATTCACGGCTTTATCGGTAGAGACCATGATCATTTTTTCCGCACCATACTCCACAGCCATATCAGCTACCTGACGG
>ERZ791802.167-NODE-167-length-78826-cov-11.905168_pt1 | contig 78826 bp, 64 predicted proteins | sample MGYA00510308_ERZ791802 | MGnify/ENA primary metagenome ERZ791802 (study PRJEB30046, sample SAMN00792028) | human gut metagenome | study: EMG produced TPA metagenomics assembly of the A metagenome-wide association study of gut microbiota in type 2...
GAAGGCGAAGTGGTATGGCAATGCCGTAACTGCGGTTATATTGAAATCGGTAAGGAAGCTCCTGAAGTTTGTCCGGCATGTCTGCATCCGCAAGCATACTTCGAGGTGAAGAAAGAAAACTATTAATCCACGTCCACGGATTAATCAGATAAAGAAAATGCCGCTTGCAATCATTTGCAGGCGGCATTTCCTTTTTTATTTCTTTGCGTGCGGATAATCAATCGTATAATGCAATCCGCGGCTTTCCTTGCGTTCCATTGCCTGACGCATAATCAGATAGCCTACATTGACCATATTACGCAATTCGCAGATTTCTTTGGAAGCGACACTGCGTTTGAACAGGCTTTCAGTCTCTTCGTAAATAATATCCAGTCTGTCCCAGGCACGCTTCAGACGGAGGTCGCTGCGGACAATACCCACATAGCTACTCATAATCTGATTTACTTCCTTCATACTCTGTGTAATAAGTATCATTTCTTCCGGAGAACGAGTCCCTTCGTCATTCCATTCGGGAATATCTTCGTTGTAGGTATATTGTTCAACGGTTTCCAGACAGTGCTTGGCGGCGGCATCGGCATAGACCACTGCTTCAATCAATGAGTTCGAAGCCAGGCGGTTACCACCGTGCAGTCCGGTGCAGGAGCACTCTCCTACTGCGTAAAGGCGTTCGATGGACGACTGTCCGTTCAGGTCTACGAGGATACCGCCACAAAGATAGTGGGCAGCCGGAGCTACCGGGATATATTCTTTGGTGATGTCAATACCCAGACTTAGGCATTTCTCGTAGATATTCGGGAAATGTTTCTTTGTTTCTTCCGCGTCTTTGTGGGTAACGTCCAGATAAACATGGTCGTCTCCACGATTCTTCATCTCATTGTCGATGGCACGTGCTACGATATCACGCGGAGCGAGTGAAAGACGCGGGTCGTATTTCTGCATGAATTCCTTGCCGTCCATGGTGCGGAGTACGCCGCCGTAACCGCGCATCGCTTCCGTTATCAGGAAAGAAGGGCGGTCGCCCGGATGATACAGTGCGGTAGGGTGGAACTGGACAAACTCCATATCCTTCACCGTACCTTTGGCACGGTAAACCATGGCGATACCGTCTCCCGTAGCCACTAACGGATTGGTAGTCGTCTGATAGACAGCCCCTACTCCGCCGGTGGCCATCAGAGTCACTTTAGCGAGATAGGTATCTACCTTTCCGGTTTTCGGGTCGAGGATATAAGCACCATAACATTTGATGTCCGGTGTCTGACGGGTAACGGTTACCCCCAGATGATGTTGTGTAAGGATTTCAACGGCAAACTGGTTTTCAATCACCGTGATATTGGGATGCCGTTGTACGGCTTTAATCAGGCTGTCCTGGATTTCCGCTCCCGTATTGTCTTTGTGATGAAGGATGCGGAACTCAGAGTGTCCCCCTTCGCGGTGCAGGTCAAATTCGCCTTTCTCATTCTTGTCGAAGTCTACGCCCCACTTGATCAGTTCTTCAATTTGCGCGGGAGCTTCGCGCACTACCTTCTCCACTGCGGCACGGTCACTGATCCAGTCTCCGGCAATCATCGTGTCTTCAATGTGTTTGTCGAAATTGTCTACCAGCAGGTTGGTGACGGACGCCACTCCCCCTTGTGCGAAGTACGTATTGGCCTCTTCCAACCCGCTTTTACAGATAAGAGCAACTTTACCTTTGTGCGCCACTTTCAGCGCAAAACTCATACCGGCAATTCCGGAGCCGATAACGAGGAAATCGAATTTTCTTACCATAGTTTTGTTATTTCTCACCGCAAAGCTACAAAATAAGTTACTTCGTTGTACTTTTCGTTGTCACTAATTCATAAAATTGCTACCTTGCAGGCAAAAATCTGACAAAATGAATCGAATTTTCCATGCCCGTATTGCCTGGTACCAGTATTTCCTGCTGGTGGTGCTTACCGTGAATGTCGCCGGCGCCCTGTGGTGTAAATATATCTTGCCGGCAGTATTGCTGATACTTATGCTGATTATTGTAATCGAACAGATTATCCATACGGTCTATACGATTACTCCCGATGGAATTCTGGAAATATCCACCGGACGCTTTATCCGTAAGAAAGTAATTCCAGTTTCCGGGATTACTGCTATAAAAAAGTGTCATTCCATGAAGTTTGGCCGCTTCTCGGTGACCGAATATGTGTTGATAGAATACGGAAAAGGTAAATTTGTATCTGTGATGCCTGTCAAAGAACGGGAATTTGTCGGACTGCTCGAAAAGAGAATCAAGGCAATATCCCTCGAAGAGAACAAATAACAACGAAAATACTAACTGATTACATACTATGAAACATCAAGTAATTATTATTGGCGGCGGTCCTGCAGGATATACAGCCGCCGAAACTGCCGGCAAAGCCGGTTTGAGCGTATTGCTTATCGAGAAAAACAATTTGGGTGGCGTATGCCTGAACGAAGGGTGTATTCCGACAAAGACATTGCTGTACTCGGCGAAAACTTATGATAGCGCCAGACACGCATCGAAATATGCCGTGAATATATCCGAAGTCTCCTTTGACTTATCTAAGATTATAGCCCGCAAAAGTAAAGTAGTGCGCAAACTGGTATTGGGAGTAAAAGCGAAACTGACTTCGAACAATGTCTTGATCGTGTCGGGAGAAGCGCAAATCATAGATAAAAATACAGTCCGCTGCGGTGAAGAAACTTATGAAGGCGAAAACCTGATACTCTGCACCGGTTCGGGAACCTTTATTCCCCCTATTCCGGGAGTAGAAACGGTGAATTACTGGACACACCGGGATGCGTTGGATAATAAGGAACTGCCTGCCTCTCTGGCGATTGTCGGCGGTGGAGTGATAGGGATGGAATTCGCTTCTTTCTTCAATAGTTTGGGAGTGCAGGTGACGGTAATCGAAATGCTGGATGAGATTCTGGGTGGAATGGATAAGGAACTTTCAGCCCTGTTGCGTGCGGATTATGCCAAACGGGGTATTAGATTTCTGCTTGGTACGAAAGTTGTCGGCCTGTCGCAAACGGAAGAGGGAGCTGTCGTCTCTTATGAGAATGCAGAAGGAAGTGGCAGTGTTGTAGCGGAGAAGTTGCTGATGAGTGTCGGTCGTCGTCCGGTAACGAAAGGTTTCGGACTCGAAAACCTGAATTTGGAAAAGACAGAGCGTGGCACTATCAAAGTGAACGGGAAAATGCAGACTTCCATCCCCAATGTCTACGTTTGCGGTGACCTGACAGGTTTCTCCCTGCTGGCTCATACAGCTGTCCGCGAAGCGGAAGTTGCCGTACATTCTATTCTCGGAAAGGAAGACGCAATGAGCTATCGTGCCATTCCGGGCGTTGTCTATACCAATCCGGAGATTGCGGGAGTGGGCGAAACGGAAGAGTCGGCCTCAGCAAAAGGTATTGATTATAAGGTAATAAAGCTCCCGATGGCTTACTCCGGCCGTTTTGTGGCGGAGAATGAAGGAGTGAACGGAGTCTGCAAAGTATTACTGGACGAACAGGAACGGGTGATTGGTGCACATGTGTTGGGCAATCCGGCTTCGGAGATAATAACCCTTGCAGGAACTGCCATTGAACTGGGACTGACGACGACGCAATGGAAGAAGATTGTTTTCCCTCATCCTACGGTGGGTGAGATATTCCGAGAAGCGTTATAGGAACAGGATGACTGAACTGTTGTTTCTGAAAATGGGATTTTTACTAAACGGAGGCGCAGTGAGCGATGGCGCAGTTGTCTGAAACGTAATTTTAATTGATTTTTAGATATGGGAAAGGACTGCTTCGAATAATGAGGCAGTCCTTTCAGTTTTATATAAGGAAATGATATTTTCTTATCAAGTAACTTATTCCTTTTTCATTTCAATCCTCTTTCCATCCGCCTGTACGGCATAGAATTTAGTTGTTCCGTCAATAACAACTGTTGAAGGAATTGAGTAAGAAAGGAAGTTGAAGAAATATAGCAGTTCTCCGTTTTCATTATCTTTCCGTATTTCGAATGCTACGGCTTGTGTACCATTATTTACAGTAATATTGTTTCCCGACAGGTTATAAGTCGGAGTGCCTGTAATCTTCACGTTGTCTTTGAATTGTGAATAATGTCCGACATCGCCTACTTGATAACTCTCAATGCCGACATCACCGTTCTTGCGGTCTTCCAGGTAACAGATAGGCGGTACTTTCTTAGGGAAGGTTGCCATATACTCTTTAGTTTGGTTTATCAATGGTTGGCTAACCATATACATAGTTTTCCCATATTGTTCATATTCTGGAATAAAGACCTCTCTGAAGAATCCCCACCTTTCAAAAAACTCCGTCATATCCATATTGGCCACTGTGCAAACCGCTTTGGCATATTGCATTTGTGCAGTTCCGGGGGCAGTGGCAGCAAGAGGATTGGCACGTAAATATTTGAAAAGTTTAGGGAAGAAATCCGGCATATTACCTAGACGGTGGAAATAGTTCCATAGTTGCCACTGCATGCGCATATGAAGTTCAGTATCTTCATTCTGGTGAGTTGCAGTCCCTAATAATGCCCAAGGTTGCTTCTGAAGATAAGACTCTGCCAGTTTGCTTATTTCCAATCCGCGTGAACAGTACTTGCCGAGCTTGTACAATACATAATTGGAAAATATATTATTACTTGACTCCGTGCAGCTTGGCCAGTTGATAGCACCTTGGTGAATATGCCCTATCTCATGAGCAGGGCCCCAAACGTTATCTTTTTTATCCATAACATTCTCTTTCAGTAGAATATCCCCCAATTTTGTATATACAAAAGCTATACGGTCTTCCGAGGCCCACATATAAGCTCCTTCGGGTGAGATAGCAAATATATGATTATTGAAGAAGTTGGGACGTACATCTTCGATTCCCATGAGTTCCTGTTCCCAGCCGATAATATCGTTCCAGAGGTGGATAGCTGATAATATTTTATTTTTCACTACTTCCTGCAGTTTCTCACGATGGAAGTAGAGGATAATCTTATCTCCGCGTATCCCGAAATATTTGTCGGTTGCCTTGGAGAGCAGTTCTGCGTATTTCATGTCCGTTTTATGTTCTGCGAGGTCGAAAAAACCGGAGACTTTTCCACTGCCTATCGGGATATGTATTTTGATAGGTTCGGGGTGAGAAGTAAGGTCACAGTTATACATGACAAACAGTTGCCCCCTGTTTTTCATCTTTAGTTTGTTGATTCCGGACTTGAGGATATAATAATCTCCCGAAGCGGCAGTCTGCGGATATTCATGATCTTCTAGAAAGCTGGTTTTCTCTTCTCCTATACATTGTATAGAAATGTCGTGTCCGTGAGTGGCTCCGACAAGGACAACTACTTCATCATCCTTTTCCACTGCGATTCCCGTCAGGTTGTCAAGGTTGCTGTAACGTTTGGTCATCAGTTTTTCCGCCCATTTGGCAGGTTCGCTGTACGCTTCGTATTCACGAATCCGGAAATCTTTTTCCCATTCACTGTACGCATTATGTTGTATGGCACGGGCAAGGTCGATAAAGAAGTTATCTCCCAATGCCTGAATATCCTGTTCGGTGACGCCTTCTTTCACTTCCGTGCAGGTGATGTCCTTGAATACTTTCAGCAATTTGTCCTCTTGCGTGTTGTTGGTATTTCCCTGGAAAAAATGCATCTCATCGCAGCTTGCAAAACCACCTCTACCGTTATGGACAACGAATTTGACAGCCGTCGCCTTTATTGCTTCATTGAAAGTCACTTTTGAAGGATTGTTTTGCTCTTTGAAGTCGTAACTTCCTTGCAGAGTATAATCACTTTCTTGGGGATTATTGGTGATAGCAGTGTAAATGTCTACTTTCCCGAAGTTTCCGTTTCCACTGCGGGTATAGTAGATGAGATAGTTGATTGGTTCATCTTCTGTGAAAAAGTACTCTAGTATGACAGGAAATTTAGTATTTCCTGTTCCAAAAGGACTGTGGTAATTGGAAGATTCTTCATAGCTTGTTCCAGTAGTATATTTGCCATCCATGGATTTATCAATGTCGTATCCCGGTTGGTATTGGTTGGCTTTCCCGCTGGCAGGATGTATCTGTATGTCTCCTTCCACTGTGATGTCATACAGTCCGAACTGGCGTACTGTAATTACATAATCTTGAACGGAAGAAGTTACCTTTATCTGTGCGGTACGTGCCTCATCGGCGGTATTTTCTTCTATGTTGATACTGATGAATGGTTCACCGGTAACCAAAGCCTTTTCGGCTTTCAACCATTTTTCTGTCGATTCTACCTGCCACTTTGATTCAGTGAGTGTGGTGTTGACAGGGATTTTAATCGTATTGACGCATTTGTCCACAACTTTTTCTATATCTTCGGCAGCAATTTCAAAAATGGAGAATGTTTTTTCTTCGTTGTCTTTACAGGACATTAGCAGACAGGCGGTAATGAAGCCGAATATGATGGGCAATATAATTTGTTTTGTTTTCATAATTGTTGGATTATTAGATTGACAAATGGCAATGTGCCATTATGTCAATCAATATATAAAAATAAATATTATAACAATGCTTTTATCATTGCTGACAGTTCTTCCACTGTCTCTTCATTGGAACCGGAGAAGCCGACAGGTTTGAACCGTATATTTCCTTCCTTGTCTATAATGAACTTAGCCGGGATTCCTTTGGCCTTATAGCTCTCTATAACAGGAAATTTATTAGTGTTCGGGTCTTTCACGTCAAATACTACATTGAAAGTAAATCCTTTATCATTCATATATTTACGTACGGTTTCCAGAGGATTCTTTTTACTTTCGAGTGTATTGATGAAAAGGAATACCACCTCTTTATTGTCTGCAAAACGGTTGATTGTCTCCTGCATGGCGGGGAAAGATGCTTTGCAGGGACCGCACCATGTAGCCCAAAAGTCAAGTACTACCACCTTCCCTTTCAGGCTTGCCAGTGAGACTTCCTTTCCGTCCATATTGTGAAGCGTAAAGAGCGGAGCAGGTTCGTTCACCATATTCTGCACGAGCTTTTCCTGTAAAGCATTGTGGAATTCCGATTTCAATTCATCCAAATATTGCTCGAATCCTTTTTCCTTACCGTTTTTCCGGGTATATGCCTGCTTCAGCCAGTCTATTTGTTGCGGAGTAGCTTTTCCCATGCGGACAAAGGTTTCCAGTATAGGGGTTGCTTCACTGAATTTCTTTTCAAAGACGAGCGTTGTGGCGTAGCAATTATTGATAGTATAATCCTGCTTATTACTGGATTCGTATATTTGTTTGGCGTAAGGAACCGCTTCTTGTATACGATTGTCTTTTACCAATACTTCTACATAAGCAGTGAGAATTTGATTGAGTTTGTGCTTCTCCTCTTTGGGAAGCGTATCTTCATCTTTTCCTTTGGTGGTCATCTTGATAGCTCTATTCAGCAATTCTGCTGCCATTTCAAAGCTGCCATTCTCCAAACGATTGAATCCGGAGATAGCCAATACATCACGTTTGAATGGCGAATCCGGAATATTAGCCATATAACCTTCGGCTTTTTCCCGATTGCCTTCCGCATAAAATGCCTCTATGGTAAATGACATCATCATATTCACCATCGGGTAGGCAAAGTCCGCTTTTTCTTTCTTCACTTGTGCCATGAACTTCTTCAGCATTTCTTCTTTTTGCGCTGCGGTGTCAGCGTTTCTTAGTGCCATCATAGCGGCTGTCGCTTCTTCTTTTGTCAGTGTGCCGGATTCCTCTTTATTCAACAATTTCAGTAGTTGCTGATATAATTTGGGATCCGAAGGACGTTTGGCGAAAGCATCCACAATCTTTCCCTGTTGGTCGATAATGACGATGCGGGGAACGGAACGGATTCCGTAATGTTTCGCTATTTCAGACTTGAATCCGTTGGGTACGTTGAGTTGCAAAGTCGCTCCGTTTTTGTCTTTCACAAGTTCTTTCCACGCTTTGAGCAACTGTTCTCCGGTGTCGAGTGACAAAGTGAAGAACTGAATGTTCTCCCCTTTCATCTTCTCCGCCAGTTTCTCCATATAGGGCATTTCAGCTTTGCAAGGGATGCAGCCGCTGAACCAGAAATCGAGCACTAACACTTTTCCTGCATAGTCGGCGGAAGAGTAAGTCTTTCCGTCAATATCATTGGCGGTAAATACAGGTGCCTTATTTCCACGGGTGATGTTGCTGTATCGTGCTTTTATTTCGTTATACTGTTTTTCCAGTTGGGCCAGTTCCTGAAGGAATGTTTCGCTATGCGTAGGTACGGATGATTTTGCGACAGACAGATATGTCGGAAAATCATCGGAATAACCTGCTTTCAAGATTTGTTTCAGATAACGTATCAGGAAAGCGGATTTCACTTCATTATTGGATATTCTTGCTGTATATTGGGCGAGAAAGTTTGTCGGGTCGGGTTGCCATTCGCCCTTCTTTTCTAATATTTCCATTGATTCGCGCATCACAGTAAACCATTTGGGATAATACAGCAATGTAGCATCTTCATACCGGTTCTTTCTTACGTCATCGTAATAATTTGCCGGTAAATTCACTTCCTTTTTCATAAACATGCGCATCAGGTCCGGTCCCTTCAGCAGTTGATTGAGAAATGAATATTGATAATAGTACCCGTGTATGTGCTTGAATTCATCAGGTAAATCCGATGCTTTCAGTGCGTCAATTGATTCTGCAAGCATTTTATGCTGGAATTCCAGCCACTCGGTGGAGTATGTGGCTATATTGTCAGGGATTTTGAAAATGGAAGAATGCTGTTGAATGAACTGATTGATTGCGGCATTGTCCCCTTCGAAAGATATTTCCCCGTTTTTCTCCTTGATACGGCTTGTTGAACCGGGAGTGACGAATACAGTTGCCATATTGTTATTGGAGCCCATATAATAGTAATAGGCAGGTTCATCCAGTTGTAGGGTTATCGTCTCCCCCGGCTTCACTTCCTGATAGCCGTAGAGCGTATCACTTTCGCTCTGGAAATAGATTTTCTTTCCGTTGGTTTCTGCTTTGAAAGTGATATGTGCTGCTTTATTGTCGGAAGATAAAGCGAACCCCTCTGTATATGTGAACATACAGAGAAGTGTTGCTATGAATAGAGTGAATGTTTTCATTATTTGCTGTTTTGTATTAAGTTACTGTTTTGCATGGCAGATACAGGGAACGGGAATGTCAACAGGTGCGAATCTGGTTTGAGAGTATATGTCTTTCCGTCCACTTCCCGTGTCAATGTCTCGTTGAATTCCGTACAGAAACGGCGCATGTCAAAGAAACTGTTGCTGGTGAACAATAGTTCGCGTTTACGCTCTTCACGAACAATTCTCATGGCATCGTCTGCATCAGTAGCGGTGAGATCGGTATAATATTTGGTGATAATCCGGTTTTTGCGCATGTCGTTTACATATTTCATGGCGTTCCCCTTGTCACCCTTGCGGGCATAACATTCTGCCGCCATCAGATATGCTTCGGAAAGCTTGATTCCGGCAGGATTCCAGTGGTAGAATGCGCCGAAACTCAACATAATACTTCCGGGTTCGGCAGTAGGTCTGGTAGGGGCTGTACCTAAATTGAAGGTATATCGTAAGTCATTCATTGGTGTATATAGATCCATGACGGGTTTGCGTACCATGCTGGGAGCCGGATCAAACTGTGTCATTCCATTCTGGGAAAGAAGATTTTCCGGATCTTCATACGGATGGGTGAAATACATTGCCTGGACGAGTGTGCGGAACATGGAATACATGGGCATTCCATATTCTATCATTGTTTCCGGCCATTGGAAAGTTTGTGCTGCATAATTGACCGCTGCCTGATATTCCGTATTCATGTTCCATAATTTATGGCGTCCTTCACCTTCCGCTTCCTTGATACAGTCCAGTGAAGCTTGAAGCGCTTCGTCAAATTCTCTCTTGAAGAGATGTACTTTAGCTTTCAGGGCGTAACCAAATGATTTGTCGGGACGGAATGTATTCATGGCTACATGCGGAAGATCGGGCAAAGCCTCTTCAATGTCCCGCTGAATCAGGGCATAAGCGTCAGCTACAGTAGATTGTACTCCTACTGCTTCCATATCAAAGTCTTCGCGAAGGATGATTCCCCGGTCTTGGGCGGCTGTTTCCGGATTGTAGGGTTTGGCGAAAGTATTGATAAGGTAGAAATAAGCATAAGCACGCATAATCTTAGCCTGTGCCATACCGTAACGTTTATCGTCATCACTTCCTTCAGACTTGTTGATATTTTGGATAATGATGTTATAATTGGATATCTTCCTATAACATACGGTGTACATATCGCCATTTCCGGTGGCTGTCATGTAGGGGGCGCGGTCGAAATCTTCATCCCAATAGAATGCGGTTGAATGAAGTGGAGAAGAATAATTCTCGAGTAATTCCATGTTGTAAGAAGTGGCCTCTCCACAGAGATACCATTCTGATTGGATGGGATATCCGTAAATGTCTTCGATTAACCCCAGATAGTCGCTGGTTTGGTTGAGCACGGACTCTCCTTTAGGGACGATGTCCAGATAGTTGTCACAGGCACTTAGGCTGAATACTGCGGCTATACAGCCTATAATAATATTTCGTTTCATACTGAGTCGTTTTAGAAGTTGATGTTGATACCTAATATGTAACTGGTCGCTTTTTCGTCATTCCGTGTACCGGAATTAGCATTGAAAGCTTCGGGGTCGATATCCCGTTTGTTGGCGGCCCAGTAACAAGGGTTGTTCACTTGGGCACGCAGGCTGATTCCCTTGAATCCTGCTTTACTTATCCATTCTTGGGGTAGCGTGTAGCTTACTCCGATATTACGTATCTTTATGAATGCCGCACTTGCTGTATTATAGTCAGCATATTTCCATTGGTATTCTCGATCGGTGCTTAATCCATAAACAGTCATTGACGGGATATCCGTATTGGTATGTTCCGGTGTCCAGCGGTTGGCAATGTCTTCGTGGATGGCACCTTTGTAAGTTACAGTGCGCAATCCGCTGTAGAGAGGAGTCGCATCTACCCGTAATGAGTGTCCTGCATAGTAAACAATCTTGGTGAAGAAGTTGAGTTGCTTCCAGCGCAGACTGATGTCAAGTGCTCCGTTCCATTTCGGATCGAGCTGTCCTACACATGTCAGGGCGTCAATCTCGTCCACAGGTTTCAGAGAGACTACGTTTCCTTCAGCATCATATACCGAGGGATTTCCTTCATCTGTCAGTCCTGCGTAGCGGTAGGCATAAAGCGAGTTGTAGGTATCTCCTTGGAGATAGAAACTACCCGGGCTAGTCAGCATACTCTTGGCGGAAGTAGGGATATAACCTACTTTTTTTATCTTGTTACTGTTGTAGGCGGCGGTAAAGGTAGTATTGAATGACCAGTCCCGGCTGTTAAGCCAATCATACGAAAGAGAAAGCTCTATACCTCTGTTTCGCATGGCACCGTTGTTTACTCTTGCCGTTTGGAAGCCTGTAGAAGGATCAAGATTGGTATTGGCAAGCAAGTCCGAACTATAACGCTGATAAAAGTCAAAGCTACCGCTCAGTCTTCTGAGAAGAGAAAAGTCCAGTCCGAGATTGAAGGTTGAAGTCTTTTCCCAGCGGAGCAATTTGTTAGGTGGAGAGATGATAGTCGTCAGGTTGGCCTGGCTGTAAGGAGAGACAGAGTAACTTCCTAATAAATAGGGTGATGTATTTTGGTCTACGTTACCTGTGATACCGTAGGTAGCGCGAAGCTTGAGCATATCTACCCAAGTGATATCCTTCATGAATTCTTCATTGGAAATGTTCCAGCTGGCACCTACCGACCATAACGGGCGATAGCGGTATTTGGGATCAGTACCAAAAAGATCGGCCTGTTCTATACGGACGCTACCATTGAGGGCATAGCGTGTATCGTATGAATAACCGGCATTGAAGTAGGCAGAGACATAACGGTGATGTGAGTCACCTACATGTAGTTGCTCTTGCTTTTGAAAAGGACTGTTGCTTAGTTGTCCTATGACACCTTCGTTCAATACCGCCCAGTCTACTTGCTTGTAAATCAGCTTCTGTCCGTTGTAGCCATAGCGCTCGCTTATTGTCTTGCGATATTTGTCTTCACGGATTTCTCCACCTAGCAAGGCGGTAATCTCATGTTTGTCGTTGATAGTCGTTTGATAGTCGAATTGTGCACGTAGGTTCATATACGACCAGCGTGCGTGAGACTCTTCCATTCTTCCGCCTTCGGGGATATAGTAGGTAAATCCGCCTTGCGGATTGGTGGCTGCATATCCATTAATCATGTTTCTCATATAGTATGAGTCTTCTTCATCTTGACGTTCAGTATTTTGATCCCGTCTCTCATACTGGAATTTCACACCGAAGTTCAATCCTTTGAGCAGTTTGAAATCGGCATGTGTGAAGAGTTTCCAATAGATGTCGTCGGTATCTTGCATATTCTTGGTCGATTCTTCCACGGCGTTGTATCCCATAGGTTTCAGTCCATCTGTCTGGCTCACTCTCTGGGAGTTGTAGTAGTTGTGCGGGTAGATATAGGCATAACTGCCGTCTTCGTTATAGAGAGTTTCGTATGGCATAGGTACCGTTGTCCCTTGATAGCCTGCTTGCGAATAACTGCTGTTGCCGATACCCACATTTGTCCCTACGGTGAGTTTAAACCATTTGGTCAGGTCGAGTTCGTTTTTCATGTAGAAAGTGAACTTGTCATAGCTGTTGTTCTTGTTGTAAGTACTTTCGTTTTCGTAACGGGCAGAAAAGAAGAAGTTGGATTTGTCGCCCGCTTTGGAAAGAGAGAGATTATAATCCTGTACGAAGTTCATTTGTTGCAGTTCGTCACGATAAGCTTTTCTATAATCATTCTTCCGCAAAAGGTCGAGTGAGTTGTTCAACTGGCTTTCTGTGATTTCTCCTTTGGCGAGACGATAATAGAGACGGTCTACTGTTGATATGTAACTGGGGGCTTTCATATCGTTCAGCGATTCGAAATAATCCAACGGATTATCTTGGTAATTAGGATTATTGGTCAGATAGTCTCTTTCGTAATCAATGATGTCACTGGTAGAGGCATAATGGCGGTAGTCGAGTGATGGCAACGGATTCAGATAGAAGTTGGCAGACACATTGATGTTCGGTTTCTTGCCCGTTCCGCGTTTGGTGGATACGACAATGACACCGTTCGAAGCCCGTACACCATATAGAGAGGTGGCTGCGGCATCTTTCAGCACGGTTATTGTTTCAATGTCTTCCGGATTAAGTTCGTTAATGCTTACTCCGGTGACAGGTTGTCCGTCCAATACCAATAGTGGAGTAGAGTTGATGGAAAATGAAGAAGTACCGCGAATACTCATTTTCCCGTTATAGTTGCTCAGTCCGGGAGTGGCACCTTCCAGTTTACTGCCCAAATCCGGTGCCTGGATTTTGTCGAGATAGTTGCTCTTCACAATCGTGGCTGCTCCGGTTGCCCGTTCGCGTGAGATCGTCTGGAAACCGGTGACGATTACTGCATCCAGTTGTTTCACATCCTCTACCATGACTACTTGCAGACTGCGTTCGCCACTGTAAACTACGTCATGCGATTTCATTCCTACAGAGGTAAAGTGAAGTACAGTACCGTATGCCAGTGGTTTGGAGAATGTGAAGCGTCCGTCAATATCGGTAACGGCTGCCTGACTTTTGTCTTGCGCAATAATGGTAACGCCCGGAATCACATTCTTGTCACTGTCAATTACGCGTCCGCTCAATAGTGTTTTGGTTGTCGCCTCCTTGGGGATGGCGGTAATGACAATCGTTCTTCCTTTAATAGAGTATTGTAGTCCGGTTCCTGTCAGAAGCGTTTTCATTACGTTGTTGATTTCGGCTTCCTGTAGAGATACGGACACATTGACCCCTTTCAACAGAGAGGCGTTATAGAAAAACTGGTAGCCATACTGCTTACTCAGTTTCTCCAACACGTTTTCCAACGGTTTTTTACTTACCGTAACAGTGATCTTCTCCGGTTGGCTTGTTTGGGCATATGCCAACGGGGCGGTACAGGACAGGATGAGGGAAATTGCCAACATGAGTCCTTTGGAAATAAGCTTTTCTGTCATAACTATGTGAGATTTATAATATTAGATGCTATTATTCATTCTTTTTCTCTATGGCGTCTATTTTCCTGTCCTGATGGATTTTGAAGTCAAGTTCATTTGTCAGGTGCAGGATATTGAGTATTTCTACGAGCGGCTGTTTGCGTGATAGTATGCCGCTGTAACGTATATCTTGTATATCTTCGCTTACATTGATGTCTACATTATACCAGCGTGAAAGTTCCGCCATGATAGTACCGATAGGTTCATTGCGGAAAACGAATTTGTCCTCTGTCCAGCCGGTGATAGCTGATATATTGGCTTGTGTAATGTTGTATTCGCCTGTCGTCTTTTGGTAGGTGAACTGTTCGCCGGGGGATAGTGTGGCAAGCACTTTTTGTCCTTCACGCACATTGACCGAGCCTTCGACAAGGGTGATACGTATATTCTTTTCCGCTTCATAGGCTCTGATATTAAAGGTCGTTCCCGTTACTTGTACATTCAGTGTGCCTAACAATACGTTGAACGGACTCTGGGGATTGGATTTTACTCTGAAATATCCTTCTCCCTGCAGTCTGACCTGACGTAAATGCTTCTTGAAGTGGGTGGGAAAGGATAATTCGGAAGCAGCATTGACTTGAACGACTGTCCCGTCTTCCAGTGTCAGTTGATAACTCCCGCCTGTGGGGACAGACAGTTTATTGAATTGGTTTTCAGGATTCAGTTTTATGGAGATGTTCTGCTTGCCGTCCAGTGTGCTTCCAAGCAGTTGGTTACCTTTGACGGTCAGGTTGTTCTCCGGCAGAACCACCGGCTCGTTGTTTTGTGCGATGATGGATGTGTTCGAAGTAACGGGGGCGGTAGTTGCCCATTCGGGGATAACTTCTTTCTTGTTTTCTGTCCACAACCATAGTGTGGCTGTACTTACAATTAAAAGGAAAGAGGCGGCGATACTGCTTATCACACGGATGTTGAGTTTCCTTGGGGGGAGAATGATGTGTTTGTTTACCTGTTGTAGTGCCTCGTCTATGTTGATAGAATCGTGGAAAGCAATCTCCTCAGGGAGTTGTTCCTGTTTCCGTAACTCTTCATATAGTACGGGTGACTCTTTTTTCCATTCTTCGGCAAGTGAGGAAGTCGAGGTTTTTCCTGTACAAATTTCTCCAGCCAATTCCTCGGCTATCTGAATGCTTTCTTTGATTTTATCTTCTGTCATATATATAAATGGAATCTATGGCGTTTATAAGTAAAACGACATACTTAACAAGTAGTATGATATAAAAATTGATTTTTTATAAAATAAGCAGTAGAAATCTTAATTCCTCCAGTTCTGTACGCAGGCGGGCATAGGCGTGCATCTTGTGTGATTTCACTGTGGGGACTGACAATGAAAGCATGTCGGCTATCTCCTGATTGGATTTATTCTGGAGTGAAAGGATGATGATTTCCTGCTCGCGTGGAGTGAGGAGCTTGATTTTTTTTCGCACGATGAACGAGACTTCTTCCCGGATAATGTTTTCCTGAATAAATTCTTCGCTCTGCATCGTCTCCAGTTGGCTTTCGGCATAGCGGTTTTTCACGTCTTCATGTTTCAGATAGTCGAGACAACGGTTGGCTATGGAACGGTAGAAGAAAGCTTTGATGGCAATGATAGAAGTGAAATGCTCATGTTGTTCCCAAAAGGCAATGAAAACGTCCTGAACAATATCACGCGCTTCTTCTGTACCCAGATGATAGCGGCAGGCAAAGGAAAGGAACAGCGTATAGTATTTTTTGAAAAAGATATCGAATTCTTTCTTACTGCTTGTTCCCTGCATTCTTATATTGTCAATATTGTTATTTGGGAGTGTTACCATCTGGCTATGTTATGTACGCAAAAGTACGTATTTTCTTTTACTACCAAAATTTTTCGGGGAAAAACTCTATATTTCTGTCTATGACTTGACAACTATCAATGTGTTTGCAGGTTATCTGAAGATGAAGAATGGCCACAAAGCAGCATTTGCCATAATGAACCGGAACGTGCTTTCGGTTACTAAGGCAAGGGCGTTTCAGGATAAATTTTGTGAGATGATTATCGGGCGGTAGATTCATATTTCTGTTTGGTGGACTGCTAATGTCCACCAAACAGGAAAGGAATATGTAATGGAAGTTGTTATTTCATCTTTTCCGCTTCCTCTTTCAGTGCTTTTTCCGTTTCACTGTCTCCTTTGGCAGCGTATAATGCTGATTTCATTAATAGCCAGCTTCGCTTCATGGCAGGAATAGAGAGATAAGGTTTCAGTTTTTCCGCCCATGCCAACCCGCGGTTGATGATAACCGGATCTTTGCATTCAGATAGATAATTGAGATTGACCCAAGTAAAATAAAACTGCTTGTCATCTGAAAAAGCCGGATCTTTTTCTGTTCCGTCCAGTGCGTCCATCACTCCTTTGTAGTCTCCTTTTTGTACCAGATCTACAAGATTGAGTTCCGCACGGTAAAAAGAAGCGTTCTTGCCGTTATATTCTTTCAGCAGGGATACAAGCCTGTCAAACATTGGTTGTGGAAATTGCTCCGCGGGAATACGTTTTCTCCGGATAAATCTGGAAACAGCGTATTTGTAGACAGTTTCTATTTTCTCATTCACTTTCTCCTCTCCTATGGACTGGCGGTAACCGGGAGCATACTTCAGAAGGTACTCAAATCCGGTGGAGTATGGTTCGTTGACTTGACTTTCAATGATCTGCCAGTTGTCTTCCGAGTATCTGTTTTCATCGGACAGGCTACTTAAATATAAATGCAGGACGCTATCCCTTTCATGCGTCATGGAAGCAGCGCCAAGACCGTTCAGATATCTAAGTACTGTCGGGGCATCTTGTTTGTTTTCGGTATAACGGGCGGAAAGTCCCGGCAAATTCTGATTGGGGTCAACGGCTTTTTGTGCTTCACCCACCAGCCACTGGACGTTGGGATGTGCCCCGCATATGCGGTACACTATTTCCTGATTTTCCGGATTGATAAAAAGTAAAGTGGGATAACCTGTGATCCGGAATGTTTTACTTAGTGTTTTTCCTTCCCCTTTTTCCATGTCCATTTTCAGGTTGATGAAATGTTTGTTGAAGAAAGCTCCTGCGGTATCGTTGGGAAATACCATTTTACTCAGCATCTTGCACGGACCGCACCAGGTAGTGTAGCAGTCTATGAAAAGCAGCTTTTTTTGCTGTCCGGCTTTTGCCAGCGCCTCATTGAAAGTTGATTCTTCAAATTGGATACCTTGCGCGTTACCGGCAGGAATAATAGTGCCTGATACTATTATTGTAGTAATGATACATTTTAAGAGTAAGTTTATTCTCATCATGGTTTGACTTCTTTATATTTAACGTCTATAATTTTTGCGTATCCGGTGTATTCCCATCCGGGCTTCAATGTCAAGTCCGTTCCCGGCGAACTTGTTTGGTAAAAGCGAAGAATCCCACCGTTATTGTCGGTAGATGTCGTATCATAAGAACCGACAATCAACTCATATTGGCGGGCTGTAAAGGCGGCTGCCGTTTCTTCATCCATTTTTGCGGTAAGCTGGGTCACTCCTCCGGGATTATCATACATGCAAAACTTGATTGTGGTTACTTCCTCATTCGGATTGAGTGTGATAGCCTCTTTACTTGCTCCTGTAGAAAGGTTGTAAGAATACACTTTGTTTTTATAGGCATAATATAAGGTTTGATATTGGGAGTGGGCACAGAACAAGGTTGCTTTGTCAAAGTCTGTTAGTTGTATGTCTTCCCAGCATCCCTCTTGTTTGAAATCGCTGTTGGATAGATTAATAGAATATATATGACGCTTATTCCCGTCTTGCATGATTGCGTAAACCGCCCCGTTGGAGAAAGCTGTATTTGCCATTGAAACCAGCTCCATAGAACCGGTGTTGAAGCTGAATAACTTTTCGGTACTGTCCGGGTCTTTCAGCGGATAGCAGGTCTGGCGGCTGGCCTGTTCTTCTCTTTCCCCATCCCAACCTATAAAGCGATGGTTGTCAATGTCATACAGCAAGGCGGCACCCCCGTCGCTTAATCCGGTGGTACTTCTTTGGGTGCTCACACCGACAAAGGGAGACACTCTATATTCTGGTGCTCCTCCCCGTTCGGAAGTATTGGCGGGATCTTCAAAAGCTGTACCGCTTTGCAGCAGGTCCCAGACAAATGCATTGCCTTCTTTGGAGACGGCGATGATAGCTGCATGATTTGTAAAGTCGTTGTTGGGTACACATGCGAAATTGACAATATGGTCTTCCGGTGATGAAGCGAACAGTGATGCTTTCATTTCATACGCATTCCCGTCAATGGTAAGGTATGTGTTATTGAGCAGATAGCTTTCCGTTTCGGCCATCAGTGTAATTTTATCTCCGATGGTTCCCCTCCTGTTAGAAAAGAATCCCAGGCTTCTGGCGTGGTACATTTCGGGAATGTCCGGATTTTTTGCTATATCGTAGGCGGGGATAATACGGTCTTTCGACAATTGGGAAAGCATGTCCAGCCGCACTCTCTCTTCGCTGCCTTCATTACAGAGAAGCATCCATCCTTCGGAGGTAGAGACTATAATGTTGATATCAAATCCTTTGACGCTCTTTATGCCGGTACGTTTATCAGTCACACTATAGCGGCAGGTATGTTTTCCGATTCCCAGATCAGCTATCCTGTAAAGGTCTTTTTTGTTTTCGGAACTCAGGATGACCCAGTCTCCGTCAGAGTTGACCCGTTCATACAGAAATTCGTAATTGGCATTGCCGTCTTCGATAGCTCCTTCCTTATTGGAAGTGATTACCGGTTTGATATCTATATATTCAGCATTGGCCACTACGGAAAGTGTTGTTGGCATATCAATTGTAATGATATCCTTTTCTCCATATGTATAGTTGCCTTTATCGTCCAGACAGGAGACAAATAAGAGCAGGGAGAGCAAACCGATTATATGGGTATGTTTCATTATCTTGTTCATAAACGTTGTGTTTTTATTGTTGTACATTCGAATAATCTACTTGATAAGGTTCCGGCAGTTGCATATACGAGCCGTCTTCATCCAGTACGGGAGATAATTCGGGATCGTCCGCCCTTCTCTGTAACTCTTTTTGTAGTTGGAGGGCATAGTAAGGCATACGTCCTGCGGTAATCTTGGAACCTGCTCCATTGATATAGCTCCAGTCGTCCAGTGAGAATCCGAAGAAATTGTTGATAAAGGTATACTTGACGGCATTCCATGCACCGAAATAGTTTACAGCTTTCAGCGTAGCCCAACTTCCCGGTTCGCTGTAAATCTCGTCAATGATGAATGTATAACGGCTGCCGTCCAGATAATCCGCCGTAGTGTTCGACCAAGTATTGACCGACTTATATTTCTCCAGGACGGTAAAGTTCTCATTCGGTTCCAGTTTTAATACGAGCTTTTCTTTTTGTGTCCTGAAACTGGCGTTCCTTAGAAAACGTACTCCTATTTTTGCCTGATTTTCACCGGCTTTGATAACTACCGTATCCAAGTCGATTTCATAATCTTCCCCTTCGGTCATGGTGGTGTTCTCCCGGTCGATAATTATCCTTACTTTCCGTTCGTAGTTTTCAACCTTTCCTAATAGTTGGATGGTTCCTTTAAAGATGACGTTGGTAAAGCTCTCTTTTGCCCCTACAAAAGAGTAGGATGTCTGCGTGGTGTATCCTACCGTTCCGCTGGAAGTAGCATAGTTTTGTACTTGGAAGTACACTTTACTTTCATTTGAATCATAGGTTACCACTTCTTCTTTTTGGCAGGCAGTAAATAAAAACAGGGTGGCCATGATAGTGGAGGTGAGCCATTTATAATTTAGTTTCATATTGTTACATGTCTTTAGGGGTTCAACGATTATCCAGTTCATTGGTTGGCAGAGGTGCTATAAAGCGTTTCTCTTTGGCTTCTTCGGTGACGTTTTCCTTATCATCATAAAAAGGAAGTCCCGGTATGATTTCAATCTGAATAGCTTGCCGTCCGTTGTAAGCGTTGTCAAATGCTTTGTTCAAGCGCTTGAAATAGAAGAAGACCTGTCCTTCACCGATAAATTCGCGGATATATTCTTTGGTCAGGAGATCTCGGAAATTGTTGCTTGACCGCACTGCGCCCCTGCTGTCGAATATTTGTTGCAGATAGTTCCATGCTGCTGTCATGTCGTAAACTTCCGATCCTTCCGTAGCCGTGGCTTCCGCCGCGATATAGTATGCTTCGCTCAATTTCATAAGTGAGCAGAATGTACCGTGGAATTTTTGTACTTGCAGAATTTGGTTTTCGTCACTGGTGCTTCCTGACATTTCATCTTTGGCTGTATCTGTGATTTCGCGGAATTTGACCAGCCGCTTGGAGCTGTTGCCGTCCAGTGTGCTTCCGTTTTCCCATTGTGACTGGTAACGGTAATCTCCGGGATTGTTGGCAAACAACTGTCCGTCTACATATCCGGCACGTGGTACCAACAGTTTGTTGCCCGTGTTTGAACCGCCGAATGTATAATCATAAATCAGCCCTCTGTCTTTGTTGTAATATCCGAAGAGGCACTCGGTAGAAAACATGAGGTCAGGGTTGACGGAATTGCCCAGCAGCATTCCGGAATCTACTGCCGGAAAGAACCCTCTCACTTTAGGATCATCCGTCAGTTTGCGAGCTTCTGCCAGGGCATTGCCCATATCTCCACCCCATAAATAAGTACGGGCGGTGAGCAGGACAGTGGCGTAGTAGTTTAAGCGTAACTGGCGGTAACGCATGGAGTTGTCCATTGTTATCTGGTCGTATTCGGCTCTCGGGCCTTCGGTAAGCACCGGATCCGATTCGAGCAGTAGCGCTTCGGCTGCTTTCAGGTCGCGGATGATATAGTCTTTCAGTACAGTTTCAGTAGGAAGGATATCCAGAATTTTTGTTTCAGTACTTTCGTTGTAGGGAATACCTCTTCCTTCCGGATTACGGAAATATACCGGACCGAACAGGCGCAGCAGGTCGAAATGGATCATGGCTCTTGCCGCCAGCATCTCTCCTTTCAGCATCTTATATTCTCTTTCGGGAAGTACTCCGGCACCTTCACCATTCATGTCTTTCTCCAGATTATTCAGTATCACGTTGGTGTTCATGATGGTAGAGTAGCCTTCTCCCCAAATGCTGCTGAGGGCGGAAAGTACAGTTTCGTTGCTGTAATCCCAGTTGATTAATGCTTGTAGGTACTTGGAGTAACTGTCGTCACCGGTCAGGTTGACAGTGTAGCGTTGTGCCAGTACATCAATCATTTCATAAGACAGGTACTTTCCGTACAATGAATTTCCCGCCATGCGGTTGTAGATTCCGTTTACGGCAGCATAGAAACCATCCTTGGTGCTGAACTGCTGTTCTTCGCTTTGTTTATCCTTGGGTTTGTAATCCAACCAGTCCGTACATCCGCACAGGCAGCCTGTCAGTAGGAATATAGATAATGATATGATAATGTTTCTCAGTTTCATAATGGATACGTTTTATAGAGTTAATGAAAGATTGAAAGATACGCTACGTGAAAACGGATAAGAAGTACCGCGTTCCTGCTTGATACTGGAAATGCGGAATATGTCATTCATGTAAGCATTCAGCCTCAGTGAACTGACTCCCACTTTACGGGCAATTTCCGGCTTGAATTCGTATCCTACACGCAATGATTCCAGTGTCAGTGTATTGTCCTTTTGCACGAAGCGTGAAGACATTGGAGTAGATTGTGAGTCGGCGATATTCTTGAACTTGGCAATGTCTCCCGGTTTCTGCCATCTGTCATAGAGTGCCCGTTTGTCTTGATTATACTTTAGCTGGCTTGTCGTGATGTTCTCCACCTTGTTGTATAATACGGAATTGAAAGAGTATCCCCCCATGCGATACCGGAAATCGAAATTCATGGAGAATCCTTTCCATGAGAAACTGCTGCCGAGAACACCTTCTACTTTAGGACGGCTACTGCCGATGATCACTTCATCGTCATATGAAAAGTCGTAGGTGAGTTCGCCGTTCTTTTTGATAAAGATTTCGCGTCCGGTTGCCGGGTCGATACCGGCGGAACGGACTGCCCAGATGGCGTCAGGGTCGGCTCCGTCAAAGTAACGCTTGGTAGATTTGTTTTGCCCGTTCTGATCTCCTTCCCTGCCTGATGTGTTAAAGGATTCCAGCCGGTTGCCTATCCCGTTGAGTTCGCTTGAACCGTGGCGGAGCGTTCCCCTGACTGACCACCAGAAGCGTTTGTCCATCTGCCGGATGATGTAATAGGTGGCTTGCGCGTTGAAACCTTTGGTCGTTTGTTTACCGAAGTTCTTATAGATGACATTGCCGGTTGCTCCGGTAGAGGCAGGCATGTCGATACCGATTAGCAGCGGGTCGGTGGTCTTGTAATAATAATCGCCGGTCAAAGTCAGGCGGTCGTTCAGTATTGTGATGTCGAAACCGATGTTCCGGTCGATAGTGGTCTGCCATTCCAAATCCGGATTGCCTAACTGTGCGAGTGATGTAGTCATTCCGAAATAATTGAATGAATTGAAGTTATAACGGAAAGTGGTGATGGTAGACGATGAAGAGAAGTTCTGGTTGCCGGGATTACCGATAGAGGCACGGATTTTGAACATGGAGATGCCGTCGATGTTCTCAGAAACAAATTTCTCATTGTGCAAGTTCCATGCCAGGCCGACTGCCCAGGTTCCGATGTAATGCTTGTCTGTCCCGAATACGGATGAACCGTTGACACGGTAGCTGAAATCAAGCAGGTAGCGGTTGTTGAAGGCATAGTTGCCGATAGCGTAGGCGCTTACCGAACGGGAAGTGTTTTCGTAATAACTGGGGCTTCCGTTGTCCGGATAACCATTGGCAAATGAAGGCAGTGTGAAGTCTCCTACCGGAAATCCGACGGCTGCGTATCCATGTGATTTGGAGTCGAGTTGGGACAGGTATCCTCCGGCGGCGATGTTGACAAGATGTGCCTTGTTGAAAGTCTTGCCGTAGGTTACCGTCAGTTCGCCTTCATACTTGTTGCTTTCCGTTTCGCCATAATTGTATGAACCGCGCTTGGTAAAGTCCACCTTCGAATACTCACTGTCGAGGGGTGAGGTAAAAGCTTCCGTATTGCTGTTGGTATGGGTAATTCCGAAACGCGCACGTATTTTCATTGCCGCTATCGGAGTATACTCCATGATGAACTTGTCGGAGATGGAGAGGGATTTCCCTTTATTATAACTGTTTTGTGCCGCGTTGTACAGAGGGTTGCCTGCTTCTACATAGTCATTATATTCAAGCCATCTTTCCACCTCTCCGTCTTCATTATATTTCATGTAGTATGGGTTTGCGCCCGCATATTCGGAGAAGCCGACGATCGGGTTGCCGGAAGCCGTGTTGTCCATAGAGAACTTGTTGACAAACTGTAGTTTGTTGAGACGGTAAGTCAGGTCGATGTTCCCGCTGAGGTTGTCGCGTTTGGATTCTTTCATAACACCGGTGATGCCGTTGTATGAAAGTCCCAGTCCGAACTGGAATGCGCCTTCTCCGCCTTCCGCATATAGTGAGTGGCGGTGGTTGATGCCGGTGCGTAGCGGTTCTGCAAGCCAGTAAGTATCTACTCCCCGTGCTACGTCTGCCAGTTTATTATTGTATAACTGATCCAGTTCGATTTGTTGGCTGGGGGTCGATGAGGTATATCTTCCGACCATTTGTTCGAACCGGAGCTTTTCCGAAGCATTCATCAGATTATAGCTTGAGAGGTCTGCCCATGATATATTCGCCGAACCGTTGTAGGTAAGGTGAAGTTTTCCGGATTTGGGCCTGATTGTTTCCACTACTACAACACCGTTCGATGCTTTGGAACCATAGATGGCGGTAGAGGCGGCGTCTTTCAGTATTGTAATGGAAGCAACCCGGTTCATGTCGAGGTTGTAGATAGCTTCTAATGAGGATTCGAAGCCGTCAAGGATAAACAGCGGCTGGTTAGGGTCTTCTGCCAGTTCGTCGCGGGTACTGATCAGACTGGATTTTCCACGGATTTCAATGTCCGGCATCCGGTTCGGATCGGAGCCGAATTCTCCGCTTTCCAATACATTGAATGCCGGATCCAATGTTTTCAGACTGGAAATGACATTCTGCGTACCGACAGCTTTCAACTCGTCGGCAGTGAATGTGGAAGCCGAGCCGGTAAAACTTTCCCGCTTTTTGTTTACCACACCGGTGACGACAACTGCTTCCAGTTCGTTGACATCCTCTACCATCACTATTTTCAAGGTACTTTCTCCGCCATACACGATGTGTTGCGGCTTCATGCCTATGGAAGTGAAGTTCAGCAGTGTGCCGTGTTTCAGCGGACTGGCGAATGCAAAATTACCGTCGATGTCGCTGACAGCTCCCTGTGTCTTGTCGCCTGTGAAAATGTTTACTCCCGGAATAGCTCTCCCTTCTTTATCCACCACACGCCCGCTGAGCAGTTTCTTTTCTTTTGCGGTATTCCGGGAAGGGATTGTGGTAATGACGATCGTTTTCTCCTTGATACTATATTGCAGTCCGGTTCCTGCCAGTAGCACGTCCATCGTTTGATTTATTCCGGCCTTTTGTATGGAGACGGATACACGGATTCCCTTCACCAATGAATTGTTGTAGAATAACTGGTAGTTGTATTCCTTGCTCAGTTTCTTCAATACCTCTTCCAATGGTTTCTGCTTGACCGTGATTGTGATTCTCTCCTTCTGCCCGCTTTGCGCGTATGCCTTGAATGGAGTCGCGAGGGATAATGTGAAAGCTATCAGCATCACTAATCCTTGTAAAATAAACCTTTCTCTCATGCTTTTCGTTTTTTTATAAGTTAGACTTGGGTGTTAATTCTTTTTTTCTACATCTATTTTTTTATCGGCTTGTATGTCGAATTCAAGTTCGTCGGTCATGCGGAGAGCATCCAGTATTTTGACCAGAGGCTGTTTGCGCGACAGTATGCCTGTGTAGCGTGCGTTTTTTATTTTTTCGTCGACGCTGATGTTTACATTGTACCAGCGTGATATTTTATGCATGATATTCTCAATTGTTTCATTATAGAAAATGAATTGGTCTTCTGTCCAGTCGGTAACAGTTGACAGGTCGGTGTCGGCCACCGTATATTCCTGTTCGTCTTTCCGGAAAGTGAACAGTTGTCCGGGAAGTAATTCTGCCAACAGTTGCTTTTCTTTATAGACGCTGATTATACCTTCAACAAGCGCAATGCTTATTTCGTTCTCCTCTTCATAAGCCTTGACATTGAAGGCAGTTCCGGTTACTTGTACGTCCAAAATTCCAAGGTGGACAATGAACGGGTTTTCTTTATCTGCTTTCACTTTCAGGTAAGCTTCTCCTACCAGTTGGATCTGCCTTGCCTGCTTTGTGAAATGAGTGGGGAATAATAATTCGGAAGCGGCATTTATCTGTACAATAGTCCCGTCTTCCAGAGTCAGTACCTGTTCGGCTCCTGCCGGTACGACGAGCCTGTTGAGTTGCAGGTCTTGTTCCACGGTGATCGTAATATCTTTCTTGCCGTCGCTTGTGCTGCTGATAAGCTGATTGTCGACCACCGACAGGCGGTTTTCTTTTAATGTCACCGCCCTGTTGTCGCAGGTGATGATGGAAGAAGGTTCTTTTCCGGGGACGGTGGATGCCCATCGGACAGCTTCTCTTTCCTCTTTCTGCCATAGCCATAAAGAGGTCAGGGCAACAGCCAGTATGAGAGAGGCGGCTATGCCGGATGTGCGGATGAAGAGTTTCCGTGATGGGGAGATACGTTGGTGTATAGTGCGCAGGGGGCCTTCCAGTTCGATGGAATCACGGAATTTTATCTCTTCGGCCAACTTCTGCTGTTGTTGTAATTCTTTATGCAACCCAGCAGAATTCTTCTTCCACTTCTTCACTAGGCGGGAAGTTGAGTCCTTGCCTGTGCAGATTTCCTTGCTGATTTCTTCTGCAATCTGTATGCTTTCTTTATACTTATTTATATCCATTGACGGTGAAAAATTAAGAGTTGTTATATCTTAAAAACACGCAACCTTGGAATGAGTATGAAGTAAAAGTTGTTTTTTTATAAAATAAGCAGTAGAAATCTTAATTCTTCCAGTTCTGCACGCAGGCGGGCGTATGCGTGCATTTTATGTGTTTTAACAGTAGGTACGGATAATGAGAGCAGATCTGCTATTTCCTGATTTGACTTATTTTGGAGAGAAAGCAGGATAACTTCCTGTTCACGCGGGGTAAGCTCTTTGATTTTCTTGTGTATCATGCAGGAGACTTCTTCCCGGATAACGCTTTCCAGGATGAATTCTTCACTTTGTATTTTTTTCAGCTGGCTCTCCGCATACCGGCTTTTCACCTCTTCATGTCTCAGGTAGTTGAGGATACGATTGGAAATGGAGCGGTAGAAGAAAGCCTTGATTGTGAGAATGGAAGTGAAATTCATCCGCTGTTCCCAAAAGCTGACAAATACATCCTGGACAATGTCGCGCGCTTCCTCTTCGTTCAGACAATACCGGCAGGCAAAGGAGACGAAAACAGCGTAGTATTGATTAAAAAAGACATCAAGGTCTTTTCTATTGCGCACTCCTTTGTCTGCAATATTGTCTATATGTCTTTGCTCATTTGTTCTCATTGGAGAATATTTGAAACAAAAATACTTATTTCTTTATAAAGAAAGAACTTTTTGAATAAATTCTCCCGTTTTTTATGGATTTTTGCTGTTCTTCTTGTTTGCCGGCTCACAGTTCCACCTCAATGGCGGCAGGATAGATACGTCGGGGGTCGGAGAAAGCGGCGCAACTGTTTGCCATGTTTTTAAGGTTTGGCTTTATTCTCCCCTGAAAAAGCTGTTTTCCGTTTACCGTGACAGTAATCTCTTTCTTCAGATTTATGAGTTCATCACAGAGGTAGATGATTACTTTTCCTTTGTCGGCAGGTGTATAATGTTTCTTGCACTTCATTTCAATGCCCCATCTCGGATCTTTTTGAACCGTTTCATAAGTGACATTGTCCACGTTCAATGTGATGTGGTTGCCTGTGACGGTCATTTCGTAGCGGGTACGGGCATCGATGTCGTCATTTGGACGTTCTTTGACGAAGAGGTTGTAGAATCCTTTACGGTGCAGCCCGTCCATCTCGAAATCTTCCCAATAGACGTATTTCGGATAAGGGTTGCGGGTGTATTGTTTCAGCCACGGAGTAGTCGGGCGATAGTCGATTGAATGTCCTTTGCCGGGAATCAGCTCTATCTGATGGGTGTATAGCCCGGGGTGCAGGGCTTGCAACCGTTCAAATTCTTCCTTCACGTATCCGGTAAGGATATTCCGGTAAAAGCCACGGTCATCGGCTCCTGTCCTCAGAGAGAAAGCAATATGGGCGCAGTTTTCGGCGGGAGCATTCTTCAGGGGCTCTCCACCTGCCATGGGGCCTGCTCCGGCAAGGTAATCGGCATAGAAAGAAGCAAGGCGCTGGCTGCCATATCCGCCTTCGGAGATGCCGAAGATATACACTCTGTCCGGATTGATGTGGCCGGATACTAACGATTGGCGCAATAGTTTCTCCCAGGCATATTGCTTGGATTTCTGCCACCAGCGGTAGTAGTTTCCTTCGTTGGGGATTTGCGGAATGAAGTAGGCGGACGGTGCGTCGTCGGACATCCGGCATATTTTAAGTCCCGTGTCCCATTCTGCGGCTTTCGGCCCCGATCCGTGCGTATAGATAAACAGCGGATAGCCTTCATCGGGTTTCGTAGTGCCCTTGGTACCCCAGTAGTAGGGCATCACGGCTTTCGGTTCCAGTTCGGCGGGAAGGTTCCATTGGCTGCATGTCTTGTCGGACAGGGGTTGTAGCGGGATTAGTTTCTCTTCGTCCAGACGTTCGTTCGCTGTCCGCCATGCGTCCCATACGAGTTGGCGGTATTGTTCCACTTTCGCAAGGCTGAATTGTTTCCCTTTTTCGAAGGTGTGATTCTTGTCCGGTGATGTCAGGCAGGTGGAGAAATAGTCGAGAAGTGCGGTGTTGTCCTTGCCCGCATTGTTGGCGGTGACAGTGTTGCTTCCTGTTGCCAGACAGAAGAACAGTCCGCATAAGGCGGCGTTGCGCATAACATTCATAGTTTTCATAGTGTCATTTTGCTTTTTATATATTGATTTTACTTTGGTTCAGCTGTCTTGTTGCCCCTGCCGGCGGTTATCCAGTGGATGTTTGTCAACACACTGTCAGAAGTATTGGTGGCGGCAAAAGTATGGATTTACTTTGAAATGCAAAACTTTTCTAAACATTTTCTTTGCCGCTGCTTTGCCGCATCGTATGTTTTGGATAGCTTTGCAGACAATTGTCTCTAAACGTATATTAATGTATGAAGAATAATGTATGAAGAAGATTCTTTTATTACTCACGTTGTCCGTCTGCCTGCTGCCTTTGTGGGCGCAAAGAGATTTCTCGGAGATAGATTCGCTTATCAAGAAGATGCTTCCCGAAGCATCCGAAGTCGGCATATCCGTTTATGACCTGACGGCAAAGAAGCCGTTGTACAATTATCGTGCGGAGAAACTCTCCCGCCCTGCCTCTACCATGAAACTGCTGACGGCTATTACCGCCCTTTCCCGTCCCGACGCGAACGAGCCTTTCCGTACGGAAGTATGGCACGATGGTGTGATAGAGCATGATACCCTTCAAGGCAATCTGTATGTAGTGGGTGGATTCGACCCCGAATTTGACAGTCAGGCGATGGATTCGCTGGTAGCAGAGGTAATCGCTTTCCCTTTCTCCGTGATTAACGGGCAGGTATATGGCGATGTTTCGATGAAAGACTCCCTCTACTGGGGGCATGGATGGGCATGGGACGATACTCCTGCGGGTTATCAACCTTATTTGTCCCCGCTCATGTTCTGCAAGGGAACCGTAGAAATCTCTGTGGTTCCTTCCACCTTGCAAGGAGATACGGCAAGCGTTTCCTGCCGGCCTGTCTCTTCCTATTATACCCTGGCCAACCGGACAAAAACACGAACTTCCTCTGCCGGAAAGTTCTCTTTCACAAGAGACTGGCTGACAAACGGGAACAATCTCGTAGTTTCGGGCAATGTCGCCTCTATCAGGAAAGGTAATATCAATATCTATGATTCTCCCGGCTTTTTTATGCACACTTTCCTCGAACGTCTCCACGCAAAAGGGATCATTGCCCCCCAATCTTATGCATTTGCGGAATTGCCGCGTGACAGCGTCCCTGTGGAACGAATGGCAGGATGGAATACATCGGTGCAGAAAGTCCTGAACCAATTGATGAAAGAGAGCGACAACCTCAATGCGGAAGCATTCCTCTGCCGCCTTGGCGCGCAAGCCACAGGAAAGAAACAGGTGGCTGCCGAAGACGGAATCGTAGAAATCATGAAGTTAATCCGCCGCTTGGGGCACGACCCGAAGGACTATAAGATTGCGGACGGCTGCGGACTCTCCAATTATAACTACCTCTCTCCCGCCCTGTTGGTCGATTTCCTGAAATATGCGTATTCGCGGACGGGAATCTTTCAGAAACTTTATAAGTCTCTCCCCGTAGGCGGTGTGGACGGTACATTGAAAAACAGGATGAAGGGTGCGCCCGTCTTTCGGAATGTGCATGCCAAGACAGGCTCGTTCACTGCCATCAATGCGCTTGCAGGCTACCTGCGGATGAAGGATGGGCATGAAGTAGCCTTTGCCATTATGAACCAGAATGTGCTCTCGGCTGCTAAGGCAAGGGCATTCCAGGATAAGGTCTGCGAGGTGATTATCGGAAAATAACTTGGATGCTTCTGTCGATGGTTTGAGATTATATAAAAAGAAAATTGTATTCTCTAATATACAAAAACACATGGATTTTGTTTACCAGAGAATACAATTATAGTTGTATAGGGCAGGATTCTGTATATCCTGTGTTCTATTTACTTCACGTATTCAGCCCAATTCGTATTCTTCATATCACCGCTCTTGCCCAATTCAGCATGCATGCCGAGTGCGGCCTGGATAGCGTGCGGAGTTTGAGCCTTTCCGCCGGCCAGTTTGCAGTAATCCCAAAGCAGTTGTTTGTAGTCGGGATGCGCACAGTTTTCGATGATAGCCTGCGCACGTTCTTTCGGGCCCTTGCCACGTAGGTCGGCAACACCCTGTTCGGTGATGACGATGTTGACATCGTGCTCCGTGTGGTCGTGGTGGGATACCATCGGCACGATAGCGCTGATTTTCCCTTCCTTGGCTACAGACGGACAAGTGAAGATAGAGATATAAGCATTGCGGGTGAAGTCGCCCGAGCCGCCGATGCCGTTCATCATCTTCGTGCCGCCGATATGGGTTGAATTTACGTTACCGTACAAGTCGACTTCGATAGCCGTATTGATAGAGATAACGCCGAGACGGCGAACTACTTCCGGATTGTTGGAGATTTCCGACGGACGGAGCACCAGCTTGTCGCGGAAGAAGTCCATATCATTGTAAATACCTTCCAGGCAGTCGTTTGTCACAGTCAGCGAACAAGCGCTGCCAAACTTGATACGACCTTCGCGAATCAGCCCGATCACAGAATTCTGAATCACCTCAGTGTACATTTCAAATGCCGGAATCGTCTTGTCACGTCCCAACGCGCCGAGCACAGCATTGGCGATGTTTCCTACGCCCGATTGCAACGGAAGGAAAGTAGACGGGATGATGCCGCGCTTCATGTCCGCAGCGAGGAAGTCGGCAACGTTCTGGCCGATTTTGTCGGTCAGCGGATCAGCATCGGCGAAAGAACGCGCTTCGTCCGGCCAGTTGGTTTCCACTACGCCTACGATTTTCTTCGGGTCTACCTGGATGTATGGCAGTCCGATGCGGTCGCTCGGTTTGTAGATAGGTATTTCGCGGCGGTAAGGCGGGTCGAGCGGTTCGTACACGTCATGCAGTCCCATGCAGGATTTGCTGTGCGCGCTGTTCAGTTCCACGATAATCTGGTCGGCAAGACGGCAGATAGTCGGGGAGATACCGCCGGCGGCAGTCAGGTAAATCTTTCCGTCGGGAGTTACTTCGCAGGCTTCGATGATGGCTACGTTCACTTTGCCCATGAACCCGTAGCGCACTTCCTGTGCCATCTGTGAGAGGTGTATGTCGTTGTAGGCAATCTCTCCATTGTTCACGGCTTTACGGAAATCAGAGTTCGTGGTATAAGGGGCACGGTAGCGGATAGCTTTCGCGCGTGACAGCACGCCGTCGCAAGACTCTCCGGTAGAGGCGCCCGTAAAGATACTTACCTGAAATGGATTTCCTTTGGCATGTTCCGCTTCCGCAATCTTTGCGAGTTCCGCTGTAACAGCCTTGGCCGTTCCTGCGGGAGTAAACCCGCTCAGGCCGATGTTGTAGCCATGTTTGATAAGGCTTGCAGCTTCTGCTGCCGAAATACGATTAAGTGACATAAATAGTACAATTTCGTGTTAAAATACAGTTGATATCTAATAAGTTAATAATTTGCTTTATTGCCGGAGGTCTTAGGCACGGATTACACAGATTTCACGGTTTTAGTGAATTTACTGTTTTCACGAGCTTTACTGTTCTCACGGTTTCATTTTTTCCACAAGTTTCACTGTTTCCACGGTTTCCGGAAAAGATTATGTAAAACAACAGCGTAATCCGTGTAATCCGTGTCTGAAATAAACCTTCATGATTTCAATTCCCGTCAGTATTTCCGTTGAAGTATCTCTCCCCATATGATAGCCCGTCGCGCTTCTTCCGCCGAGTGGATTGTGAAGTCTTCGTTGTTATCTGATGATTCGTGAGGAGCGTTATAATGAGAACCTTGCCTGCTGTTCAGCTCATCCTGAGCGGCACTGTTTGCCAGTGATGCGGCAACGGACACTTCTTCTTTTTTCTTCTTCTTCTGCTGCTGTTGCTTCGGTGTCTGCCTGGAAGCTTGTTGCGAAGATCTTTTGGAAGTCGGCGGCTCGACAGGTATCGGTCGGAGTAATTCGTCCAGTGACTTGGGTCTGCTCCACGCTTCGGGCATGGGAACAGCATCCGGCTCTATTTCGGTGGGTGATGGTATCGGGGGAACGGGGCGTTTGTCAGTAGCTTTTTTTGATTTACTATTCTTACTCACCTCTTTGAATATTCCCACAAGAATGACACCTGCTATCAAGAGAAATTTCAAGAAATCTTCCATTGTGTTTCACTTCTAATTAGTAATCCGCCAAAGTTACACATAAAATCCGGTTCGGGCTAACTTTTTATTATGAAAAAAGGGCAGCTTCACAGCTCCCCTTAATTTTTTTAACCTAAACCTTAACTATGAAAAAATCTAATGTTTCTTTCATTGCACAAATGTGAAAAATAAATTTAAAATTACCAAGGAAGCACCCGGAAAATGTTTACTCCATTAACATAAATTACAAGTTAGCATGCTAAACCATAAGATTTTGCGTAATTTTTGTGCCATTTTACCACTTATTGGAAGCGAAGCCGTATCTTTGCGCCCGAATCTTTAATTTATAATTTGAATATGAACGAATTAACGGGAGCGGACTTTAAATCCGCAACTGAAACGACCGAAGACAACAAAAAGTTGTTTATCGAAACCTACGGCTGCCAGATGAACGTGGCCGACAGCGAGGTGATTGCCTCAGTGATGCAAATGGCGGGATACTCCGTAGCCGGAACGCTTGAGGAAGCCGACGCCGTGTTTATGAACACCTGCTCCATCCGCGACAATGCGGAGCAGAAAATCCTGAACCGCCTGGAATTTTTCCACTCGCTGAAGAAAAAGAAGAAACACCTCATTGTAGGCGTACTGGGATGTATGGCCGAACGGGTGAAGGATGATTTGATTACGAATCATCATGTCGACCTCGTAGTAGGCCCGGATGCCTACCTCACCCTGCCCGACCTGATTGCCGCCGTAGAAACCGGCGAGAAGGCAATCAACGTGGAACTTTCCACCACCGAAACCTATCGGGACGTGATTCCCTCGCGCATTTGCGGCAACCACATCTCCGGATTCGTGTCCATCATGCGCGGTTGCAACAACTTCTGCACCTATTGCATTGTTCCCTACACCCGTGGACGCGAGCGCAGCCGTGACGTGGAAAGTATCCTCAACGAAGTGGCAGACCTCGTTGCGAAAGGCTATAAGGAAGTCACCCTGCTGGGGCAGAACGTCAATTCCTACCGTTTCGAGAAGCCGACAGGCGAAACCGTCACCTTCCCGATGCTTCTCCGTACCGTTGCCGAAACCGCTCCGGGCGTGCGTATCCGTTTCACCACCTCTCATCCGAAGGATATGAGCGACGAAACACTGGAAGTCATCGCACAAGTGCCCAACGTGTGTAAGCATATCCATCTGCCCGTACAAAGCGGAAGTTCCCGCATCCTCAAACTGATGAACCGCAAATATACCCGCGAATGGTATCTCGAGCGTGTAGCCGCCATCAAGCGCATCATCCCCGACTGCGGACTGACAACGGATATCTTCTCCGGTTTTCATTCTGAAACGGAAGAAGACCATGCCCTCTCCCTCTCCCTGATGGAAGAGTGCGGATACGATGCCGCCTTTATGTTCAAATACTCCGAGCGTCCGGGAACGTATGCTTCGAAACATCTCGAAGACAATGTGCCCGAAGAGGTGAAAGTACGCCGCCTGAATGAAATTATCGCCTTGCAGAACCGCCTGTCCGCCGAATCCAACCAGCGTTGCATCGGCAAGACGTATGAAGTCCTCGTGGAAGGTGTCTCCAAGCGTTCGCGCGACCAACTGTTCGGCCGTACTGAGCAGAACCGTGTCGTCGTGTTCGACAGGGGTACGCACCGTGTCGGTGACTTTGTCAACGTACGTATCACCGAAGCCAGTTCGGCTACGCTGAAAGGGGAAGAGGTGTAAATTCCATCGCAGAACTTCACTAAGAAACTTCACCACAGGTTAACACAGATTTGTTGTTCCGGTTTCCGGTACTGCCAAATTTAAACAGACTCATAAAGAGACAGGAATAAATGAAAAATCTGTGTTAATTTGTGTAATCTGTGGTGAAACTTACATCATCATGTGCCTGCGAATCGAGAACTTCACGATTGCCATCGCATTGATGGACGCGAACGGAATATCCATCGGCTCATGATGCGTATTGTAACTCACCAGTTTGATGCACCCTTCCTTCTCCGACCGGTTCGCATATTTCACCGCCAGATACTCGTCTCCGTCAATCATGAACGACACCAGATATATTTCCCCGTAAATGACATTGTCGAAACTGCTGATTTCCTTGTATCCGATGATGTCCCCCGATTTCAGTATGGGATACATGCTGTCCCCGTTTACATAAACCGCCCCGTCGCAGACGGAAATATTCGGAATCAATATCTTCCCCAGCGCGTACTGCTGCTTGTTGACGAATAATGTTTTCAGATTTGCCGCCGCCGTGATGTCATATAACGTCACACTCCGGTCGTCTACCGGTTCCACTGTTTTAGGATTGTGTATAATCTCCACTTCTCCCTGTGCCAGTTCGCTTTCGCAGAATCTCGGCTGGTGCTTCGGACTTCCTTTTCCTAACAGCAGCCAGTTGTAATCCACCGTGTTTCCCAATTTGTTGAGTAGCAAGCGGAAATCTATGCTGTTTCGTGCACACCAGTTGGATACTGTGCCACGTGAAACACCTAAATATTTAGCTAATTCACTGTCGTTCTTGAAGTTCAGAGCCTGTTTGGCACGCTTCACGATTCCTGTAACATCCAGAAATGTATCCATTCTATTATCGTTTAATTTTGATGTAAAAATTCATAAACTCGCTAATCGCTCATTGATAATCTGTTATCTACATTTTTAAAATTAATTTCTAAAACTATTTGTTTTCTTTATGAAAACTATTTTATCTTTGTAGCGAAGAAATCAGAAATATGTTTCAAAATTATAAATTTAAAATAGAAAAACCATGAGAAACCGCAAAAAGTTTACGAAAGGTTGCAAAAAACCTCATCCACCGCCTTTCTAAGGAAGCCGTGCCGGATGGACGGAAGCAATATAGAGTCCGCTTGCAGCATCTATATATCCTGCGTGTAGCATCTATATATCCAATGTGCAGCCGATATATCTCCAATATACAGCAACTATATGTCCTGTGCGCAAGCCATATATCTCCAATATACAAACAGAAATTTAAATATGAAAACTATAAAAACGGAAAAGCAGTATGGAAACCTTGATGAACCAATCTCTGCACATCTGTGGATGTTGCAAGCGGGAGCTTCCGCAGGAAGCCTTCTATATGAACCAGCGTACGCGGACTACGGACAACTACTGCAAAGAATGCCGTAAGGCAAACGCACGCAGACATCGCAACCAGGATAAAAGTATATCATTTGAAAACAAACCCCTTTCCTATCCGGTGATAACCGAGGTGAAGGATTACGCTTTGCGTATGTTCCTCATCCGCCATGCCCGGCAGGTGGTGGCGGACAGTATCCGCCGGAAACAGGAAAAGGAAAAACTACGCGTACTATGGGAAGAATAAAACGGGGACTGGATTATTTCCCCATGAGCACCAGTTTCATGCACGACCGCATGGTGCGTCGTGTCATGAAACGTGAAGGCGACGCTGCTTTTGCCACGTTGGTAGAAACGCTGTCCTACATCTATGCCGGAAAAGGGTATTACATCTCTGTCAATGATGAGTTTTACGACGAACTGACGGACGGCCTTTACAGTACGGATATGGACGATGTGAAACGTATCATCGCCTTGTCCGTGGAATGCGGGCTGTTTGATGCCGGTCTTTACCGGCAGTATGGCATCCTGACTTCCGCCGACATTCAGCGGCAGTATCTCTTTATCACCAAGCGCCGTAGCAGTTCGTTGATAGAACCGGCTTACTGCCTGTTGGAAGCAGAGGAGCTTGCGTCCTACCAATCTTCTCAAAGCAGCAAAAACAGTGCGGATGATACTGATAACAAAACAGCCGATGATGTAACATCAACTGCTGATTCTGTAACATCAAGCACCAGTTCTGTAACAATGGAAGCCGAAATTGCGACATCGGGTACACAAAACAAAGAAAAACAAACAAAAACAAAGGAAAACAAATTAAACCACCTCTCTGACTCTCCTCAAGGAGAGAACGGCGGAGGAAAAAATTTGAAAAGAAGGAAGGTGATGACGCAGGAAGACATCGACAATCTGCAACCACCGTGCGACGGCATACAGCGTAACTTCGAGGGACTGCTGGATAACCTTCGCTCTTACAAGATTCCACCTTCCGAGCAATACGCCATTATCCTGAAAAGCAATTTCGGAGCTATCGGACACCCGGTGTGGAAGGGTTTCAGCAGCATCCGGGGGAGTAACGGGAAAATCAAATTGCCGGGACATTATCTTTTGAGCGTAATTAATTAATTTATGAACGCACTTTGAAAAAATGATTGGGTCAGTCTGAAAAATACCCGTATCTTTACAGTGTCATTAAGCTTGAGGACAAAACTAAACTAATTTATTAACACAAAAAACTATTATATTTATGCCAGTATTGTACAAACCCTTCCAGTCGGTTCTGGAAGACAAGAACAAAAAGAAACTATTTCATCCCCGTGTGATATACACGGCCAACGTGACAACCACCCAACTCGCCAAAGAGATAGCGGCTTACTCGTCTCTCTCCACAGGTGACGTGAAGAACACGCTTGATAACCTAGTGACAGTGGCTGCCCAGCACCTGCAAGCATCGGAAAGTGTAACGCTCGACGGCTTCGGAACTTTCCGCATGGTGATGAAGTCCAACGGCAAAGGTGTGGAGCTGCCGGAAAAAGTATCGGCTGCCCAAGCTTCCCTTACCGTCCGCTTCCTGCCCAACTACACCAAGAATCCTGACCGTACTACGGCTACCCGCTCTTTGGTGACAGGCGCCAAGTGTGTCCGTTTCGACCTTGCCGATACTTCGGCCTCGGGTGGCGGAAATGGCGGTAAACCCGATGGTGGCGGTTCAGGCGGTGATGGCGGGGAAACCCCCGACCCGGATCCGGCAGCATAAACTGTCTGCATGGCGCGACACAAACACGAATGACTGACTAAACGGAGTTTTTAACTAGACTAGTAAACTAATTATCCATTGACATGCGAATTATCAACTTAATCGTGGTGCATTGCAGCGCCACGCGGGGAGATTCTACACTCTCACCGGAAGCTTTAGACTTGATGCACCGGCGTCGCGGGTTCAACGGAACAGGCTATCATTATTACATCCGCAAGGATGGAACGTTGTACCTCACCCGTCCCCTCGAACGCATCGGAGCCCACGTAAAAGGCTTCAACGCTCACTCGATAGGTATCTGCTATGAAGGTGGTCTGGACTGCCGGGGACGCCCGGCAGACACCCGGACTCCGGCACAGCGTTCCACGCTCCGGCTGCTCGTCGGGCAGTTGCAAGAGAGATTTCCTGGCTGCCGGGTGTGCGGACACCGCGACCTGTCGCCGGACTTGAACGGAAACGGTGAGATAGAACCGGAAGAGTGGATAAAACAGTGCCCGTGCTTCGATGTGGCGAAGGAATTCAAGGAGTTCGGAGAATTCCCGGCACAGACGGAGAACACGGAAGAACACAGAGTAACACAACAAATTAAAGAACGGAAAGGAGGTAAATTATGGCAATGAAGAAATCAGTATGGGATATGATCCTGAAAGTGGTTATCGCAGTAGCTTCGGCTTTGGCGGGCGTTTTGGGCGCTAATGCGATGAATTTGTAAAAACAAGAAAACTCCGTAAGTTGGAAATTATTGGGATAGATAGAACGCTTACGGAGTTTTTTATAAAGCAATTAAAGAATAATGAATATTAATGGAAAGTAATCATATGAAAAAGATACTTTGTATACTGTGTGGACTGTTGATAGTTCTCATTTCTAATGCTCAAGAGGATTTATGGTCAGTACCGTTGACTGCCCCTCAGGCATGCTCTCCTCAAGTAACGGAGATGCTTCGTTTTGACAAGTCGGTTTCCTGTCTCAGCTCTGGGAAAATAGACTTGCATATTCCTGTACTTGACTTTCAAGACCCAGATTTTGATTTGTCAATGTCTCTAAGTTACAATTCGGAAGGCTTCAAGCCATCCGAACCGGACAATATTGTCGGACGAAATTGGAGCTTGATAACCGGAGGCGTCATTTATCGGGAAGTGAAAGGTATTCCGGATGATATTGCTGTAGAAAATGGAGAAATTCAATCTCATCCTTTGCTAAAAGGTTTTCTGTTCCATTCCGGTTCGAATATATCCAATGATGACTTTGTCACTACATTGGAGGAACAACCGGAAAAATTGTTATGGAGTACTGTTAATGGAAAGCCATCGCTATTTGCTTCAGACTGCTACTCTTTTCCTTCGTTTGCCGGAACAGGCATCGAAGCTTCTTCGGATATCTATCATTATCGTTTCGGAAAGTACTCGGGACAATTTGTCATCAATTTCGACCGGAGTGTCAGCGTCCTGGCTCACAACGGTGGACATGTAAAAATAGATTTGAGTGATTATCATGTCGACATGGGTACGGGTTACCGCTACTCGGTATTGAAGGTTATCACAGACGATGGATATGTTTATTGTTTTGGCGGCACATATGCCACTATGGAATACACGGCACTTTCATGGGAAAATGTGTTTGGCCAGTCGGACTCTCAAGTTCCTAATTCTATGTCCTCTTCGGCATTTTTGAAAGACAGAACGCCCGAAGTTTCAGCTTTTCACCTCTCTCGCATCATTGCCCCCAATGGCAGGGAGTTGACTATCAATTATGTAGACAGAATACCTGCCAAATTCCATAATAAACCGCAGGAATTGATTCTGTCTCCTTATTGGTATGAAGAGTTGATGGAAAGACGTATCAACGAATGTTACCAACTCAGCGCTTCGCCTATTGCTCGTGCTCCCAAGAGAGAGGCTGACAGAAGCTACACCCTGACAAAAATCGCATTGATAGAATCAATAAGAACAGATGACAAAACCGTGAAGTTTCATTATTCGTATACCGGCAAGAATAACTTGTTGCCTCTTGCCGAAGCAACGGAATTCGGACAGTCATGTCGTACGCGGCTCGATTCTGTGCAGTTGTTTTCTGCTGACAACAGCCTTGTGGAAAGTTGCCGATTACATTATTATTTGGATAGTGGATACTCGTTTCTGTCCGAGGTCTCCAATTCACGGTGTGGCAAATATTCGTTCGGTTATGCCACTATCGGTTTTGTTAATCCACTGACTGTCAATATTGACCATTGGAAGTATTGGCGGGGTGATGATGCGGACAACGGATACTTGGTACCTGAGTTGGAACATATATGGCCGACCAACGATATACGTATAATTACTAAAGACCGTGAACCGACCGGCAAACAATATGATATAGGATTGTTGAAAACCGTTTATTTCCCTACTGGCGGAAAGGCTGCTTTTGAATATGAGCCGCATACTTATAGTGGCTATGTAGACAGGCGGAGTAGTAACTACCAACCGGATTATTGCTTGATGAGTGAAGATAAGATAGCGGGAGGTGCTCGTATCAAGAAAATATCTCTATATGATGCTGATAGGTTGGTGAAAGAGACACGTTACTTGTATTGGCAAAACAGATTTCAAAAGCGGAGCAGTGGTATGTTGATGTATAAGCCTCATTATGGTGTCCCTCGGCATAGCAAAGTGTTGGGAAAAGAAAATAGTTATATAACGACTTTTAAATATTTTAGTGAAGGATTCAATATGACCGACCGGATACCGGAACACATCACTTATTCTACTGTTATCGAATGTGAGTCCCAACAATTCATAGATAAGCGTGATTCCTGTTTTTCTCTGTGTATAGCTCCTCTTGATGGTCCTCTTAATGAGCTGAGAAAAAAACAATTCTATTTTAGTGTAGACAATTTGGATGAGAGGGAAAAGGGGGCCACTTGTACTGTTCGGGGATATGCAGACACAGATATTATTATCAGTCGGGGAGGAGATGTGTTCAAAGAGTTCCATTTCGATAGCGAATCGGCAGACAAAGATGTTACGTTTAGCTTGTCTGAGTTGCCTACGGGAGAATATAAGGTACTGCTCAAGGCAGACTTTATGAAATATGTCGGCATACGGTTGAATTACTTGGGGACTGTGGATATTACTGGTGCTTACAAAGAGGTTCATTTTACAGATTATACCTCGCATCCCGATATGCCGAGAGAAATCACACATGTTAGTAATAGTATGATGGAAAATTTTGTCATAAAAACATTGGATGAAAAATATGTAAAAAATTATCTGACAGACCCTATACGGTATGCGTACGCCCGTGGGAAGGTTTTGGCGGAATATGATTATGATTCATCAGGAAGGCTGGTTAAAACACTTCGTAATACATATGCTTTCTCAAATTCGGATTTTGCTACCTACGTGATGCAACCTGCTTTTTACGTCGGAACACAGTTTGGGGTATATTACCAAATAGCTCGTATGCCTCTTGGAGCTTGCGTATTGACGGAACAGGCAATCACAGAATGGGATGGGGATACGGAACTGGTGACTCGCCAAATAAATACGTACGACAGCATGGGATATTTGAAAGAGACGAAAATAACTACCTCTGAAGGTGAATCGTATATAAAGAAATGCCTTTATGTTTTCGAACAAACGGATAATAACGTGTATGAAGAGATGAAAAAGCGGAATATGTACGGATATGTTGCCGGTGAATCTGTTAGCACGATTACTGCGGAAGGGACAGAAAAAGATCGCGAAGCTGTTCTGCGTATGTTTTCTCTAGCCAGCAATACGCAAGGCAAAGCTAACGTTCCTGTTGTTTCTTCCGTTTATTGTTCCACCGGCCGATTGGCTCCCGAGTTGCGCAGAGAGTATCTCCGCTACGACAGTTATGGAAATCCGGTTCATTTCTGTGATGATTGTTCTATTCATACAGTTTATATTTGGGGCTATCAAGGAAAGCATCTAATAGCGCAAATAGACAATGCCACTTATGAAGAAGTGAAACAGGCATTAGGGAATGTACAGCCCGAATCGTTCTCCACGCAAGAAACGCCAGATATAACATTCATAGACAGCCTTAGGAGCAGTTTGCCCGAAGCACATGTGTCTACCTATACTTATAGACCGCTCATTGGTATGATTTCGGCAACTGCGCCGGACGGTCGCACTACATACTACGAATATGATGCCGCTGGACGATTACAAGAGCAATATTTATTGGAAGATGGAGAAAAGAAAATTCTTGAACATACAGAATATCATTATATACACTTTTAAATAAGAAATGAAAAATGAAGAGAGTCATTAGCATATTGTTATTTGAACTGTGCTGCTTGTTTTGCGCAGGGATAGGATGGAGTCAACAGCTTGACGATAACCTTCCGGTAGTCGGTCCTCATAACGAGGGACGTCACAAGGCTGATGCCATTGATTTAGGCAAGCCGGATTCGACATTCTATTTTGTAGACGCACGTGACACCCGTGAATACTCTAATGATTTAGGAGGAAAAGCGCGCGACGTTTATTATAAATTTGTAGTGGAACGTCCAATGGATATCGTTATCCATAACTTTCGTTCGAAGATAGAGGCAACGCGAACTCATCTTTATAAAATTCGGGAGCTCAAAGATTATGAAGCACCCGAAGGTGATATGTGTCCTGAGATAGCATGTTCGGATGACGTGAATCCGAATATAGTAAATGAACTTTGTTCGCACTATGTCGATGAAATGCCCGAATTCAAGTATGGTGGTGCCAACAAAGGACTTTTATGTATGAAAAGGTTGGAAAAGGGGACTTATTATGTGATGTCTGAAGGAGATGAATATCATTGTTCTGACTACAACGGAGTCGTCATCACTACCATACGTGGATTTGCTGCTGAAGGGAATCATCCCGATTATCCTATTTCCGCCGGAACATATGGACAAGATTTTGACTATGAAGACAGCAGGAATCCTTGGTATTACTATTCGGACTTAGAGAATCGGACAAGTGTGTTTTATACTTTTACTTTGCAACATATAATGGATATTGCTATATCCCAGAAATGGGATTATCCGGTTGAGAGCAGTATTGTTCTGGAAAATGGAGAAAAATCATTTCAATTCGATGAAGATACATTATCTCTCCAACTTTTACCCGGAAATTATCAAATGGAATTGAGTTGTAATGGTTTCAGTGGTTATCGTTTTCACATCTCTGGTCGTGTGCCCGACGATCGTGATCCTTTGAAAGATCTACCTGTAGGACTTACCAAAACTTGTAATTACATTTATTCAATTCGGCCTGTTGTTGAGACCTCTTCTGTAGCGGTAACAGCAACAGGAGAAGCAAATCATACGGTTCGTTATTTTGATGGTCTGGGACGTCTTTCGCAAGTAGTAGACAAGGGGGCTTCTCCTTTGCAAAAAGATATTGTGCGTTTTCAGGAATATGACCTTCAAGGAAGAGAAGGGCGAAAATGGCTACCGATAACTTCTGTCTGTGATGGCGGATATGTAATGAAGAATTATTATTCTTTTTTCTCCCGTTCTTTCTATTCTGATGATTCGTGTGCTTATTGTTATCCCGTGTACGAGAATTCTCCATTAAATCGCGTGACAGAGTACTACGGTGAAGGTAGTGCGTGGCATAGAAACGGAAAATCTGCAAAAACGGATTACCGTTTGAATACACCGGACGACAGTCTGCTAAACTGCCTTTGCTTTCGAATAACCGAAGTTTCCGATACGTTGTTTGTTATTGACAATTGTGGTAACTACAAATCTGGGACATTGCATGTAGAATGCAAAAGCGATGAAGACGGAAATGTCTCCTGCTTCTTCACTGATCATGCAGGCCGGACGGTGTTGCAGCGTGAACTTCCAATCGACAGTGTTTCGTCAACTTATTGCGACACTTATTTTATTTATAATGGCTGCGGACATCTCCAGGCAGTACTTCCCCCTGCGGCGGTTGACAGTATGCAGGCTGCCGGTAGTTATTCAAGCGCTTCTTTTTCTTGTCTTGAGCGATATGCTTATTTCTATCGGTACGATCACCGCAACCGCTGCGTTGCCAAGAAACTTCCTGGTTCCGAATGGGAATATTTCGTCTACGATGATGCCGACCATTTGATTCTTTCACAAGATGGTGATTTGCGTCAGCGCGGCGAATGGAAATTTTCGCTTCCGGATGCTATGGAGCGTGTTGCTCTGAGCGGTATTTGCCTGAATAAAGTGAGTGATATCCTCACCTTTCTACGTGGAATAGTGGTGATGGCAAAATACTCGTCTGACAATACGGATATGACATTCGGTGGCTATTCCGTTCATGGGTTGACATTGTCCTCTCCTGTATTGCACTCCGTTTTTTATTATGACACTTACGCATTCCTTGGTCGGAACGGTTTTCCCTCTTATACATACGATGGAAGTCGGGAATCGGAAGGATACGGTACATGGTATGGTGACTCTTGTGGGGAGTATTCTCATAAGGGGCTGCAGACTGGTAACATCAGCTTTCCGTTGCAAACTCATGCGCCGGCGTTATACTTGGTTTCTTATTATGACAAGTATCGTCGTTGTATACAAACTCATAGTTCTCATTTACTTGGAGGGCGTGATAGTGAATATCTTTCTTATGATTTTGCGGGTAAACTGTTGAAACGTCTTCATGTGCAAACAGCATTAGAGACTGCTCCCCAAAATGAATTGTATACGTACCGTTATGATCATGCAGGACGCCTGCTTGAAATAAGACATAGTCTGAATGGTGGTTCGGAGGTGTCCCTTTCAGAGCGTGGCTATGATGCTATCGGGCGTTTGGTGTTTGAAAAGAAGCATTCTAATGACAATCTAACTCTTGAATATTCGTACAATATCCGTTCATGGATAGAAAAGATTCGTAATCCTTTGTTCTCACAATCTTTACATTATACAGATGGTGCTGGAATTCCCTACTACAACGGAAATATTAGCAGCATGACGTGGCGGACTGGGGACGATTCGATCAATAAAGGTTATAAATACTCTTATGATGGTCTATCTCGTATGACGGATGCCATTTATGGCGAAGGGCTTTCCTTATCGGACAATCCGAACCGCTTTAGCGAACATGTGACGGCTTACGACAAGATGGGTAATATCCTGAGGTTGCTCCGTTATGGAAAAACACTGAATGGAGATTATGGGCTGATAGATAATTTAAACTTGCTTTATGATGGCAACCGCTTGCAATCGGTGTATGACAACGCTATTTTCTCAGCCGCACCCTTTGGGATGGAGTTTAAGGATGGATCCAACTCGTCTACGGAATACGTTTACGACGCCAGCGGTAATCTGACTAAAGATTTGAATAAGAATATAGTTGATATTCAATATAATTTCTTAAATTTGCCATGTCGGGTTAAGTTTGAGAACGGAAATAGTATCTCTTATCTGTATGATGCGAACGGAACGAAGCTTCGCACCACGCATGTGATAGGCAATGATAGTACCGTTACGGACTATTGCGGTAATGTGGTCTATGAAAATGGAACTCCTAAGATGCTGTTGACCGAAGCCGGCTATGTTTCGCTGAATGATAATAAGTATCATTACTTCATCCAAGACCATCAGGGGAACAACCGTGTGGTTGTAGACGAAGATGGAAAGTTGGAGGAAGTGAATGACTATTATCCGTTTGGAGGACTGATGGCTTCTTCTTCTGGTGGTGTTCAGTCTTATAAGTATAACGGCAAAGAATTGGATAGGAAATGCGGACTGGATTGGTATGATTATGGGGCGCGGATGTATGATGCGGCGTTGGGCAGATGGCATGTGATGGATCCGTTCAGTGAAAAGTTTTATAGATGGAGTCCGTATACTTATTGTTTGAATAATCCGTTGCAATATATAGATTCAGATGGTCGAGATCCGAAGAAGTTGACTCATTGGATACGATTTGGAAAAGAAACAGCTAAGGCTATTAGTGTTGTAGCAAGTGTAGGATTTCAGGTAGCTGGCGAGGTGGAGTTGAGCAGCAAGAAGGTTGGAGGTGATATAAACCTTATTTCACAAGATGTTGCGGGTATCAAAGATGGTGTTTTTTTCCATCCAGGTGGTAATTTTGATAAAGCGGAAACAAAACAAGGAGTAGAACTTGGAGCTGGTTTAGTAGGTGTTTCAGTGCAGAAAAAGATAAAAGAGGAGTCTGGCGATCAAGTGTTGGAAGAACAACAAAGTCTTTCTTTGGGACTTTTAGAACATACCAATACAGAAACTACTCCTATTGATCAGAATTATCGTACGGTAGGTAAAACACAAAAAACATCAGAAACAAAAACTGTAGATTTGAGTGTAAAAGCAAAGGCTATAATTGGGATTGAATTTAGTCTCGATCTGAACAAATTATGGGATGCATTAGGTAATTTATTATTAGACAAGTAATTAAAATAAATCATTAACATGTTTAACAGATTTGTACCTCTTTTCATTGTCATTGGAATCTTTCTTATTATTTACGCATTTGCGTTAATGTTTATTGGAGATTGGGAAAATGGTATTGGATATTTTTTCTCTGGGATCGCTGGTTTGATATTATGTAGAATAGTGCTCAAAATAAGAAAATGGTGGAGAGATTGATTATGTCAAATATGTGTATTATATAAAAGGTTAGTTGTTATGAATATAATGAATAAAAGGATTGAAGCTTTTGTTATAGATATTATTGTTTTATTTGTAATGAGTTTTTCTGTTTTTCTAATAAGTGTTTGGTTTAATAATAGTATGCTTTGGATGAGTTTTGCTTTGGCTCTAATCTATAGCTTTCTGTTTTGTAAAGACGTGAATGGGGGAAGAAGTATTGGAAAACAAAGGACAGGATTGTGCATTCTTTCAGAGAAGAGTAACTCAGTTCCTTCCGTTATAAGATTGATATTACGAAATATGTTCTATATTTTGTGGCCTATAGAAATAATTTTGTTTTTTTGTAACTCTGGAAAAAGGCTTGGTGATTTAGTAATGCAAACTAAAGTTGTTGCGTGCAATAAAGAACCAGATGCGGCCTTTCGACTTACACTTAAATATATCTGTTCTATTTTGGTAATGACTGTTATTTTGTTTGTTTTATTTTATTCTATTGCTAAATTGATATATGAATTTAGTCCGCTAATGCGTCTGTTGTATTCTTGACACCCGTCCTTTCGCATATGTTATGCGGAAGATCGAGTCTGAGGATTATTATCCCGTTAGTCTGTAAATGGCTAACGGGATTTTTGCTAGAACTAACGATATTCTTTCTTGTACATTTTTATTGTTTGCCAAAATCTTTATTGGACAGCAATAATAAATGTGGATTTAGCAGCATGATAAATGTATTCTATCTGAAGGTATATGTAGAATATAATACCAATCAATATGAAGATAAAAGATGGCAATAAAGATATAAATATTTTGTTTGAAGATAGGATATTTGAAAATAAATTCAGTAGCTTTGTAAATACATCAATGCAACAAACTTTTAATGAGATATGAAAGAACACATGACTAACCGCTACTATTTACATACTATGTGTGTGGCAACAGCGAGAAAGATTGGAATAGCTTTATTGCTATCAACTGCTTTACCTGTTTCTATGCTTCATGCAGGGAATAAAAAGGAAAATCCGACCCATCTTACACAAAGCTCTACTATTGACCAAACGAATTTTTCGCAAGATACGCTGAAGTCATCGTACATCTCGCAGCAGATTGACGGCACTGAACTGATGAAAGTCAAAGACGCTAATTTTGTGAATTCCCTGATAGGAAGGTTGACGGGTGCAACTATCAACCCCGGTGCTTCCGGTGTGGGAGGTTCGGCGAGGATGGTGCTACGTGGATACCGTTCCATCTTGAAATCAAATAATGTGTTGTTCACTCTGGATGGTGTGCCTTTGCCACGGTTGGAGGCAAGACAGCCTTATAATATCTACTGGGGCAGCGGGCAGACTGGCGATGGCATAGCAGCTTTCTGTCCGGATGATATAGAAAACATATCAGTATTGAGTACTGTGGCAGCTTCTACTTTATACGGTAGCCGTTCCGCTAGTGGTGTGGTGATGATTAACACGAAAAAGGCTCATGCCGGAAAGCTAAGGGTGGAAGTGGGAAACAGTACCACTTTCAGCTCACCGTTAGTCATGCCTGAATTCCAGCAGACTTACGACTGGCGATGGGGAGAGAAGCTGAGTCATCCCCAATCGTGGAATCCTGCGGATTTTTTCCGTACCGGACATGCTATCAACAATTCTCTGGCCCTTTCTATCGGGAATGAATATAATCAGACCCGTGTTTCGGCTGTCACAATGAATGGTGCCGGCATTATTCCCAATAATGATGTAGACCGTTATAACTTTTCGTTGCGCAACACCTCTTCCTTATTACGTAACAGGCTGAAACTTGACGTTAACCTGAGATATATCCATACTGCTGAACAGAATATGCAGTCACAGGGTATGTATGGCAATCCGTTGGTTCCGGTTTATCTGCTTCCTGATGTATTGCTGGAGCGAATCCCCGTCTATCCGGGCAGTAGCGATAAATATAGTTATAAAGATCTTTTTGAGGTTTACGTTCCGGAGTTGGATGGCAATGTACAATATTGGCCTTTGGGAGAAATGGGACTGGGTATGCAGAACCCCTATTGGACAATAAACCGTAATATGTATAATCGGAAGAAGAAACGTTTGATAGGCGGCATAGGGACTAAGTTTGATTTGAATTCTTGGCTCAATGTGTCAGGGCGGATCCAGTATGACCGGGATAAGGAGTTTGGGACTCAAAAACTCTATGCATCTACTGTGTTTGCCGGCCGGTTGGGCACGTACTATGAGAATGAGAATAAAAACACGCAGATTTATTCTGAATTCTTGCTCAATGCCCGCAAGGCGATGGGCGATTTCTCAATCGATGCTACTTTAGGCAGTTCGGTCTGTGATACAAAGTTTGATTATTCTAACAGTGGAGGAGAGTTGGGAACGCTGAATCTTTTTGAACTGTCCGCATTAAGTAAAAGGGAAGGGGCGTACTCCATGCATCTGCAGCGGGATTATCATGACCGGACTACCTCGTTATTTATGCTTGCGCAACTGGGATATAAAAATCGCCTGTTTCTGGACTTGGGCGGACGGATGGAGTGGCTTAAGTTCTGGGATGACGATAATTCGCACTCTTCTACCGATGTTTTCTATCCTTCGGCAGGAGTGTCTGTGGTGCCGACCGGGTGGCTGTCCGCCAATCCCGACAGGATTCTTTCATTTCTAAAACTCAATTATACTTATAGTGAAACAGGCAATAGCTTTACTGATTATATTTTCCTGAACAAGGAAAGGGTAGGTCTGGAGCCGAGATTGGTTGATAACAATCTTGAACCTGAACGTACGAAATCCCACGAAATAGGGCTGAATGCAGGTTTCCTTGATGATAAGATTAGTTTGGCGTTTACAATGTATAAGACATCGACTTCCGATCTGCCGTTTGGGGGATATGTTCCTGTTCCTTATCCTTCTGCAGATTCTCCTACAGATCTCTATTTAATGGATACCGGATGTAGAATTGATAATAAAGGTTTCGAACTCAGCTTGGGGACAAATATGAATATCGGGCAGGTGAAGTGGAACGGGCGTTGGACTTATTCCATCAATAAGAATGAAATCAAGCAGATTAGGGAAGTTCGGAAGAATTCGGTAACGGGTGAAGATGTGGTGTTGGACGAAGTTAAAATGGCCGAAGGCGGCAGTTGGTATATCCCGCTGAAGAAGGGTGGCTCGATTGGTGATATATATGTTACCGATTTACAGAGAGATGCGCAAGGAAATGTCATTGTGGATAAGGCTTCGCAGAACGTTATTCCTGCCCGGGATTATATCTATGCGGGTAATGCCGACCCTAAATATACAATGGGGCTGGCGAACAGCTTCTCCTGGAAAGGCTTGGAGGTTGATTTTGTGATTCATGCCCGTTTCGGAGGTGTAGGTTTGTCGATGACTCAAGCGGTTATGGATCAATTTGGCGTATCTCAGGCTACGGCTATAGCCCGGGATAATGGCGGTGTCTGGGTGAGCGGTGAGAACATTCCGGCTAAGGACTATTACCAAAAGGTGGGAGGAGCGCGTACAGGGACGGTGTATACATATGACGCCACTAATATCCGCCTTGCCGAAATGTCAATAGCCTATCATATTCCCGTCAACCGGTGGGTGAAGTGGATACAAGACGTGCGGGTGGCGTTAGTGGGGCGTAACTTGCTCATGTTGTACAATAAAGCTCCGTTTGATCCGGAATCTACGGCAAGCACCGGAACCTGGTATCAGGGTATTGACTTCTTCCGTCAACCCAGTTGCAGGAATATGGGCTTTTCCGTTAACCTGACTTTTTAATCTTCTATTAAAAGTCCTTAACAAAAGCCTGTTACATCACTTTTTATTTGTTTCTTTGCACCAAATTCGGGTATAGTGTTGTCTTGTGATTCGGGACAACACTTAATTTTGTTTGGAATTAATGGAGAAACTCAGTATAAATGCTTGTCCGGTGTGTGGCAGTACGCACTTGAAACGCGTCATGACTTGTACGGATTTTTATGCTTCGGGCGAACAGTTTGAACTGTATTCGTGTGAGGACTGCGGATTTACATTCACGCAAGGCGTTCCCGTAGAAGCAGAGATAGGCAAGTATTATGAGACTCCCGACTACATCTCCCACACGGATACGCGCAAGGGCGCGATGAATCGCATTTACCATTATGTACGTTCCTATATGCTGGGCCGCAAAGCGCGCCTGGTGGCAAGAGAGGCGCATCGTAAGACGGGGCGTTTGCTCGATATAGGTACAGGAACCGGTTATTTTGCACATACGATGGTGCACCGTGGCTGGAAAGTGGAAGCGGTGGAGAAGAGTCCGCAGGCACGTGAGTTCGCGAAAACGAATTTCGGCCTGGATGTGAAACCCGAATTGGCGTTGAAGGAGTTTGCTCCCGCCAGCTTTGATGTTATCACCCTTTGGCATGTGATGGAGCACTTGGAGCACCTCAACGAAACGTGGGAAATACTTCGTGAATTGCTGACGGAAAAAGGTGTGCTGATTGTGGCTGTGCCCAACTGTTCTTCTTATGACGCGCAGCGTTATGGAGAATATTGGGCGGCTTATGACGTTCCCCGCCATCTCTGGCATTTCACACCCGGCACTATACAGCAGTTGGCTTCCCGTCACGGGTTTATTATGGCGGCACGCCATCCGATGCCGTTCGATGCGTTCTACGTATCCATGTTGAGCGAGAAGCACCGTGGCCGTTCGAGCAGCTTTCTGAAAGGAATGTATGCCGGAACGCTTGCCTGGTTCAGCGCTTTGGGACGGAAAGAGAGAAGCAGTTCTATGATTTACGTATTCCGGAAAAAGAGATAACGCATGGGAAGTAAAAACAAATATAAGTCAGGTTCGGTATTCGACATGCAGTTCATCACGTCGAGTATCAGTACGACACTGGTGTTGCTGTTGCTCGGACTGGTTGTCTTTTTCGTGCTGACGGCGCATAATCTTTCCGTATATGTCCGCGAGAATATCAGTTTCTCCATTCTTATCAGTGACGATATGAAGGAAGCCGATATTTTGAAACTTCAGAAGAAGCTGAATCAGGAACCTTTCGTGAAGCAATCCGAATATATCTCTAAAAAACAGGCTCTGAAGGAGCAGACGGAAGCGATGGGAACCGATCCCGAGGAGTTCCTGGGTTATAATCCATTTACTGCGTCCCTCGAAATCAAGCTCCATTCCGATTATGCCAATTCCGACAGCATTGCGAAAATAGAGAAACTGGTGAAGAAGAATTCCAATATACAGGATGTGCTTTACAGGAAAGAGCTGATTGATGCCGTGAATGATAATATACGGAATATCAGCCTGGTGCTTCTTGCTTTGGCGGTGGTGCTCACTTTTATTTCTTTTGCCTTGATAAACAATACGATAAGACTTGCCATCTATTCCAAACGGTTCCTCATCCATACCATGAAACTGGTGGGGGCGAGTTGGAGTTTTATACGGGGGCCGTTTCTCCGGAAGAACGTATGGAGCGGGATACTGGCAGCCATGATTGCCGATGCCATATTGATGGGAACTGCCTATTGGGCGGTGACGTATGAACAGGAACTGCTTCAGGTTATCACGCCCGAAGTCATGTTGATAGTATGCGCAAGCGTATTAGTGTTTGGAATTGTAATAACATGGCTATGTGCCTACTTCTCAATGAATAAGTACTTGAGAATGAAAGCGAACAGCCTATACTATATTTAATTCAAAAGAAGAAAAAACTTATGTCAGACAAGCAGAAATTTGCCTTTGATAAAGTGAACTTTATCTTGCTCGCAATAGGAATGGCGATTGTTATTATCGGCTTCCTGTTGATGTCGGGACCCTCGTCGTCCGAAACGGTTTTCGAACCGGATATTTTCAGTGTACGCAGAATAAAGGTGGCGCCCGTCGTTTGCCTGTTTGGTTTTTTGTCAATGATATACGCGGTGTTGCGTAAACCTAAAATGACTGAAGTGCCTAAAATTAAAAGAGAATAAAAAGATATTATGAGTTGGTTAGAAGCATTAATCCTTGGACTGATTCAGGGATTGACTGAGTATTTGCCCGTAAGCAGCAGTGGTCATCTGGCCATCGGGTCGGCATTGTTCGGGATACAGGGCGAGGAGAATCTGGCATTCACGATTGTGGTGCACGTGGCTACGGTGTGCAGCACACTGGTGATTTTATGGAAAGAGATAGACTGGATTTTCCGCGGGCTGTTCAAGTTTCAGATGAACGACGAGACGCGCTATGTCATCAATATATTGATCTCAATGATACCTATTGGTATTGTGGGAGTGTTCTTTAAGGATTATGTAGAAGCGATTTTCGGTTCGGGATTGCTGATTGTGGGTTGTATGTTGCTGTTGACTGCCGCACTGCTGACTTTCTCTTATTACTATAAGCCACGTCAGAAAGAAAAAATCTCGATGAAGGACGCTCTGATTATCGGTATCGCGCAGGCTTGCGCAGTCATGCCGGGGTTGTCCCGTTCGGGTTCTACCATTGCTACGGGGCTTCTGCTGGGCGATAATAAGGCGAAACTGGCACAATTCTCCTTCCTGATGGTTATTCCGCCAATCTTGGGAGAAGCGTTGCTCGACGGAATGAAGATGATGAAAGGTGAGGATGTGGTAGGTGATATTCCTGCGTTGTCGCTGATTGTCGGTTTTCTGGCTGCTTTCGTGGCGGGTTGTCTGGCTTGTAAGTGGATGATTAATGTGGTGAAGAAAGGAAAGCTGATCTATTTCGCTATCTATTGCGCGATAGCAGGATTAGTAACGATTATATTGAGCTGATGAATTTTAAAAAAGGAGAAGTACTGTTTTTTAATAAACCTCTTGGTTGGACTTCATTTAAGGTAGTAGGGCACGCCCGTTATCATATTTGCCGGCGGATAGGGGTGAAAAAACTGAAAGTCGGTCATGCCGGCACGTTGGATCCCCTTGCGACAGGGGTAATGATTGTATGCACAGGCAAGGCAACGAAGAGAATAGAGGAGTTTCAATATCATACGAAGGAGTACGTCGCTACGCTCCGGTTGGGGGCTACCACGCCGTCGTATGATTTGGAGCATGAGATAGATGCTACCTACCCTACTGAGCATATCACACGGGAGATGGTGGAAGAAGTGTTGACGCACTTTATCGGTACGATAGAACAGGTACCGCCTGCATTCTCCGCCTGTATGGTGGATGGAAAGCGTGCTTACGAACTGGCAAGAAAAGGAGAGGAAGTAGAACTAAAGGCGAAACAGCTTGTTATCGACGAGATTGAATTGTTGGAGTGCAGTCTGGATGTTCCCGAGCCGATGATTCGGATTCGTGTCGTATGCAGCAAGGGGACGTACATCCGAGCCTTGGCGCGCGACATTGGTGAAGCGCTCTATAGCGGAGCCCATCTGACAGGCCTGATTCGTACCCGTGTAGGTGACGTCCGGTTGGAAGACTGCCTGAATCCCGAACACTTTAAAGAGTGGATTGACGGACAGGAAATAGAAAATGAAGAAGAAAATAATTAACGTAATAAGGAATAGATATGAAATTATCACAATTCAAATTTAAGTTACCCGAAGATAAGATTGCTCTGCATCCTATGAAATATAGGGATGAGTCTCGTTTGATGGTATTGCATCGTAAAACAGGTAAGATTGAACACAGGATGTTCAAGGAAGTTCTGGACTACTTTGATGACAAGGATGTGTTTATATTCAACGATACGAAGGTATTCCCTGCGCGTTTGTACGGTAACAAAGAGAAGACAGGTGCCCGTATCGAGGTATTCTTGTTGCGTGAATTGAATGAAGAACTTCGCTTGTGGGACGTATTGGTGGATCCGGCGCGTAAGATTCGTATCGGTAACAAGCTGTATTTCGGGCCGGACGATTCAATGGTGGCCGAAGTTATTGATAATACGACTTCCCGTGGACGTACACTGCGTTTCCTTTATGACGGGCCTCACGACGAGTTCAAAAAAGCTTTGTATGAATTGGGTGAAACTCCCCTGCCCCACACTATCATCAACCGTCCCGTAGAACCGGAAGATGCAGAACGTTTCCAGTCTATCTTCGCGAAGAATGAAGGTGCGGTGACAGCGCCGACTGCCAGTCTGCACTTCAGCCGTGAATTGATGAAGCGTTTGGAAATCAAGGGGGTGGACTTTGCATATATCACTCTGCACGCAGGTCTGGGTAACTTCCGCGACATTGACGTGGAAGACTTGACGAAGCACAAGATGGATTCGGAACAGATGTTTGTGGATGCGGATGCAGTGAAAGCTGTTAATCGTGCCAAAGATAACGGAAAGAATGTGTGTGCGGTAGGTACGACGGTGATGCGTGCCATCGAAAGCGCAGTCAGCACCGACGGGCATTTGAAGGAATTTGAAGGATGGACGAACAAGTTTATCTTCCCGCCGTATGAATTTACTGTGGCCAATTCAATGATTTCCAACTTCCATATGCCGCTTTCTACATTGTTGATGATTGTAGCTGCTTTTGGGGGCTATGAGCAGGTAATGGATGCTTATCACGTAGCATTGAAGGAAGGATACCGTTTCGGTACATACGGAGATGCAATGCTGATTCTGGACAAATAATGGCAAAAGTTTATGTAGGGCTCGGCACAAACCTGGGAGATAAAGAACAAAATCTTCGGGATGCCGTGCAAAAGATAGAAGAGCAGATAGGGAAAGTCGTTTCCCTGTCTGCTTTTTACGTTACCGCCCCTTGGGGATTTACTTCTGAGAATAGTTTTCTGAATGCTGCCGCTTGCGTGGATACGGATTTGTCCCCTTTGGCGGTATTGCAGGAGACACAGGCGATTGAACGAGAATTGGGGCGTACCAAAAAGTCCGTTGACGGAGTGTATAGTGACCGTCTGATTGATATTGACCTCTTGTTTTATGAAGATTTAGTGCTTTCTGTAACCTCTCCGACAGGTGCGGAACTGAATCTCCCCCACCCTTTAATGACAGAACGTGATTTTGTAATGCTGCCGTTGGCAGAGATTGCGCCGGAGTTGGTACACCCGGTATTTGGGAAAACTATGAAAGAGATTAGCAGCGGAATAAAGAAGCGGCTGGATTGATATGGCAAGTGCTATAATGATATAAATTAATTATAAAGGTTATACTTTTCTTTTTATTTATTATTTTTGCCGCCGGTTTGTTACTAATTTGAAACAAAAAAGAATGAAGGTAAAGCAGGGCAACAAAGAATTGTTAGAAAAAGAGTTCGAAGAATTCTTTCAAGCAAATTATTCCCGTTTTTATTATTATGCCCTGCGATATATTCCTGATTCTGAGACTTGTAAGGATTTGGTTGGCGATTCGTTCCAATTTATGTGGGAGCGGATTGAAACTTTCCGGATGGATACGGCACTCACCTATATGTACACTCATCTGCATCATCTCTGCATAGATTATCTCCGGCGTCAGGAAAAGCAGGAAGATAATAAGCTGTCTTACTTGTCAATGCTTCGTGAGTGGAATGATGACGACCGACGGGAAAGTGAGGCGCGTATTGTTGTTATTATGCGGTTGATAGAGGAAATGCCGCCCCTGACACGTACGGTGATGGAACAATGCTATGTTTATAAGAAAATGTATCGAGAAGTGGCGCGGTTGACCGGTCTTTCGGAAAGTGGTGTGCGCAAACATGTGATGAAAGGGCTGAACATTATTCGGCAGTATTTTTCTGTAAAGTATAAAAAAGGTGGTAATTATAGTGACTAAAGTAATGTTTGATTCGTAGTAATTACGTGTAGTACATAGAAATGCGTTGATAGAATTATAAATATCATAGAAAAACAGCAAAACTATATGAGTGAGCAAGATAATAAACAAGATAGTAACTGTTGTGAGGATTATCAGGACGTAAGTACTCCCCAGAAGGAGCGTTTGCAGTATGAGTGCGAGCAGGCATTTCTCCGTTTGCAGTTTGAAGAACCATCAGGCGCAGAGGAGTGGAAGAAGTTCAGCAGCCGTGTCCGGCAAGAAAAGAAGAAGTCCCGGAAACTCCGGTCATTTATATTGTTCTCCGCTTCTGCAGCAGCTTTGCTGATTGCTGTATTTTTACTGTGGAGCAATGTGGAGACTACGTTGCACGAGAAGCAAGTGGCGGTGTTAGTGAAGACGGAGCCGGTGAAACAGGCTTCCGTGATTGAGGAGGATATCTCTTCGGAAGAAAAGACAGAAACACCTTTGCCAAATATCTCAAAGGCGAGGATTGAGAAAGAAGGGGTGGTGCTTTCGGCTACCGAAGCCGACTATACCCGTGCGTCTGTTGAAAAGGTATGCCGTAATATTGTCTCTATTCCCCGCGGACAGGTTTATAAGATTGTGCTGAGCGACGGGACGGAAGTATGGATGAATGCGTCCAGCCGCCTTTCTTTTCCTACACGTTTTTCAGGTTCCCGGCGTACTGTGACTCTTGAGGGGGAAGCATATTTCAAGGTGGCTCGTGACGAACAGCATCCTTTTGTGATTATTACCGATAAAATGACTACCGAAGTACTAGGGACTGAATTCAATGTGAAGGCATATAAGGATTCCGAGGCGCACGTCACATTGGTGCAGGGCTCTGTGAAAGTGCATATGCCCGGAATTGACCGGGAAGTTCTGCTGGTTCCCGGCGATGACATTACCTGTACGGATGACGATTTTCAGGTTCACCAGGTGAATGTGAGCTATTATACTTATTGGATGGAAGGTTATTTCTATTATGATAATGTTCATCTGAGCGACATCCTGAAAGATTTGGGACGTTGGTATAACGTGACGATAGAGATGGAGCAGGATTCCTTGCTTGAAGAGCAGCGCCTTCATTTCGTTGCCGACAGGAGTGAGACCATAGACAGTGTCATTGAAAATCTGAACCTTTACCAATATCTTTCCGTAACAAAGGACGGAGGAAATAAAATAACTGTTCGTAAGCGCGAATAAATATCTTTTTTAGTTCATATTTTATTTGTTTGGTGGACATTTTTTGTTCATCAACGGGGCGTTATTTTCTTTTTTTTATGATTGCTCCTGTTGTTCACAATGGATGAGGAAGTGTTTTAGAGCCTTTCTTTCTGATATGAAAAAAAGAAAATGACCGTCAGAATGAAAAAAATAATGTTTTGTTGGGACTATATTGCTTAATCTTTCGTAGTAATATAAATTTTTAATTTTTCAATATGTTGGATTTATGAAAGATTATTTAAGCAAGAGAGGGACTCTTTTGAATTCAATCGTGATAGCGTTGGTGGTCTTTTTGTTCGCCGGTTTGCCTGTAAGGCAAGCTTTAGCACAGAATGGTTCGAAGAGGTTTGACTTAGTGTGTCATGACGAAGCTATGCCTTCTGTGTTGAAGAAAGTGGAGGAAGCTTCAGGGTTTAAAGTTCTGTTCACTTACAATGAAGTCCAGAACTTCAAGGTGACTATCAACCTGAAACAAAAAACGGTGGAAGAAGCTATGGTGGCTATCACTACTTCTTTTCCGCTTTCTTTCAGGATTAACGGCAAGTATGTGTCGGTCTTGTTGATAAAGCGGCAGGCTACACAGAAAATCACAGGGCAGGTGAAAGATGTTAATGGGGAGCCGCTTCCCGGGGTGAATGTCCGGACGGACGACCCGTCGGTAGGTGGTGCTACCGATATGGATGGGAAGTTTACGATTGCTGTGCCCGAAGGCAAACAGGTAAAAACTGTGCATTTTACTTATATCGGTATGCAGAAGGTATCTGTTCCCTTTGCGGGGAAACCTCTTACTATTGTGATGAAAGATGACGCACATGCAGTAGATGAAGTGGTGGTGACAGGTATTTTCGAACGGAAGAAAGAAGGGTTTACCGGTTCGGCTAATCGGATGTCCGGTGAGGAGATTCGTAAACTGACTTCGGGAAATGTCCTGAACGCCATTCAGATGCTTGACCCCGGTTTCCGGATGGAAGAGAGTATGATTTCCGGTTCCAATCCTAGCTCGGTTCCGAATTTTAATATGCGCGGACAGTCCAGCATGGGAGATTATTCTACGGATGAGACGATTATCATGCGTGGTGATGTGGATACTCGTCCCAATCAGCCATTGTTCGTGTTGGATGGTATTATTGGAGTAAGCGTAACAAAGATTATGGACTTGGATCCTGCCCAGATTGCCAGTGTCACTTTGCTGAAAGATGCTGCGGCGATGGCTATTTATGGATCGCAGGCTTCCAATGGTGTAGTTGTCGTGGAGACGAAAGCACCGGAAGCGGGCAAGCTGCGCGTCACCTACAATGGAAATTACAAAGTGGAATATCCTGATTTGACAGATTACAACCTGCTTAATGCGGCCGAAAAACTGGAGTTGGAAAGGCGTGCCGGGCTTTACGACGAGTATTACACGGGAGAATCGTCTGCCGGCAGGCTGGCGTCTTATGCCAACAAACTGTATAATGTCAAGCGTGGAGTGAATACGTACTGGTTGTCCCAACCTTTGCAGACGGTGTTTGCTCATCGCCATGGTATTAATCTCGAAGGCGGTAACGAGAGTCTCCGTTACAAACTTTATGCGGGCATTAATGAGGCTCCCGGTGTGATGAAGCAGACGGGGCTTAGCGGGAAAAGTGTCAGCCTGGACATTCGTTATCGTTACAAAGGCTTGTTAATCAGTAATATTGCTTATGTGGACTATAACGTGTCTGACAGAACTTCTCCTTATGGAAGTTTCAAGGAGTATGCTTCGTTGAATCCGTATTATACGATACGTGACGAAAAGGGAAATATTCCCCTCTATCTGGAAGAACCTTTGGATATGTATGATTTCTCTTCCGGGAAATATGTGACAAATCCGATGTATAATACACTTTATAACACGAAAGACCGTAATACTGCCTTTGAAGTGCGTGACGCTTTCCGTGCTGAGTATTCTCCGATAAGCAATCTGCGTCTTGCTATGGATCTAACTGTTACAAAGACCCAGTCGGATACGGATATTTTCAAGTCTGCCAATCATACGCAGTTTCAGACTGGAGAACTTCTACCGCTTGAAGACAGGGGGAGCTACCTATGGAGCAATGCTACTTCATTGCAGTACGATTTGGCTTTCACTGCCAGTTTCAATCAGATATGGAAGAACAAGCATCTGCTTTCTACTTTTTTTCGTTATAATGTGACCGAAACCAAGAATCATACGGCTGGTGTCAATGTGACGGGATTCCCTAATGATAATATGGACGAAGTATTCTTGGGTGCGAAGATGAAAGAAACTACGGGAGATGAAAGTACTACACGTGCGTTGGGAGCGGTGGCTACCGTCAGTTATACATATGACCAGCGTTATGCTGTTGATGTGAACGGTCGCTTGGATGCTTCTTCCGAGTTTGGAAGCAATAACAGGCTCGCTCCGTTCTGGTCAACCGGCGCGCGCTGGAATCTCCACAAGGAGTCTTGGATTAGGAAAACGGGGATATTCGATGAACTGGTTTTGCGTGGTACTTATGGTGTGACCGGTGAGCAGGGATTCTCTGCCTATCAGGCATTGCAGATGTATTCTTACGCCAATAGTATGCGTATTTATCAAGGTTCGGACGTGGTGGGAACGATGCTATACGGTATGGGAAATCCGGATCTGAAATGGCAGATTACGAACTCTTTCAATGCGGGAGTTGACTTTAGCATGTTCAAGAATAAGTTGAGCGGACGTTTTGAATATTACAATAAGTACACTAAGAATACGGTGCTCGATTATTCATTGCCGCCTTCTGTGGGATTCAGTACGATGAAAGATAATGTCGGTAATATCTCTAATGTCGGATACGAATTTACTTTGCGTGTGATGCCTTATTACAACCCGTCCAAACAGATGAACTTTAGTATTATTGCCAACGGAAGCCACAATAAGAATAAAATTAAGAAAATTTCCAATGCCATGCGTGCACGTAATCAGGAGATGATGCAGGAAGACCCCGACAACCCGAACAAGCTGAGCCGTCCCATGCCACGCTATGAAGAGGGATATTCACAAACAATGATTTGGACTGTCCGTTCATTGGGAATCGATCCTATCACCGGACGTGAAGTTTTTCTGGATCGTAATGGCAACCGCAAAAGTACGTGGGATGCGGCCGACCAGGTTCCGGTTGGTGACACCGAACCCGACCTGATGGGTACGTTGGGGGTAAACTTCAACTGGCGCGGACTTAGTGTCAGCGTGGCCGCCCGCTATAAGTTCGGCGGACAGGTGTATAACAAGACACTGCTTGACAAAGTGGAGAATGCTGACATTTATAGTAATGTAGACCGCCGTGCTTATACCGAGCGCTGGCTCCAACCGGGCGATGTGGCAAAATACAAGTCCTTGTCGGAGACGGTAAACGGAAATACCACAAAAGCCAGTTCACGTTTTATCATGGATGATAACGAGTTGGTGCTGAACACTATTAATATCCAGTACCGCTTTGAGAAGCGTTACGACAAGTTCCTGGAGAGACTCGGGTTGAGTAGTGCCAGCGTAGGATTTTATATGGAAGACCTTTTCCACTGGTCTACGGTGAAAGTGGAACGTGGTACGGAATATCCGATGTCGCGTCAAGTATCCATGTCGCTGAATCTAACTTTTTAATTTATTTGCCTTATGAAGAAAATAATAGATATATCTGTATGCTGCCTGTTGCTGCTTGCCACTTCGTGCAGCGATTGGCTGGATGTAAATCCCAAAAACAATATAAAGGAAGAAGAACTGTTCAGTACTGAGCAGGGATTCAAGGAAGCGCTTACCGGTATTTATATGGCTATGTGTGATGTTTCGCTCTATGGCAGACAGTTGACTTATGGCTTTATGGATATTCTGGCACAGCGTTACGACACTCAGTCGGATACGGAAACGCTGGATTATACACGGACGGACTGGTACACATTCCCATCCAACCAGACAGAGAATTATACCAATAAGTTCTGGGGCGGACACTATAATATCATAGCCAATATCAATAATTTCCTCACCAATCTTGAAACGAAAGGAGATGTCGTGACAAGCGATGGGTATCAGGATATTATGAAAGGTGAAATGTTGGGATTGCGTTCTTTTCTTTACTTTGACCTGCTCCGTATGTTCGGGCCTGTCTATAAGGACAACCCGTCTTCTCCCACTCTTCCCTACCGGACGGAGTTCGACCGTTCTATAGTCCGGCTGATGCCTGCCTCTGAATTGGTGGACAATCTTATTACTACTCTGAAAGAAGCTGAAAGATTGCTGGAAAATGACCCGATGAATATCTCTTTCCCGACAGCGGGTTCGTATGAGGAAGGAGTTGACCCTTTCCTGGATTACCGTTTCAACCGTATGAATAAGTTTGCTGTAAAGGCAGTGCTTGCCCGTGTTTACCTTTATAAGGGGGATGCACAATCTAAGGCGTTGGCGGCGGATTATGCTGATCAGGTGATTAAAGCATCCAAGGGAAACAGCCACTTGTTCACACTGGTTACGGACAATGCTACTGATCCGGTGTGTTCCACAGAGCTTGTTTTCGCGTTGAGCATGGATTCCGAGAAGTATGATGACCAGATAGATTTGGACTTCAAAGCCGGAATGACTAATGCATATTTTATCAAAAATAGGGACAGGGTCTACGAACTGTTTGATACGGAAGCCGACGGATATAATGATATGCGTATGAAGGAAGGACAGGGCTTCACCATTTCCAATACCGGTTCATACACTCTTAAATTCAGACAGACCGGATTATTCTCTCCGGCAATAGAAAACCAGATGCCGCTTATCCGCCTGCCGGAAATGTACTATATTCTTGCCGAATGTACGGCAGATTTGAGTGAATCGGCAGAAACGCTGTCCGTTGTCAGAAGTGCCAGGGGGCTTTCCAGCATTGAGGTTTTTGCCGGTGAAGACGAGAAGATGAAGGAAATAGAGAAAGAATACCGGAAGGAACTGTATGGAGAAGGACAGTTATGGTATTTCTACAAACGGTTGGGATATAAGACGTTCCAATTTTGTCCTGTCAACAATATGACTGAAAGTAACTATCGTTTCCCTATTCCTGATGATGAGAAAGCTTTGGGAGGCATCTGATGATTAACAAATTATAAAGACGTTATGAAAACTATATATAACTTATATCTTATAGTACTGGCTGCGCTTTTTTATTCTTCTTGTACGAAAGAGGAAGTTTATTCTTTCACGGGAGAGCCTGCCATAAACTTTACTTCGCAGGAATATCAGTTAGGAGATATGCCGAATAGTCAGGAAGACCCGGACAATCCCGACCAGATGGGATATACTTCAAATTTTGCCGCTCATTATGAGAAGGGGCAATTCACGGACAAATATGATACCGTGTACGTGAAAGCCAAACTGGAAGGAATGTTGCAGGAACATCCTTTGCGGGTGAATCTTGCTTATGAGGCGGTTGAGGGCTATGATACACCGACGTTGGTTTTGCCTAAGGACTCTGTTATCAAGGCGGGAGAGTATTATGTAAGGATGGCGGTGCTGGTGGAACGTCCTGCTGTCTATAATAAGGAGTATCAGGTAAAAATCACTTTCGATTATGCAAATTCTGATGTGGTGGCCGGCTCGGAGGAACGCCAGTCCATTATTCTGAAAGCATCGGATAAGTACGAAATCTCTCAGGAGAACATGGGAGTTGGAAATGAAGAGGAATGGAACAACACATTTGCTTCTTATATCGGTATTTACGGCCCGGTGAAAGTACGTTTTATCTTGTCTGTCTTTAAAAACCGTACTACTCAAATCTTTGTATATACCCCTTATGGATTTGGGATAGGCTTTGACAGTCCTGCTAATGTGGAAACATTGAAGGAAGCCTTGAATGCATATAATGCTAAACATGGGGCATTGACTGAGCCCGACGGCACCGTTGTCACATTTGAACCGGTAGAAGTGAAATAGAAAGAGGAGGAAACTATATGAAACCAATTTATACGATATTGACAGTACTTGCGTTATTGGTAGTAAGTTCTTGTTATGAAGATAAAGGCAATTACGATTATCAGCCTTACCACCGGGTGTTGGTGGAAGTGGACAACAACTACGGAATCAAGCAACCGGAAGAAGCCATTGAGTATACTATCACTCCTAAGGTGACATTGAGCAATGGCAGCACTGACTTGTCCGATGTCTCGTTTTTATGGAAGATGGACAGGAGAACCAATCAGGGCGGCGAGAAGTTTGGAGAAACAGTAAGTACCGGACAAAGCGTCACTATTACGATAGACCCGAATGACACGAAGACGTTCTCTTATAATTATTATTTCCGTTTTTACGTGACGGACAATCAGACAGGCGTCACTGATATGTATCCTGTTAATCTGAAGCTTATCAAACCTTTTGAGAATTCCTGGATAGTGTTGCATGATATCGACGGGCACGCAGAACTGGGTAGTGTTGAATATGCTAATGGAGCCATGATTGTCACTCCCGATGCATTGACCAGGGAAAGAGCGAAAAATGAAGAGATAAAACAAGAACCGCTTACCGGAAAATCCGTAGCACTGGGCAGGCGGCAGGTAGCTATTCCGAATTATGACGCTACTAATTGGCTGGGGTTGATTACCAATACGCAGTTATATGTAAGCACTACCAACCAAGAGGAGTCCGGTTTGCTTAATCAAGCGGAGAATTTTATATTGGCGGGTAACTGGGAGCATATTATTTATCCCGGAGAGATAGATGGATTCGGCAGTGATGATGTAAGTTTCGGCAACAGTTATCAGGCAGGCTTCCTATGCAGTCATGGAAAAGTGTTCCAGGGTTGTATGTATAGTGTGTTGATGTATGGCATGTATCCGGATAATGAAGTGGCGGCTGCAGGCGATTATTATGTCGAAAAAGCATATCCTGTTCCTACGGCGGGCATTGCTTTCGACAGCAAGAACCATCGCTTCCTGAAACTGAACATTCAAAGCCAGAATAGCTGGTCGGGTAGTACACATACCGGTGCGGCACCTTCTAAAAGGGGGACGATACAGGTTGTTCCGAATAATCCGAAGAATGCGGCAGATCCTTCAGCAGTTAATCCCGATTTGAAGTTGGTAGACTTCACAGCCGGATATTGGTATGGTAAGTCTCTTATGGCGGCATGGCAGCGTATGGCTGTAAATGCTTATTTGCTGAACGAAAATACTGGCAAGTCTTCAGTGTACGTATTCCACGGTTATCCTATGACGAATAGCAGTGATCCGGATGACATTCCGGTGACGAACTTATATTCCATTGATACGCCGGCAGGGGTGACAACCCATACGCCGATGACCTCAAGTTGGGAGTACAGTAATATTCTTTTTTATGCTGTAGGTAATAAAATCTATAAATTGGACTTTGCTGTAACCGGAGGCAGTTCGACGGTTGTTTATCAGCATCCTAACCCCAATGCGGAGATTTCTTGTTTGCAGATGGCTTACGAAGAGGCTCTGTATGTAAGTGACATGCCTGATGGGGCGGAAATCTACACGCATCCGTATGAACGTACAATGGCTGCCGGAGTGAACTTGCCGGATGGAACCGGTGAAGTGGTGGTTCTTCAGTTGAACACAGCCGGGAAAGTGGATAATGATACGATGTATCCTGCCGTTCAGGAGCATAAAGGCTTCGGAAAGATTAAAGACGTGACATTTATTTAAGAGATTGCAGTTTTGCATGCGTAACTTATTTATTAAATTCTAAAATAGAACTATTTTTATGATGAATTCTTTGAAATTTTCTGGTTTGACAGCTGTTGCAGCTTCTTTCATCTGTTGCAATATGCTTGCCGGCACCGTAGATGGCAACAAGGTGCATCTCAAAGGGCAACTGGTAGACATGGGAACGACTGATGTTCCGATGCGCTTTGACGGGGCAGCTTCCATGTTGGGTGAAAGTCGTAATATCATGTTGAAAACAGATGCGAAAGGTAACTTCGACACTGTCATCGAGCTTGATAAGCCTGCTTATTTTAATATCAGCCGTAATACGGTGTATCTGAGTCCGGGTGATGATCTGACAGTAAAAATCACACAGAATAATGGGGAGGCAGAGTTCGCAGGAAAGGGAGCGGAAGCCAACATATATATGAAAGGGCGCCTTTTTCCGCATGGAGGCTCTTTCCTTGAAAGTGGCGATAATATACGTGCTGACTTTGCCGCTACGCGGATTACTATCGACAGCCTGGCACGTATCCGGCGTGCGCAGTTGGAAGCTCTGACAAACGTAAGCAAGGACTTCAAGGATATGGAGAATGCACGTATCAATGCGGATATTGTAAATAGTTACTTGTCTTATCCTTCTTATTCCCGACTTACGTCAGGAGTGAAAGATAGGGAACAGGCTATGCAGAAGGTCGACTCGTTTTATAATACCCTGACTGAAGAAGTAAAATCACGGATTAAAGAACTGGTTGACGACAGGTATCTGGATGTGAATGTGGCGCGTAGTGTACTGAGTCAGGTGAATGCTCCTTATCTGGCTTCTATGAAAGCATGGACGGAGGGCGTTACTTTTACCCCGCGTATTCAGGCTTTATTCAACTCTTCCGAATATGTTAATAAGTTGCGTCAGGAAGTAACTGATGAGTCACTGGCTGAGATGAAGAGTTTTGCTGATAATTTGCAGTATAAGGATTTTGCGGTCGAACTGAACGGCATGATAGTAAAAGCGAGCCGATTGTTGAAAGGACAACCTGCTATTGATTTTGAATTGACTGATACGGCGGGAGTTGTCCGTCATCTTTCCGATTTCAAGGGAAAGGTGCTTTATGTTGATTTCTGGGCTACATGGTGTGGGCCGTGCATTCAGGAATCTCCGCATTTCGAGTCGTTAAGTAAAGAATATGCCGGTAAGGATATTGTTTTCCTGCCGGTTTCAACAGATACGAACAATAAAGCCTGGAAACGGTTCATTACCGCACATAAAAAACAACTCAGCCAGTATAACAGTGTCGATAAGACAATGCATAGTGGTTGGTCTATTTATTATATTCCCCGTTTTGTCCTGATTGACAAGGATTTTAATATAGTCAGTGCTTATGCGCCCCGGCCTTCTAATCCGGAAGCGAAGGAAATGATTGACTCGTTGCTGAAATAAAGGACTGGTAAGAGGTATGTCTTGAAAAGGATATGTCTCCGGCGCTAAAACCGGGGCATATCCTTTTTCTTATTTTTTCTTCTTGTCAGCGATAAATCTCGGCAAATATGCCAGACAGCCTATCAGTATTGCGTACAACAACTCGATATCCCGAAACTCACGGTTGATAAAGTGGCAGACAATGGCGTAAATGGCAATCGTAAATCCGACATATAATGCCAGCACGAAAATCGTTCTTACTCTCTTATTTAGAATCATTTTAAATCTATTTATGTGTTAAATACGTGCCAAATATACTCATAATCTCCGAATTCTCTTTATCTTTGTAGCCGAAATGAAAGTGTGGACAGATTTGAGTAGCTTGCAACCACGGAAAAAAATGCTAAAACACGTCTTATCGACGCTTTGCCGTTTACTCTTTGCAGCACTCACCTCTCCTACTCTCTCATTCTTAATTCTTATTTTTTAATTCTTAATTTAAGAAAGATGGGATACTTATTTACATCCGAATCGGTGTCAGAAGGACACCCCGACAAGGTAGCCGATCAAATATCGGATGCTGTGCTTGACAAACTGTTGGCTTACGACCCCAGTTCGAAAGTAGCTTGCGAAACACTAGTGACTACCGGACAAGTGGTGCTAGCGGGTGAAGTGAAAACTAAAGCGTACGTTGACCTCCAGCTCATCGCACGCGAAGTGATTAAGAAAATCGGCTATACCAAAGGAGAGTACATGTTCGAAAGTAACTCTTGTGGTGTATTGTCCGCTATTCATGAGCAAAGCCCCGATATCAACCGCGGTGTAGAGCGTCAGGATCCGATGGAACAGGGCGCGGGCGACCAGGGTATGATGTTTGGTTACGCAACGAATGAAACGGAAAACTACATGCCGCTTTCTCTTGATTTGGCACACCGCATTCTGCAAGTGCTGGCTGATATCCGTCGTGAAGGTAAGGTGATGACTTATCTCCGCCCCGATGCAAAAAGCCAGGTTACTATTGAATATGACGACAACGGAACCCCTGTCCGCATTGATACAATCGTTGTTTCTACGCAACATGATGACTTTATCCAGCCGGAAGATGATTCACAAGCGGCTCAGTTGAAAGCTGACGAAGAAATGCTGTCTATTATCCGCCGTGATGTGATCGAGATTCTGATGCCTCGTGTGATTGCTTCTATCCATCACGACAAAGTGTTGGCATTGTTTAATGACAAGATCATCTATCATGTTAATCCTACCGGAAAGTTTGTAATCGGTGGCCCTCACGGAGATACCGGATTGACAGGTCGTAAGATTATCGTTGATACTTATGGTGGTAAAGGTGCTCACGGTGGTGGTGCTTTCTCAGGAAAAGACCCCAGCAAGGTAGACCGCAGCGCGGCTTATGCAGCACGCCATATCGCTAAGAACATGGTCGCGGCAGGTGTAGCGGATGAAATGCTCGTACAGGTAAGTTATGCTATTGGTGTAGCTCGTCCGATCAATATTTTTGTGGATACTTACGGCCGTTCTCATGTGAATATGACTGATGGCGAGATTGCCCGCATCATTGACCAATTGTTCGACCTTCGTCCGAAAGCTATCGAAGAACGTCTGAAGCTTCGCAATCCTATTTATCAGGAAACTGCTGCTTATGGTCACATGGGACGTGAACCGCAAGTGGTTACGAAGAAATTCTCTTCCCGTTATGAAGGTGAGAAAACGGTAGATGTTGAGCTCTTTACATGGGAGAAGCTTGATTATGTTGATAAAATTAAAGCCGCTTTCGCTCTGTAAGTCTCTTTAGAGCTTTGCTTATTGTATAAAAGAGTCACAATTTCACCTTCCTTTCCCGGGAAGATGGGATTGTGGCTCTCGTTTTTTATAAGTTATATTTAAATAAATGTATTTTGGATACTAAATATATCTTGCAGGAATTTGTTACTTTTGTTTCGTGAAACGAACAATTTCCAGATGAAAATAAAATATTTCTGTTCAAGGTGCCATTGGTTGGCTTTTTGTTGCTTATTTGTCGGTATAGGTAGTATTTTGTCGTCTATATCCTTTTCTTCATGTTCTTCTTCAGTGAAGAATCCTTTGCTATTGTGCGCTGATTCATTAATGGAAGCACGTCCTGATAGTGCGTTATTCATTTTGGAATCTATCTCTTCTCCACAGAAACTGCCACGTGCTGATAGGGCGCTTTATGCGTTGTTGCTAACGCAAGCGAAGTATAAGAATTATATTGTTTTAGAGGATGATTCTTTGATAAAAACGGCTGTTGAGTACTATGGTGACAGAAAGAAGAGTTTATATGCTGCAAAGGCTCATTATTATTGGGGAGCTACTTATCGGGATATGGGTTATACTTCTTTCGCTGTAGAAGAATACTTGACGGCAATTCGGTTGATGCCTGTTAAAGATGATTTCTTAGCGATGATATATGATAATTTGGCGGAATGTTATGAAGAAGATGGTTTGTATGATGTGGCAATAGATTCTTATCGTACGGCGTATCAGATACTAAAAGGGAAAAATGATCAAACATATCCGTTGAGAGGAATTGCAGGTATTCTTTTACTGCAGAATAATAATGATAGTGCATTATGTTATTACCAACAGGCTCTTGATTGTGCGTTGGCTGTACGGGACTCTGATTTGATAGGTGCGCTTTATCATGATTTTGCTACAGTTTATTATGAAAATAAGAAATATATTCAAGCAGATAAGTATGTCTCTCAAGCGATTGAGATGATGGGAGAGGATAAGTCGGCTAATGCTTGTTTGTTGAAAGCGAAGATTCTGCTTAATTTGAACGAACTAGATTCCGCTAGTTATTTTTTTAGTAGGCATATAGAACAATTTGATATTTGTGGTAAAGCTATTTGTTATAATGGAATGTATCAGATCGCAAAGAAAAAAGGAGAATGGAAAACTGCTACAGAAAATATGGATATGTATAAAGTTCTTTATGATTCAATACAAGTGATGACTGACAATGAGGAACTTAACAAACTTATGGATAAGCATCAATTGGAAGAACATAAAAGGATGGTGTCGGAACGTGCTAAAATATTGGTCGTAGGTTTGGTTATTACGTTTCTTTCTTTAATGATTATATGTGTGTTTTATTTTATGTGGAATGATAGGAAAAGAAAAAAACGCTATATAGCTTTACAACATGAATTAACTCAGAAACGAGTAGATAATATGCTGTTAAAAGAAGAGGAAGATTCTGAATCTAATAAAGAAGATATAGATAAGAAACGGTCAGATTTGACAGAACAGCAGATTCAATTATGTATATCTATGTTTAAAACTGATGATTGTTACACACAATTAGAAGCATTAGAAAAAGCAACTCCTAAACAATTATTGGCAGTACGTAGTTTGAGGAAAGAAATGCGTTCTGCAATTTCCAATTCTTTTGTTGATGTGATGGTAAATTTGCAAGGACGTTATCCGGCTTTAACAGGTGATGATGTATTTTATTGTGTCCTTTCATTACTTTGTTGTTCGAAATCTGTCGTGATGGAATTGATGGGTGCTACATCTGATGCACTTAAAACGCGTAAAAGTCGTATAAAGAATAAAATGGACGCACAAATTTTTGAACGGGTATTTGGAGTTGATAATCAATAGAATGTAATGAGGCTATTTGGGATTATTTCGCTTTTTAATGAAGGGCTGTTACCATTGTTACCACATAAAAATCGTTTTTTCAACTCTATCTGTGTATTTTTGGGGCGAAATTTTAAATACATTTATTATGAAAGCTAAATTTTTACTTCTGTTGTTACTGGCTGTTTTACTTCAGGTAAATACATCTTCTTTTGCACGTGAAATGAAATCTGCACGTCAAATTGAACTAAGTGCTAAAACTAAAGTACAGCATCGTTCTATCCCTATTATACCTATTGCTATTGTTGAAAGCCCGATAGTATCCATTGACCTTCTTGTACCTGTTACTTCTGTAACAATCATCATAAAAGATGCAGAAACGGAAGAAGTTGTTTATTCATCTACTGATTTGAATGTACAAAAGGTTAATGTTAATCTTGCAGGTGAGGAGAAAGGCAAGTATATTGTAGAAATACAACTTCCGACTGAAACCTATGCCGGAGAGTTTGAATTAGACTAATCTCTGTAATAGATATATTTGCAACTAGATAAATATACCTAAATTATTAACTATTAAGGCCCCGCTATTGAATATATAGTGCATTGCTGAAAAGGCGATTGGCGATTAGATGTTGACCGAGAGGGGAAAGAACCGGTTGATTTTGACTCGTGGGCTTAATGTTCCTTGCGAAAGGCATACAATAGTTATTAGGTATATTTTGAAAATAGAATCACTTATAATAATTGTCTCGCTGAAAGCTGGTAGGGTGTTCGAGCAAACTGGTTATTCGAATAAAAGTTCATTCAGCGGCAATCTGATACATCTGTTTGCAGATGCGATATCTGCAATAGATGTATTTTCTGTTAGAAAGGCTCTTGGAATTCTGAATCAGAAGTCCAAGAGTCTTTTGAGCGTAATAGACCAGTATGTTCAATATGAGAAAGCAGGTATATCTGTTATCTCTGATAAAGATAAATGTGAATAACGGAATTTTTTCGTAATTTTGCGCCTACGATATAATAAACTCATGGATAGTGCGATGAAGATGAACCAAATAAATTCTGTATGCGTATATAGTGCCTCCAGTACCAAGATAGATCCCGTCTACTTTCAAGCAGCCGAAGAACTCGGCCGTCTGCTTGCCGAACATCATATTCGTTTGATTAACGGAGCCGGCAGTATCGGGCTGATGTGCTCTGTGGCAGATGCAGTCTTGAAGAATGGTGGTGAAGTGACCGGAGTAATCCCTCATTTTATGGTAGAGCAGAACTGGCACCATACGGGACTGACAGAACTGATTGAAGTGGAATCCATGCACGAGCGCAAGCAGAAAATGGCAAATCTGAGTGATGGCATCATCGCACTGCCGGGCGGATGCGGAACACTTGAAGAACTCCTTGAGATTATTACATGGAAGCAATTGGGGCTTTATCTCAACCCTATTATTATTCTTAATGTAAACGAATTCTTTGACCCGTTGTTGGAAATGCTTGAAAAGGCTATTGAGGAGAACTTTATGCGTCAACAGCATGGAGATATATGGAAAGTAGCCCGGACACCTGAAGAAGCCGTAAAATTGCTTTATGAGACTCCGGTGTGGGATGTTTCCATTCGTAAATTCGCTGCTATATGATAGGCGATACGCTAAGTGCCCAACGCGCTGATACTCTGCCGCTGTTCCAACAAGGGCAGACTGCCCCGGTGAAGGCGGCTAGTGATAGTTTGCAATTGACTGCGGCTCATACTACACAGGAAGTTGAATCAGGCTTTGAGGGAACCCCTATCCCCTACTCTCCCCGTACGGATGACGTAATCTCGTTGACGTTGCTGGTTTGCTTCTTCCTTTCTTCCATCGCTTTGGCACGCGGAAAGAGATTTCTTTCGCAGCAAGTGAAAGACTTTGTGCTGCACCGGGAGCGGACGAGCATCTTTGATAGCTCTACGGCGGCTGACATGCGCTATCTTCTTGTACTCGTATTGCAAACCTGCGTGTTGGCGGGAATCACATTTTTCAATTATTTTCATGATACTTGTCCCGCTCTGATGACCCATGTCTCCCCTCTCCTTTTACTCGGAATTTATGTCGGTTTTTGCCTGGCATATTTCTTACTAAAATGGTTGCTTTACATGTTCCTTGGATGGACTTTTTTTGACGAAAACAGGACAAATCTATGGTTGGAATCTTATTCTACACTCATATATTATGCCGGATTTGCCCTTTTCCCATTCGTACTTTTTCTAGTTTATTTCGATCTAAGCCTCACCAATTTGATTGTAATTGGTTCAATTATTCTAATTTTAGCTAAAATATTGATGTTTTATAAGTGGATAAAGCTTTTTTTTCATCAATTTAGTGGCCTTCTCCTTTTAATTGTGTACTTTTGCGCTCTAGAAATAGTACCTTGTCTGCTACTCTACCAAGGTATGATTCAAATGAACAATATTTTGCTAATAAAATTTTAGGACGTTGAAAATTAAAAAAGTACTAGTGTCGCAGCCTAAGCCTGCGTCAGAGAAATCTCCCTATTACGACATAGCTGAAAAGTATGGCGTTAAAATAGATTTCCGGCCCTTTATTAAGGTTGAAAGTCTTTCGGCGAAAGAATTTCGGCAACAGAAAATTTCGATTCTCGACCACACTGCCGTTATATTCACTTCGCGTCATGCTATTGACCACTTTTTCAGTTTATGTACTGAAATGCGTGTAGCGATTCCCGAGACAATGAAGTATTTCTGCGTGACGGAAGCGGTGGCATTGTACATCCAGAAGTATGTACAGTACCGTAAACGCAAAATCTTCTTTGGAGCTACCGGAAAGATTGAAGATCTCGTTCCTTCCATCGTGAAGCACAAGACAGAGAAATACCTCGTCCCGATGTCGGACGTACACAATGATGATGTGAAAAACCTGCTCGACAAGAACGGTATTCAGCATACAGAAGCTGTGATGTACCGTACAGTGAGCAACGACTTTACGTCAGAAGAAGAGTTTGATTATGATATGTTGGTGTTCTTCAGTCCGGCAGGAGTGACTTCTTTGAAGAAGAACTTCCCCGATTTCAATCAGAAAGAGATTAAGATCGGAACTTTCGGCTCCACTACCGCACAAGCTGTACGTGATGCCGGCCTTCGTCTGGACCTTGAAGCGCCTACGGTGCAGGCTCCGTCAATGACTGCCGCACTTGACATGTTTATCAAGGAAAACAATAAATAAACAGAGTGGGTATATATACTTTGTGCAAAGCCGAAAGGCTGAACAGTAAAATACAGATCGGAAAGATGTTTGAGGGCGGCGTTTCGAAGTCGTTTTCCATCTTTCCGATACGTGTTGTATATATGCCTGTCGAACAGGGTGAGGCTCCAGTTTCCATACTGATCAGCGTGTCGAAGCGACGCTTCAAACGGGCGGTAAAGCGCAACCGGGTGAAGCGGCAGATACGCGAAGCCTACCGAAAAAACAAAGAACTCCTGATCGGTGAACTGCAACGGCGTGAGCAGCGCCTGGCTGTCGCCTTTATCTATCTGTCGGACGAGCTTATAGCTACTGCCGAATTGGAAGAGAAAATGAAAATAGCGCTTTCGCGCATCTCCGAAAAACTATCCTCATGAAATCCCAGGACTCCGGGGTATCCTCCATCTGGGTATCCGTGAAAGGATTTTTGAGAAGGATATTTTCGCTTTTGCTACTTATCCCCATCTATTTCTACCGGATTTGTATTTCTCCGTTTACACCTCCTTCTTGCCGGTTCACGCCCACTTGCTCGGCTTATGCAGTCGAAGCTATAAAGAAACACGGGCCTGTGAAAGGGTTTTATCTGACTGTGCGACGTATCCTGAAATGTCATCCCTGGGGTGGTTCCGGTTATGACCCTGTGCCCTAAAAGAATTAAAACAAAGAATCAAATATGGAAGGGAAAACGATAAATACGATCCTGGATATTCATACCCATAGACGGGAAGCCGACTCTGAAGGCAAATCCATTATCAATTATAAACAGTTGGCGGGTTCACCGCTTTTGGAAGGTTATTATTATTCTATCGGTATCCATCCCTGGGAACTGACAATGGCTAATATAGAAGAGCAACTGATTTTTATGATTAATCAACTGCCCGATAAGCGCATTGTAGCCATAGGGGAGTGCGGACTGGACAAATTGACAGAGATTTCGATGGAACTTCAGAGAATGACATTTATAATGCAGATAACCCTGTCGGAACAGTACAGCTTGCCATTGATCATTCACTGCGTGAAAGCAATGGATGAAATGTTGGCTGTGAAAAAGAGATTTCGTCCCACACAGCCCTGGATATGGCATGGTTTTCGGGGAAAGCCAGAACAGGCGACGCAATTACTGAAGCAGGGATTCTATCTCTCTTTGGGAGAGCATTATCCCGATGAAACGATGAAGCTGATACCCGATGACCGCTTGTTTTTGGAGACAGACGAAAGTTCGCTCGATATTGAAGACATCCTACGCCGGGCAGCCGAAGTGCGTGGAGTGGGAGTGGAGGCACTGCGCGGGACAATCCATAGAAATATTCAAAATGTCTTTTTTAAGGCATAAGTGTTGTATCTTCCGTGAAAGAGTCGTACTTTTGTCGCGTATAGGATTGAAATACAATAAAAACCTAATAATTAAAGAGTAATACGATGAATTTTGTAGAAGAATTGAGATGGCGTGGCATGTTGCAGGATATCATGCCGGGAACGGAAGAGTTGTTAATCAAAGAGCAGGTGACTGCCTATTTGGGTATCGACCCGACTGCCGATTCGCTACACATTGGTCACCTTTGTGGAGTGATGATCCTTCGTCATTTCCAACGCTGCGGTCATAAGCCGTTGGCATTGATCGGTGGCGCTACAGGTATGATTGGTGACCCTTCCGGTAAGTCGGCGGAACGTAACCTGCTGGACGAGGAAACACTGAATCACAATCAGGCGTGTATTAAAAAACAACTTGCCAAGTTCCTCGACTTCGAGTCGGATGTACCCAACCGTGCCGAACTGGTGAACAACTACGACTGGATGAAAAACTTCAGCTTCCTTGATTTTGTTCGCGAGGTAGGTAAGCACATCACTGTGAACTATATGATGGCAAAAGACTCTGTAAAGCGTCGTCTGAATGGCGAAGCGCGCGACGGACTGTCATTTACCGAGTTCACTTACCAGTTGCTTCAAGGATACGATTTTCTTCACTTATATGAGACAAAAGGCTGTAAGTTGCAAATGGGTGGTTCCGACCAATGGGGAAACATCACTACCGGTGCCGAATTGATTCGCCGTACCAACGGGGGAGAGGTTTTCGCGCTGACTTGCCCGCTGATTACAAAAGCTGATGGTGGTAAGTTCGGTAAGACAGAATCCGGAAATATTTGGCTGGACGCTCGTTATACATCTCCATACAAGTTCTACCAGTTCTGGCTGAACGTAAGCGATTCCGATGCAGAACGCTATATCAAGATCTTCACTTCTATCGAAAAAGAAGAAATTGAAGCATTGATTGCCGAGCATCAGGCAGCTCCGCACTTGCGTATCCTTCAGAAACGTCTTGCGAAAGAGGTGACTGTGATGGTTCATTCTGAAGAAGATTACAACGCGGCGGTAGACGCATCGAACATCCTGTTTGGTAATGCTACTTCCGACGCTTTGCGCAAACTGGACGAAGATACTTTGCTGGCTGTATTCGAAGGAGTACCCCAATTTGAGATTTCCCGTGATGCGTTGGCGGAAGGAATGAAGGCGGTAGACCTGTTGGTCGATAATGCGGCTGTATTTGCTTCGAAAGGTGAAATGCGTAAACTAGTCCAAGGCGGTGGCGTTTCGTTGAATAAGGAGAAGCTAACAGCCTTTGACCAGGTAATTACAACTGCCGACCTGCTCGATGAGAAATATCTGCTTGTTCAGCGTGGCAAAAAGAACTACTATTTGCTGATTGCAAAATAAGAAAAGAGATAGTTGAATGACTGAAAAATCAGGTTTTGTCGGCATGAGTCTGACAAAATCTGATAAAAAAACACCGAAATATTTGGAAGTTTAGTTAGATACTTCTATCTTTGCACCGCTTTTTAACAGAAAGCACCCTGAGTTTGTCCTATGGTGTAATGGTAGCACAACAGTTTTTGGTTCTGTTTGTCTAAGTTCGAATCTTGGTAGGACAACAACTTTCCACTTCATTACAAGTAAAAACCCGCAAAAAACGTCATTTTGCGGGTTTTTTTGTATCCTTTAATAAGCTCTTCCGAAAAAAGTTGACGCTCATTCGGGAGATTTATCGGGAGACATTATCCGGTTAAAATCAATTCTTTTTTGAAGTTCCAGCAAAAACATGGAACATGGAACAGAAAAAAAGAACTTTTAACGTTTTATTCCTGATGCGTAGGAATAAACAGAGTGATGCCGAAGCATCGTTATTTTGCCGGATAACCATCCGAGGACAAAGATACGAATTTCCTCTCAATTGTAAAGTACGAGCGCGAAATTGGAATGCTGCGGTGCAAAAGTCTACAGGAAAGACAGAAGTGGACAGGGATGCAAATACCCGCATCGAAGATATAAAACTTTTCCCGAGCTGCAACAACTTGCCCGGACAAATCCGCTATCAGTTTTCTGTATTATATCCCCTTAGAGTTATACAGCTACCTGTTCTTCTTTGATAATAGAGATACCCAACGCTCTTTCTATTTTGGAAAGAGTTTCCAATGAAAGATTTTCCCGTCCTTTCAATATTTTCGAGATATACTGTTGGCTGCAACTCATCATTTCTGCCAGTTGCTTTTGGTTTATCCCCAGTTCGTCCATTTTATCCAGCATCAACATGGCTATGCGCTGTGAATATCGGAGCCACATTTTGTTCTCCTGTCTGGCTTCCAGTGCTTCACGCCATTTTGAAGGAGTTGAAGATGCATATTTTTCCAACTTCTCAATGGTTGTTTTCATGTCATTATCCATACTTTTTTCTCCTATAATTAAAGTTCAGTCATATAATCAACAAATCCTGTATCATCAATAACATTTTCCTGCAACAAGAAGTTCCGTACACGTTCCAATTTAGCGAGTTCCCTGCTTGTATGTTCTCTTTCCTGCATTGTTGCCGTCAATTTGATCGCCCCACCCGTAATGATATATATCCCGGAAACCAACTTGATAGCATATAGCCGTAACCATGACGAATGACCAAATTTGCGTTTCAGTCTTGCTTTTTCCTTCTGAAGCATGATATCGGACATCTGATTGTTATCCAACGGGCGGAATATCCGGTTTAAATCAGCTTCTGGAGAAATATCTAAAATGATACGTTGCAGGCGGTCGCTATCGTCAATCGTATCGCTTATAGCGATGTTTATATCAGATATTTTAAAATAGGCAATCAAATCATTAATGTTCTCTATGAAAAACGCGCGCAACCATTGTACATCGTCCCATTGGTCAATCGTTTTGATAAATTCGTTATCGTCATTTTCATCGAATCGAACTGCCCACAATCTTCCGTCTCTAGTAATCTTGTCGAATATCATATCTTTTTTATTAGTTGTAACAAAGGTACAAAAAAAGAGGGAGATATACAACTTATAAGTTGATTGTTTCGTTTTACGGATAGATTTTTATTTTGGTTTAGTAGTTGTATGGTAAATAGTAGTATCAGTATTCCAATCGTTTATTTTCTCATTTTTGTGATCTTGATTTCAGTAATAGTTTGTCTGTTGTAAGAAAACTATCATGTGTTATTTGTTTGAAAGATTGACTGTTTTAATGATTGCTTTATTCATTTATGAATAAGTCTGTCTTTTGTTAGCAACAATATCTTTACAGTTCTATAATAAACCCGGATACAGTTTTTAATAAATAGTTGGAGGGTTTATTATAAACGGTATCCGAGTTTATTAAAAACTATTTTTGGCGGATTTCAAGATTTTATGTGAATAATATAAACAAAACGGGAGAAAACCATTGCTGATTTTCTCCCATTGTAGTTCTTCCATATATGGAAATATATGTTTGATAATGTGCTATTATGTCTTGATTTTTATATAACTCATATTGCTTTTTCTCCTATTTTGGTTCTTCAAAGATACAAAATAAAAAGGGAAAAGTCAATAGCCGGGACTATTTAATGGTGAAAGCATAAAGCCCCATCATCATAAAAGATGTTTCCACCAGGTCGCCGGATTCTATCTGCTTGCCGAACTTGACCGGCTGCCCTTCCGCATTCATCCAGTGTGACCAGACTCCTTTTATGCGTTCCGCTTTGTTCAGGTAGCGCGCAAGCGTGAGAATACGCTTCGATCTCTCTTTGCGGGTAATCCATCCCCGTTCTATTCCCGTCAATGTCACCATGACACCGAAGCCGCTTCCGCCGGTAGTCAGATTCTTGTTGTTGACATTCGTGCCTGCGTGAATCATTCCGGTCTGTTTATTGGCGAATTGCTAGAAATGATTCACGCCAGCAGGAGACTGAATACTGTTTTCTTTAGCAGGGAGTGCTTCATAGCTTTTTATTTTTTGGGGCAAAGTAAAGCTTTTCTTGCTATCCGCTCAAATTCCGGACAGCGTATCGAATACGTCAGCATGAAGAAAACGGAGAATCAGACTACTATTTCTATACTACATGGATAAATAATTGCCTGATAATGTGAATATTGTATCTTGGATATGTTTCCCTGTCTTTTTTCAATCTCCAAGGTATGATTCAGGTTGGATACCATTCAGTCTGCTTCTTTATTTGATGGCTTTGTTTCGGGATACTAAAAAATCCAAAACATATGTGCTTTTCCTTTCATTAGGTGAAAATCTCTTTCGAATCGTATTATAGTTCGTTAAAAAAGTGTACATTGCAACAATTCTGGACATTTTTGGTGGATAATTGGAACAAAATTGCAAGGTAAACCCGTTTTCTTTTGCTATTTTTGCATCGTGTACGTAAACGAAGTGCACGTAGAATAGAGAACTTATTCAATAACTATAAATAAATAAGGTATGAAAACGAACTATGAAATTCGCTATGCTGCGCATCCCGAGGATGCAAAAAGTTATGATACTACAAGAATCCGCAGAGATTTCTTAATCGAAAAGATATTTGTCCCCAATGAAGTGAATATGGTATATTCCATGTACGACCGCATGGTAGTAGGTGGAGCTCTTCCGGTAGGAGAGGTGCTGACGCTCGAAGCGATTGACCCACTGAAAGCTCCTTTCTTCCTGACACGCCGCGAGATGGGTATTTACAACGTAGGCGGCCCGGGTATCGTAAAAGCAGGCGATGCTGAATTTGAACTAGATTATAAGGAAGCCCTTTACCTGGGCTCGGGCGACCGTGAAGTGACTTTCGAAAGCAAGGATGCTGCACATCCCGCCAAATTCTACTTCAACTCACTGACTGCTCATCGCAACTATCCCGACCGTAAGGTGACGAAAGCCGACGCAGTAGTAGCCGAAATGGGCTCACTGGAAGGTTCCAACCACCGTAACATCAACAAGATGCTGGTGAATCAGGTATTGCCTACCTGCCAACTTCAGATGGGTATGACGGAACTCGCTCCGGGAAGCGTATGGAACACGATGCCTGCCCACGTGCACAGCCGTCGTATGGAAGC
>ERZ791802.168-NODE-168-length-78513-cov-10.528869_pt1 | contig 78513 bp, 59 predicted proteins | sample MGYA00510308_ERZ791802 | MGnify/ENA primary metagenome ERZ791802 (study PRJEB30046, sample SAMN00792028) | human gut metagenome | study: EMG produced TPA metagenomics assembly of the A metagenome-wide association study of gut microbiota in type 2...
CCGAAAGATATTGACTATGTGGTAGAACTTACAATTGACTAATTTTTAGCTAATTCTTCATAAAAGCAAGGGGAAACTATTCTGACATTGATAGTTTCCCCTTACTTTTGGCAAACAATTTGTTTATATAGATAGTGAGTAATAATTAAAATGAAAAGTATATGATGTCTTATTGGGTATTATTTATTGGAATTGCCGTAGTAAGTTGGCTGGTACAGATGAATTTGCAGAACAAGTTCAAGAAGTACTCCAAGATTCCTACCGGGAATGGCATGACAGGACGCGACGTAGCTTTAAAGATGTTGCATGACAATGGAATTTATGATGTACAGGTTACACATACACCGGGTCAGTTGACCGACCACTACAATCCCACTAATAAAACAGTGAATTTGAGTGAAGGGGTCTATGAAAGTAATAGTATAATGGCTGCTGCCGTAGCAGCCCATGAATGTGGACACGCTGTGCAGCATGCACGTATGTATGCCCCATTGAAAATGCGTAGTGCATTGGTTCCCGTTGTGAACTTTGCGTCTTCCATTATGACATGGGTTCTGTTGGGTGGTATCTTGATGATAAACACTTTCCCCCAATTGTTGTGGGCGGGTATTATCCTGTTTGCTATGACTACACTGTTCAGCTTTATCACGCTGCCTGTGGAAATCAATGCAAGCAAGCGTGCACTAGTCTGGTTGAGTTCATCCGGCATTACTAATTCACGCAATCATGCACAGGCTGAAGATGCTCTTCGCTCTGCTGCTTATACGTATGTAGTTGCTGCGTTAGGTTCATTGGCTACGTTGGTTTACTACATCATGATTGCAATGGGTAGAAGAGACTAAGAGATGAAAAGAGGTGACGCGGATTTGCGCGACTTCTGACATTAGAATATAAAAGAACGTCTCCATGGCATTTGTAAAAGCTATGGAGACGTTCTTTTTGTATAGGCTCTTATTTATTCGTAATATGTATATTCACGTTCTTCATATAATACAGGTTTGTCATCAATGAATTTGATTCTCTTCTTCCAGTTACCATACTTGTCATTATAGAATTTATATACGAATTTTACAGGCGGTTCGTTGTTCACTGTTTCCGTGCCGGAAATAACTTCGCCACGGGTGCTGTATTGATAAGTATAATGACGCTCATTCCCGGGAGCGCCTATTTTCTCTTCCACCACTCTTCCACGGGCATTCCATATGCGTCTGACGGGCTCATATTCCATACCTTTGGCTTCTGCCGGAGCTACCTGCACTTCTTTGAGCATCAGATTTCCATATGGGTCATACTGGTTACGGATGTCGCTGTATTTTGAACCGTCTTTATTGAAACACAGTTCTGCGGTGCAGTTACCTTCTCCGTCATAGCGGAAAATGGTTTTGCGCTGCATTTCTCCATTGGCGTCCATCAATGCTTTGCTTTTTAATCTGCCCTCATCGTCGTGATACATTTGGTCGGTACTCTCTATCTTGCCAGTGGTTGATTTATGTATTTCTTTCTCGATGTAGCCGTTAATATCGTACACATATTCAGTGCTGCCTTCCGGGACACCGGCATCCGAAAAATGACTGGCGGCTGTTATCCGCCCATCCTTGTCAAATTTGTGAATAAAGAAAGTTCCTTTCTTCTGTCCTCTGTTGATGATGTCCGGCCCATTGGGAAGTGCTATGTATGAGGTTTGATATACGGATTTTACTTTTCCCTGAAGTAACAGCTTCTTGCAGTCGGTATCATCCTGTCCGGCATACTCAATGTGGCGCATGACAATAAATTCGGGAGTGGCTCCGTTATATTCCGTACGTTTTGTCCAGTTGCCATACATATCATAGGCAGTATCCACTCTTTTACTTCGTGGGGCATTATATCTTTCAAATACGCTTCCTTCTGAATAAAGTTTCAATGGTATCGTATCTTTTTTGAGTAATTTCCGGTTACCGGGATTTCCGTTTTTATTCAGTGTACTTTCTTCGATGACTTCTGTCACTTGTCCCAGGTCGTCATAGAAGATATTCACGCTTTCCTGATAGGATGTCACTTGTTGGTCTTTTATACGGACGCTGGTTCCTTTGTGGATTCTTTGTACCACTAATCCCGCTTCGTTGCGTATAATGGTATCTATGCCCACAACCTTTTGTTCAGGATTCAGGTGGTGCTTCCCGTTCCTTCTTCCTGATGAATCATAGTAGTATTGATAAACATCTGTAATTCCGCCTTGCTTGATGGATGCTATGATTTCTTCTTTCACATGACCGTCTTTGTCATAAACATAAATGATTTTTTTATCGGCACTGCCATCCGGCTTTAATGAGTTCTCCGCTATTTTTCTTCCGTGACGATTGTATCTTACGAAGTGTATTTGGTCTACGATAGCGCCCGGCGTCCATGCGGTATCTTTTTGCACCGCCCGATGGACGGTTGTACGCGTGCTTTTGAATAGTGGAGCATCCTGCATCTTATTTTGTGCCGGTGCCGATGTCGTTATCAGCGAAGCAACCGTGAAAAGAATACCTATTGCCCGCATCGGGTAAATAATAGTGTTGTTCATCATATTAGTGAGTTTTATTGTTTTTGGGCTTCTGATGTCGCCCTTTGTTTTGAGAATTTGTATTACTTGTTTGGGTATTTGTATTACTTGGGGTACAATATTGATGATTTTTTCAGATATATGCAAGCGTTGCTCGGAAATTTGCAGTAAATTTGCGCAATTAAAATTATAAACAGTAATATTATGGCAGCAAAACCAAGTATTCCTAAAGGAACTCGTGACTTTTCGCCGGTAGAAATGGCGAAGCGTAATTATATATTCAATACGATTCGTGACGTATATCATTTGTATGGATTCCAGCAGATAGAGACTCCTTCGATGGAGATGCTTTCTACGCTGATGGGAAAGTACGGTGATGAAGGGGATAAACTACTCTTTAAGATTCAGAATTCGGGAGATTACTTTTCCGGGATAACTGACGAAGAACTGTTGAGCCGCAATGCTGCCAAGTTGGCAAGTAAGTTTTGTGAGAAAGGGTTGCGTTATGACTTGACAGTACCTTTTGCGCGTTACGTGGTGATGCATCGTGATGAAATCACTTTCCCGTTCAAACGTTATCAGATCCAACCGGTGTGGCGTGCCGACCGTCCGCAGAAGGGACGTTACCGTGAATTTTATCAATGTGACGCGGATGTGGTAGGCAGTGATTCTTTGCTGAATGAAGTAGAGTTGATGCAGATTGTCGATACGGTGTTCAGCCGTTTCAATATCCGTGTGTGCATCAAGATTAATAACCGCAAGATTCTTTCCGGTATTGCCGAGATTATCGGTGAGTCGGAAAAGATTGTCGATATAACCGTTGCCATAGATAAACTGGATAAGATCGGTTTGGATAACGTAAATGCCGAGTTGAAAGATAAAGGCATCAGCGATGAGGCTATCGCTAAGTTGCAGCCGATTATCCTTCTTAGCGGAACGAATACGGAGAAACTGGCGACATTGAAGAATGTATTGTCTGCCAGTGAAGTGGGAATGAAGGGAGTGGAAGAAAGCGAATTCATTCTGAATACATTGGAAGCAATGGGACTGAAGAATGAAATCGAACTTGACCTGACTTTGGCTCGCGGACTGAACTACTATACAGGTGCTATTTTTGAAGTAAAAGCGCTGGATGTACAAATCGGTAGTATCACAGGTGGCGGCCGTTATGATAACCTGACCGGTGTATTCGGTATGGCAGGAGTATCGGGCGTCGGTATTTCTTTTGGTGCAGACCGTATCTTCGACGTATTGAATCAGCTCGACCTTTACCCGAAAGAAGCTGTGAACGGAACGGAAATCCTGTTTATCAACTTCGGTGAAAAGGAAGCTGCCTTCTCTATGGGAATCCTGGCTAAAGTACGCGCAGCAGGTATTCGTGCGGAGATTTTCCCGGATGCTGCCAAGATGAAGAAACAGATGAGCTATGCCAATGCGAAGAATATTCCGTTTGTAGCTATCGTAGGTGAAAACGAGATGAATGAGGGCAAAGTAATGCTGAAGAATATGGAGACGGGAGAACAGAACCTTGTTTCGGCAGAAGAATTGATTGCTGCTGTGAAGAAATAAGCGGAGATAATAGATAAATAAGGATATAATAAAAGGTGTCGTTGACTGTAGAATCAGCGACACCTTTCTTATTTTAGAGATTGTATCTTATTTTAAAGATTGTAAGTTTCGGAACGTTATAGATAAATTATAGCGGAATTGCCATCAGGATTACAAATGACGTTCCGGATACAACTCATTCCACCATTCGGGACGGTCTTGCAACCAACGTGCAAACCAGGCCATGATGGAATTATGCCATTTGATACGTTTATCGTAATCAGAAATGAAATGGTTTTCACCATCTACTGTGATAAACTCTACCGTCTTACCTAATATCTTCAGCGCATTGAAAAGCTGGATACTTTCCCCGATAGGTACATTTGTATCAACAGTTCCATGCAGTAATAACAACGGAGTGTTAATCTTGTCGGCATTGAACAGAGAACCTTGCTTGGTGAACAGTTCCGGATTCTTCCAGGGATAGCTGTCGGCAGCCGCAATCGCATTGTATGAATATCCCCAGTAACCTTCTCCCCAATAACTGGTCACGTCACTGATTCCTGCGTGAGATACGGCGGCAGCGAAGATATCGGTTTGAGTCTGCAAGTATTGAGTCATGAATCCACCGTAAGAAGCACCGATACATCCGATTCGTTTCGCGTCCACAAACGAGTGTTCTTTGCAGAACTGTTTCGTTCCTTCGATAATATCATCGGCAGTACGTTTTCCCCAGGCATTGACGTGGCGTGCGGAAAACTCCTGTCCGAAGCCGATAGTACCGCTAGGCTGAATGACATATACTACATAATCACGTGAAGCGAACAGTTGTGCGCAATATGGATTTCCGATGCCACGTGTCGTAGGAGTGGTTCCACCATAATAATAGACAATCATAGGATACTTCTTGTTCGGGTCGAAGTCGGGTGGGAGACACATTTTTCCGGTGATAACCGTTCCGTCTGAAGCAGTGAAGTTCCAAGGCTCTGTTTTGCCTAATTCTATTTTATCCAAAATCGGTTTCATCGGGTCGGACAGCAGGCGGGAAGTCTTTTTCTTTATATCGTACAGATAGGCAGCCCCTGAACTTGTATCCGACTGACCGATATAGGCGGCAATAGCCGGATTATATTCTGATAAGCTGAAAGCACTGATAACATCCTCTTCCAGGTTCAGTTTCTCGAAGTTTCCGTTTTTCGGAGAATAGCGGTAGATGTTCTTGCAGTCGCCGTCATCCGTGTTGAAGTAGATGCATCCGTCACCGCGATTCCATTGAAGCGGACTTACGGTAGGGTTGAAATCTTTGGTTATCGGCTGAATTTTGCGGGTAGCCAAGTCCATGATAAAGGCTTGCGTATCGAAATCATTAGCTATGGGATGATTGCCGCAATTCTTGCCGATGCCGCCGAATGCTTCGGGGCTTGCGGTCAGTAACAACTGTGTTCCATCCGGTGAATAACTGGCACCGCCCAGGAATCTTTCGTTTTGGAAGAGAGTATCTACTTTCAGAGTCTCTAAATCTACGATATAGAGAGAAGACAGGGAGAAAGGACGCTGGGTGATATTTTCTTTGGAAGTGCTGTATATCATATACTTTCCGTCAGGAGAAATATCCTGTAAGTAAGTACTGTGATTGCCATAAGTCAGCCGTTCGGAAACTCCGTTGGCTATGTCGTACTTAGCCAGGAAACTGCGTCCACGGGTATTAGGAATACGGTCTGCCGGACTTACAATACGGCGGAGAGCGCCTTCTTCCTTTTCCCCTTCTTCCCTGGGATAGTAAATAAGGAAGTCTTCATTGGGCGACCAGGTGAAACCTTGTTCGGGTATTCCTTTTAAAATCACTTCTTCTTGAAGGGTGGCGGGATTGAGGGCAATTACGTCATTTCCGCTTAGTGCCGTAACAGTATAATATAACTTGTCGCTTTTCGGCATCCATCGCATGCCGTCTCTTGCGTTGTCCAAAAGAACCTTTCCGGTTTTTAAGTCGCTGAGTTTGCAATACGTGCGTGAACGTTTGGCGGAATGATTATCCCAATAGCGGGTTAATAAATACTTTCCGCTCGGAGAAACGGCGACAGAGATTGTCCGGTTTCCATACACTGTATTGTCGAGTGAGAAGCGTTGCTTGGCATCGGGAGTAAGCGTGCAGGCGATTTCCTTGAATTTATCATCTTTAATCAATTCGCATTTCAGGGTAGGGGCTACTTTGTCTTCCGAAGCGGAAAGCAGTTTGAAAGTAATTTCATAATCGCGTTCCGGCTCCATAGTGATGGCTATTTCGCGGGATGAGGCGGAAGTTATGCTGTCTTCGGCGGCGTCTTTCGTCTGTTTGGAAACTCCGTCAATAAACATTTCCCAACGGACGGGAGAAGTTACTTTCAGTTTTCCTTTCAGGAAACGTTCTGCACGTATTTGTGTTTTAAACAAGTAGAGCTTGTTGTTTTGCCCTGCTTTTTCAAAACTTAGATAGCCTGCCGTATCGACAGTCAATGTTTGCATCTGTGCGTCCGGTAAGTCCAGTACTACCGGAGTTTTGAGCAACATCTTTACAGAATGTTTTTCTCCTTTCGGGTTAATGCTGTCGTTCATGATAGGGGTACGGATTTCGATAGCATTTCTTACTTTGTACTCTGTCAGTTTCTCTTGTGCCTGTGCTTGCAAAGCAAGCCCGGTCGCCAGAAAAATGGTAAAGACCATTCTTTTCTTTTTCATGTGTTGTAAATTAATAAAGAGGTTAATAATAGATTCGGACAAATGTAAGGATTCTGATTTTAGCATACAACTAAATAGCTTCCTTTTTAGTATTCTATTTGACTAAGTATTCCATTGAGGTAAGCAATGGCTACTCCGTAATTAGTCATGGGAATATGCTGCTCCCGTGCACGGTCGATGCGGCTGAGTACATATTTGCGGTTGAACATACATGCTCCGCAATGGATAACCAAAGAGTAAGGAGTCAGGTCTTGGGGGAAATCCGTTCCGCTAACTATGTCGATTTGCAGTTTCTCACCGATTCTTTTTCGTAATAAACGCGGAAGTTTCACTCTTCCTATATCTTCGGAAAGGGGAGCGTGCGTACAAGCTTCCGCTATCAGTACGCGTGACGATTCCGTCAGGCTTTCAATGGCGGCTGCACTTTCTACATAATAATGAATATCCCCCTTGTATCCGGCAAAGAGAACCGAGAAAGAAGTCAGTTTACTTGCTTCCGGTTTCTGTTCATAGACAGTTCTAAAGACTTGCGAATCGGTGATGATTAACTTCGGCGGGCGGGCGAGAGCTTGCAAGGTTTCCGAAAGTTTGTCGGTGGTACAAGTCATTACAAGACATTTTTTATCCAATAGTTCACGGATAGTCTGCACTTGAGGCAGGATAAGCCTGCCTTTAGGCGCCTGAATATCCTGCGGCATGACTAGCAATACGAGGTCATTCTCTGCGACAAGAGCTCCGGTGATACTTTGCTGCCCGAAGTCCGAAGGAAGTTTTTCAAGAATCGCCTGTCGGATTTCCTCGATTCCTGTTCTTTCTTTCGCGCTGACAAGCAACGGGCGCTGGTTATATTGCAGTTCAATACGTGCAGCCAACGTATCAATATTTTTACGTATATCAATTTTGTTCAGTATGAGGATGACGGGAATATTCTTCTCTTTCAGTTGCTTCAATATTTCGTGTTCCGGTTGCTCGAACATTTCAGTTTCCGGTTGCTCCGTTTTTTTGTTTTCACAAGAGAACGAGTCATCTTCACAAAGCAACAAGGCAATGTCCGTCTTTTCAATCGCTTTCAATGTCCGGGCGATACGCATTTCTCCAAGTTCCCCCTCGTCGTCGAATCCCGGAGTATCCATAAAAAGACAAGCCCCGATGCCGTGAACTTCCATTGCCTTGGAAACAAGGTCGGTCGTTGTACCGGGCGTATTCGAGACGATAGCGGTATCCTGTCCTGTCAGCGCATTGATAAGAGAAGACTTGCCGCTGTTCCGTCTACCGAAAAGGGCTATATGAAGTCTGTTGGCATTTGGGGTATCTGTTAAGCTCATATTCTTTCTATATTTTAATTAGTCTCCATCCGCATGGAAATTTGGCAGGGCACCTTGCCCTAAAACCTGAAGTCTCTTTTGCCTTCAGCGATGGCTTTAAGATTCCGGATGGCTATTTCTCTGATTTTAGGGTTAGGGATTCGTTCCGTTTCATTCAGAATAAGTTCCAAACCATTTCGGCGCGTATCTTCCGAAGCATAATCTTCCAGGTATTCTTTCAAAGTCATTAAGGCATTCGGAGCGCAGCAATTGGCTATCTGACCGGATTTGACTAAGGACATAAACCGGTCGCCCGTTCTTCCTTCCCGATAACAAGCCGTGCAGAAACTGGGGATATAACCAAGTTCGAGCAACCAGTTGACTACCTCGTCCAATGTCCGTGTATCGCTTACATCGAACTGGGCGGAATTATTATCAGGCAATTCTTTTTCCGCATATCCGCCCACACTGGTACGCGAACCGCCACTGATTTGCGAAATACCCAGTTCGAGCACTTTCTTCCGGGATTCCTGCGACTCACGGGTGGAAATAATCATTCCCGTATAAGGAACCGCAATGCGGATTACAGCTACAATCTTGCTGAATATCTCATCGGAGATAGCATCCGGGAAATCTCCCGCGTTAATATCATCTGCCGAGCAAATGCGCGGAACGCTAATCGTATGAGGGCCTACACCGAACCGGGCTTCCAGATGCTCGGCGTGCATCAACAAGCCTGTAAAGTCATACCGATAAGTGTTCAGACCGAAAAGAACGCCTATTCCTACATCATCAATTCCCCCTTCCATGGCACGATCCATCGCTTCGGTATGATAAGCGTAGTTGCTTTTCGGGCCGGTGGGGTGGAGATTTTCGTAGTTTTCTTTGTGGTAAGTTTCCTGAAATAAGATATACGTGCCGATACCCGCTTCTTTCAGGCGGCGATAGTTCTCTACCGTAGTGGCGGCGATGTTGACGTTTACCCGCCTGATTGCGCCGTTCTTGTGCTTGATGCTGTAAATTGTCCGGATAGACTCAAGGATATACTCTATCGGATTCAGTGACGGATGCTCCCCGGCTTCGAGAGCCAGACGTTTATGTCCCATATCCTGCAAGGCAATCACTTCCCGGCGGATTTCTTCCTGTGTCAGCTTCTTGCGTGCGATAGTCTTGTTCTTGGCATGATACGGGCAATATATACAACCGTTTACGCAATAATTCGACAAATAAAGCGGTGCGAACATCACGATGCGGTTGCCGTAAAATTTCTGTTTGATTTCTTTGGCGAGATGAAAGATACGTTCTATCAGGTCAGGTTGGTTACATTCCAGCAGGACGGCTGCCTCACGGTGGGTCAATCCCTTGCACAAGGCAGCTTTTTCAATAAGTTGTTCAATCAGTGCACGGTTATCCTTGTTGTTTTGTGCGTATTCCAGTGTATCCAGAATCTCCTCGTGGTGGATAAACTCTTCCGCTTTTGATGAATCTGCTTGGTATATCATAATTCTGTTGTATTAAAGTCACCTCTTTCGGTGGAAATCTCGTAGCCGATGGCGTGCAGTTGCTTTTGTAGTGTGGCCAGTCCTTCGGCGGATTCTGCTCCGAGTGAAGCCTTGTCATTGTATAATTCATATTTCTTCCGTTCTTCACGGGGGGACAGATTGGGCATGACTACATTCGCTCCTGCCAATATTCCCCGTTCCCTGCCGTCAGGAGTCAACGTTGCCAAAGCCGTTGTTGCCGGAATCAGTGCGGACGGATGCATCAGGCGGAAGATGGATAATAAAAGAAGGGTTTGCTCCACTGTACCGGCGGGATATCCGGCAAAAGGCGTGTCATGGTGGGGCAGGAAAGGGCCGATGCCAATCATTTCAGGGTGAAGCCTTTCTATAAACCGGATATCTTCGATGATATGCTCCACCGTTTGTCCGGGGCTGCCGACCATGATTCCTGTTCCCGTCTGATAACCGATATCCTTTAAATCCTGCAAGCATTGCAAACGTCGTTTGCCGGACATTTCTGCCGGGTGCAGTTGCCCGTAATGCTGTTCGTTGTAGGTTTCGTGACGGAGCAAATAGCGGTTGGCGCCTGCCCGGAAGAAACGTTCATACACATCGCGCGGCTTTTCGCCAAGCGACAGGGTGATAGCGCAATCCGGATAATTCTGACGGATGGCGGAGACTGTTTTTTCTATCCGGTCGTCCGTCAAGGCAGGGTCTTCCCCGCCTTGCAGTACAAAAGTACGGAATCCCAGGTCATAACCTTGCTTACAGCAATCCAGGATACTTTCCACGGTCAACCGGTAACGTTCGATATTCGGGTTTCCTTTTCGGATACCGCAATAATAACAGTTATTCCGGCAGCAGTTGCTGACCTCAATCAGGCCACGGATATAAATCTTGTTTCCAAAGTGGAGCAGACTTACTTCCCGTGCCTGCCGGTTGATGGTTCGCAGGGTTTCTGCGTCACATTCAGTCAACAGTTGCCGGAGTTCTTCCTGCCGGAGTGTCCTTTCCTTCCGTAATTTATCTATCCATTGTTTCATAGCTCTCTTTCCGTTTGAGAAGCTCCTGTGCCAGTTGGCGACGTCCTGAAACAATGTCATTGTGCGTACTCGGCCCGGTGATACATCCACCTTCGCAAGCCATCACTTCAATAAACTGCCCGGCAGCTTTTCCTGTCTTGGCACAAGCACGTAGCAGAGCTATATTCTTCTTGTTAATGTCCGATACCTGTATCGCATTAATTTTCTCCGCTTCCTCTTTCAGATAAGCCTTGACCGCTCCCATCACGCCGCCTGCCTGGGCAAAACCGTGTGCTTCGCGAACGGAAGTATGCAATACGGAAAACTCCTGCATCTGCTCCAACTGAATATCCAGTCCGTCGAGGATAGAACCCACTTCTTCAAACGTCAGAATGTAGTCCACGGCTTCATCGCGGCGTACTTCCTTGCGTTTAGCCACGCAAGGGCCGACGAATACGATTTTTGCGTCCGGATGTTTCTCTTTGGCAATCCGTGCCGCATAATACATTGGTGAACCGGTGGTGGATACATAAGGTTTCATACCCGGAATATGTTTCTCTACCAATTCTATATAAGAAGGGCAACAGGAAGTAGTCATGAAACTCTGTCCCTCTTCCAGTTTCTCCAGTAATTCATGGGCTTCGTTGCTGGTAGTCGCCATGGCGCCTTCGGCCACCTCGATTACATCGGTGAATCCTATTTCCTTGAAAGCGCCATATACCTGTCCGATGGAAGTCTTGAACTGTCCGAGAATGGACGGAGCGATGATGGCAACCATCTTTTCTCCTTTCCGAATCCGTTGCAGCACATCGAAAGTCTGTGAAATCTCGAAGATAGCACCGAACGGACAGGCATTCATACACTTACCGCAATAGATACATTTGCTTTCGTCGATATGTTCTATGCCATGTTCATCTTTACTGATAGCCTTTACCGGACAAGCTTCCTCGCAAGGCACAGGAATATACACAATAGCATGATAAGGACAGCTCTTGTGACAAATGCCGCAACTGATACATGTGTCATGGTCAATCATGGCCTGACCGTTTTTCTTGAAACGTATCGCATCCTTCGGACAGTTCATGTAGCAACTGCGGGCTACACAGCCACGGCAAAGGTTCGTTATTTCATAATTGATTTGTACGCAGGAAGAACATGCTTCGTCAATGACGCACATGATATTCTCCTTTTCCGGTTCGGGACGACTCAACGCCATGCGTGCGTAATCGGAAAGCGGGGTCACTTCATCGTGTTCGTCTGTCATATCCAGTCCCATCAGCGGAAAAGTCTTGTATCTCCACACCGCCCGTTCTTTGTGTATGCAGCAACGTCCCAACGGTTTTGATTTCCGCGGACTCAGCTCAATCGGGAGTCGGTCTATCTTTTCTACCAACTGGTCGTTTTTCCAGAGTCTGACAAGGTCAGCCAGCAATTTGTGCCGGACAATCATAATATTATTCGTAAATGCCATATTGTAATAAAGAGGTTGTTAGTTAGCCGGTGCAAAGATACGAACAGAATTTCAATATTTAAGTCTTTTGTAACATTCTTGTCATTTTTTTGTAGCCCCCGTGCGTTATCTTTGTAGTAGACAAAAAAAGGAGAGGAGACAGAGGTATGAGTAGCAGTATTTTAGAACAACGCAGCCGGTTTGCAATGATTGGCGCGCTGATGGTTATTATCAGCTTGATGTTTTTATTCTATATGGGAAGTTCACTGGTTAGTTCGACCAAGAAATACCTGGAACAAATACAGGGGATAGAGATTACCTGTATCGACATAGACGAATAAAAGATAGAAAACAGGAAAAGGTGTGGTATTCCGGTGAAAACTATGAAATCATGCAGTCACTGAATGCCGCTCCGCTTTGGAAATATATGGCTAACCTATAATCTTTAATCATCATCATATGAAACTGTATTGTTGATTATCAATCGTTTGCAGTTTCCTTTCGTTTCTAATAATGGAAACTCTCGTATCTCTACGAGGGAACGCCCGTTTCCCTACGGGGATACAGTCGTATCTCTACGAGGAAACTGGCGTTTCCCTATGGGGAAACGGACACTCATCTTATAGGATATAATTCTTTATCTTGTATCTACAGATTATTCTATCTGTTGTTCCAGATAGTATCGAATCGTTTATCAGTCATTATTATGTTGTTTCTTATGTATTAATACCTGATTCCTCAACTATTAATGTTTGGGATGTAGGGTGTTAATACTTGACGGGATAACTGTTAATACTTTGAACATCAGATATTAATGGCTTGAAGTACGTGTAGGCAGGTATGAGGGTAAATTTTACTATCAGGGTGCTCTCATAGGGTGCTCTCATAGCTGAAATGCTGATGGATAAAGGTTTTGAGACGATTTATGAGAGTATGAGGGCAAAAACGATGAAAACTTTTTTGTGGAGATGGTGATAATAATGATTATAACACTTCTTTTATGTAATCTGATTGTTTGAATTTTATTCTAATACAAAAACAATAGTCTCATTTACCGGAGCCCAGTCATAAATGAATTTGGCGTGGGAAGTTGCATTTCGTACACACATATGAGAGCGTGGAGTTGTTCCTAATGACGGACTGTATTCTATCAGCGTCTTGCGGGGAGCATTGACAGGTACTCCATGAATATAGGCTCCATCCGTGAAACGGCTGGCATAAGGCGCATAACCGCCTGTCTCTTTCGAACCGTCTTTGAGAAATACCATTTTGGCCTTCTTTTCCTGTAATACAAACATACCTAAAGGAGTTTCCTGCGCATATGGCGGAAGGTGGCGTCCGGTAGTGGAGGGATTCATGCTGCGCACTATCCATTCCCCTTTTCCACTACGTTCAAGAGAGGTGATATTCTGATTGTGCCGGTCTACGAAAACAGCTTTGTTGAATACAATCGTATCTCCGATAACTTTCACATATTTCTTGGGAATCATCCACTCGTCCCCCGTGAATATCGGCTCCGCTTTGACAAACTTTTCTCCGTCTTCTATAAAACGGGTCAGTTCACCGTCCTGACCGTAACGCTCGGCTACTAATGTGTCAGTGAGCAGATAGAGTGGGACAGATTGATACCGCTCCACTCCGAGAGTGTCTGCCACTCGTCCGTAAGCATTTCTCTTGAAACTCCTTACAAGGGGAGCTTCCCCGTTCCTGTTCTTATAGTTCTGAAGGATAGCCCATGTAGTGGGTTGTAGCTGTATATTCTCAAGCAAGGCCAACCGTTCTTTTATTTTATCCCATTGAAACTGTCGGGTAGTATCTTTATAAGGATAGGTATCATCCAGTGTATATTTGTCATAGAGTAAATCTTTGGTGAGTTGTATCTGTTCCCCTGTCAGCTTTTTAACGACAGGTTTAACGGCGGTTTCAGTAATCGTGTCCTGTATTAATGAATCCGATGGCTGGATTTCGGCAGACGAAACCTCTCCTGTACGCGAATTGCAGGAGCAGAAGATGCAAGAGGCGATAAGTATGCCGGATGCTATTTTATTCATATTATTAGTACAATGCATTAAATGGTCTGTTTACGAATATACGTCATTATAAGGAATAAACCTTTTATTTTGTTTAAAAAGTATGGAACAAATATACTTTTTTGCCAGATGGTATGGGTTGTCAGTCATTTTGTCAGTCAATTTCTGACAAAGAATCATTTATCTACTTTGGCACGCTTTTCGCAATGTCTTTAGCGTTCCGCCTGAGAAAGACGGATAGTATCTACTATTAAATGTATAACTAAAATATAAAAAAAGTAACTATGAACATTAAACCATTAGCAGACAGAGTGCTTATTCTCCCTGCACCTGCAGAAGAAAAAACAATTGGTGGTATCATTATTCCTGATACAGCAAAAGAAAAACCTTTGAAGGGTGAAGTTGTGGCAGTAGGTCACGGTACGAAAGATGAAGAAATGGTATTGAAAGTAGGCGATACAGTTCTTTATGGTAAATATGCCGGAACAGAACTTGACGTTGAAGGTACTAAATATCTGATTATGCGTCAGAGCGATGTTCTCGCTGTTTTGGGTTAATTAATAATAGTAAATAGTAAATCTTTAAATAGTAAATAAAGAGATGGCAAAAGAAATATTATTCAATATCGACGCCCGCGACCAATTGAAAAAAGGTGTTGATGCTTTGGCAAATGCAGTAAAAGTAACGCTTGGCCCGAAAGGACGTAACGTTATCATCGAGAAGAAATTTGGTGCGCCTCACATCACCAAAGACGGTGTGACAGTAGCAAAAGAAATCGAATTGGCAGACGCTTATCAGAATACAGGTGCGCAGTTGGTAAAGGAAGTTGCTTCCAAGACAGGTGACGATGCCGGTGACGGTACAACTACCGCAACCGTTCTCGCTCAGGCTATCGTAGCTGAAGGTTTGAAGAACGTAACTGCCGGTGCAAGCCCGATGGATATCAAACGTGGTATCGACAAGGCCGTTGCCAAAGTGGTGGAATCAATCAAATCACAGGCTGAGACGGTAGGTGACAACTATGACAAAATCGAACAGGTTGCTACCATATCTGCAAACAATGACCCGGTAATCGGTAAATTGATTGCTGACGCTATGCGTAAAGTTTCTAAAGACGGTGTTATCACTATCGAAGAAGCGAAAGGTACTGACACTACTATCGGTGTAGTGGAAGGTATGCAGTTCGACCGTGGTTATCTGTCGGCTTACTTCGTGACTAATACGGAAAAGATGGAATGTGAGATGGAAAAACCTTACATCCTGATCTACGACAAGAAGATTTCTAACCTGAAAGATTTCTTGCCTATCCTCGAACCGGCTGTACAGACTGGTCGTCCTCTGTTGGTAATCGCAGAAGATGTAGATAGCGAAGCGTTGACTACACTGGTAGTAAACCGTCTGCGTTCTCAGTTGAAGATTTGTGCTGTGAAAGCTCCGGGCTTCGGCGACCGTCGTAAAGAAATGCTTGAAGATATCGCTATCCTGACAGGTGGTGTTGTTATCAGCGAAGAAAAAGGCCTGAAACTGGAACAGGCTACTATCGAAATGTTGGGTACTGCCGACAAAGTAACTGTTTCTAAGGATAATACTACTATCGTAAACGGTGCAGGAAACAAGGACAGCATCAAGGAACGTTGCGAGCAAATCAAGGCTCAAATCGTTGCAACCAAGTCTGACTATGACCGTGAGAAATTGCAGGAACGTCTGGCTAAATTGTCAGGTGGTGTAGCTGTTCTTTACGTAGGTGCTGCTTCTGAAGTGGAAATGAAAGAAAAGAAAGACCGCGTAGACGATGCATTGCGTGCAACTCGTGCTGCTATCGAAGAGGGTATCATCCCGGGCGGTGGTGTAGCTTACATCCGTGCTATCGACAGCATCGAAGGTATGAAGGGTGACAATGCCGATGAAACAACCGGTATTGGTATCATCAAACGTGCCATCGAAGAACCGCTTCGCGAAATTGTTGCCAACGCTGGTAAAGAAGGTGCAGTAGTTGTTCAGAAAGTACGTGAAGGAAAAGGTGATTTCGGTTACAATGCCCGCACGGACGTTTACGAAAACTTGCACGCTGCCGGTGTAGTAGATCCTGCTAAGGTTGCTCGTGTAGCTTTGGAAAATGCAGCTTCTATCGCTGGTATGTTCCTGACTACTGAATGTGTTATCGTAGAAAAGAAGGAAGACAAACCTGAAATGCCGATGGGCGCTCCCGGAATGGGAGGTATGGGCGGAATGATGTAATTCCGGTTTCCTTTGAATGAATATAAGAGTCGCTTCCGGATTTCCGGAAGCGACTTTTTTGTTATTAACTTCCCTAAAACTTTAAAGATTCTCTCTGCAATCCATCTATTCTGTAAGTAAGTGTTTTCAAAACATCTTCGCTTTTTATTTTGTTTGTTTTTCTACTTGTATTCTTGATGCCAAGAATACTTCGTATATTTAGATTCAAATTTATTAATAAAAAGTGAGATGTTGAAAGTATTAACATTTATGAAGCAAGTAGCCAACGGGTTACAGGTGGAGGGAAACTTTGGTACTGCGCACGTCTATCGTAGCAGTCTGAATGCCATCATTGCTTATCGTGGGAAAAGCGACTTTGTCTTTAGTGAAGTGACTTCGGAGTGGTTGAAGGGATTCGAAGTTTATCTTCGTTGTCGTGGGTGTAGCTGGAACACAGTTTCCACCTATATGCGTACCTTCCGTGCAGTTTACAATCGTGCGGTCAATCTTCGGAAAGCTCCTTATATTCCGTATCTGTTTCGTTCCGTTTACACCGGGACGCGTGCCGAGCATAAACGTGCCCTGAATGATGATGACATGAAGAAGGTTTTTGTTAATTTGTCCCGGAAAGCGGGAGTTTCATTGTCTGTGCGTCAGGCTCAAGAGTTGTTCATTCTGATGTTTCTGCTTCGTGGTATGCCGTTTGTCGACCTTGCTTATTTGCGTAAAAGCGATTTGCGTGATAATGTGATAACGTATCGCAGGCGTAAAACAGGGCGTTCTTTGTCGGTGACATTGACTCCGGAAGCAATGATTCTGATAAAGAAATACATGAACCGTGACTCTTCTTCACCTTATTTGTTTTCGTTTTTGAAAAGTCGTGAAGGAACTAAGGAAGCCTATCGTGAATATCAGTTGGCGTTGCGCAGCTTTAACCAGCGATTGATGTTATTGGGAGAATTATTGGGATTGGGAGATAAACTAAGCTCATACACCGCCCGCCACACTTGGGCTACGACAGCTTATTATTGTGAAATCCATCCTGGTGTTATCTCCGAAGCGATGGGACATTCATCTATCACGGTGACTGAGACTTACCTGAAGCCTTTTCAGGATAAGAAAATAGATGAAGCAAATAAACAAGTACTTGATTTTGTGAAACGTGCTGTAGGTAGTGTAAATGCCTGAAAACTATTCTGTTACTTCGTAGGTAACGGGAATAAATTCCGGTGCAAATATGAGCATATTTCTTAAAACAACCAAACGAAATCACACATTTTTTCTAATAAACTACACAAAACAAGAACGAGACAGTTAAAACACGCGGATTCTTTGTATTAGGGCTTTGTTAACTTCTAAATTTTGCAATAGATTTCCCTCCCCTCTGCCGCTTGTCAGAAGCAGGGGTAAAAAAGTTTCATCGCATATCGTATCATTTTTCAGTATTGACTACTCTAAAAGAGCAGGACAAAGGTTTTCCCGTTACCTACGAAGTAACGGGCTGTCCATTATTGAAACTTAGTGTTTAATAATATATTATTAATGTAATTTTTAAGTAGTTATGAAAAGAAAATTTGTAAAAGTGATGTTCTTCGGGGCGCTGGCACTTTCTACTGTCACCTATGTAGGTTGTAAGGACTACGATGATGACATCGACAATCTGCAAACACAGATTGACGCGAATAAAGCTAGTATTGCTGATTTACAAGCTAAAGTGAATGATGGTAAATGGGTGAAGGATGTTGTAAAGATTGAAGGTGGTTTCAGAATAACCTTTAATAATGAAGACTCTTATGACATCGTAAATGGAAAAAATGGTACTAGTCCTAAAGTTGAAATTAAGGATGGCTATTGGTATATTGATGGTGTAAAGCAAATTGAAGCTACTGGTCCGCAAGGTCCCGCTGGTCCTACTGGCCCGCAAGGTCCTGTTGGCCCTGATGGTTCACAAGGTCCTGTTGGTCCTGCTGGTGCTGATGGTAAATCACCCTATATTGGAACCGATGGTTTTTGGTATTTCTATCAACCTAAACATGACGATGCTATTAAAGAAGGTGATAAAACCGGATGGGTACAAGGTCCTGCTTCAGAAACTAGCATTTATGTAGTGAAGAGCCAAGATAAACCATGTTGGACTTTACATGTACGTAATGATAAAGATGAATGGCAGGAAGTTGTATTGCCCACTGCTGATAATTTGACGAGTATCAAAGGTGTGAATATTGAAGACGGACAAATTTTTACTGACGGAACAAAAGAAGTTAGCCTGTATTATGGTATTGCAAAAGACAAGGTTAAATTCGGCAACCCGGAAATTGAATATCCAAAAGATTATTTATTTACCAGTAGCGATGCTGTAATCAATGCAATGGTAAACCCAGTAGATATTGATATTGAACAGTATACAGTAACATTGGAAGATTCGCATGGAAATACTTGCTTTGTACTGTCATCACCCACAAAGAATATGTCATCTGAACCATTGAAACAGGCTACTCGTACAGAACAATGGAATAAAGGTATTTATGATTTAGCTATTGCTTTTGCAAATGTTGATGCTGAAACGATTAAAAAAGGTGAGAATGTTGCTTATGCATTGTCTACTAGAAATGCATGGGGAAAAGCAATTCTATCTGATTATGATGTGAAGATTAAAGCCATTAAAGCCGACGACGATAATGCTCCTGATTTAATGGGTACATCATATGCTAATGCTAAGGATATCGATATTAATGAAGAGTGCATATTGGATGATCTTGTTCAAAGTGAAAATATATTTGCTGCTGATGGTAAGAGAAAAGGTTATGGTGAAACAAATTTGGGGAAAGTCTTTGCTCACTATTATACAATACCTAAGGATGCGAAAAATGTAACTTTAAAAGAGGTGGATGGGAAGACAGTTATTATTTCTTCTGCGCCACAGACTGTGAAAGTTACTCTTAATTATCTGAAAGTTGATGGTAAACCTGATAAGAAAGAGTTTAGTTTGAACTTTAAGACTCTTGCGCAAAGTGTATCTTTGGATATGAATTGGGTTGTTGGTGCGAAGAATGCTGATTCTAAGGTTGCTTTGCCTAGTGATATTCTGAAATTATTGAAAGATACGAAGTATTCGATAGCTTATGCTTCTACTAAAGATGTAAAACTTACTAGTACTGCTACGGCGGCAGATGGTAATATTAGCTTTACTAACGATAAAGTGGAAGTTAATGGTAAGGTTGTATCTTATAAAAACGGTAGTGTTAAACTTGCATTGACAGATAATGGCAAGACTGGTGATGAAAAAGTATATTATCTAACTCCAACATTTAATGAAGCTTTAGTTACCGCTACTTCTCATAAGATTGATTTGGTAGTTTATTATGAGGATGGAGAGGCTGCTACTGGTACGGATATTGCTAAGATAATTACAGTAAATCTGAACATCACTCAGGATGATAATACTATTAATGTATTCAAGCCGCTTAAGTCGTTCTTTGATGCTGATTTCAAGAATGCTACTGCTTATGGTACGACATCTGCGAGTGAGACAACTATCTCTTATAATTTGTACACTCTCTTTGAAACAATTGACGCAGACGTTAAAAATAATATAGAGTTTACTTTATACAAACCTGAAAAGGGTGACAAGGATGGTAAAGAATGGACTGCTGGTACAAATAAAGGTGATATTTCAGTAGATAAATCTGAGATTGATAAAGCAAGACCCGTAATTGCTACCTATACTCCGTTTGGTAATGAGCAGCTTGCCAAAATAGAGAAGAAGTTTAATCTTACTTTTGCTTCGCAAATTGTAGGGCCTAAGACTAATGTATTTACTGATAAAGGATATTACCTTTCTATGGCCAAACAGACATTTGATATCAATATCAAGAATTTCCAATGGAAAGATTATCTTGGTAAAGAAATTCAATTGGATGATACAAGGATAGCTAGTGCAATATTGTCTTTGAGTGATGAAGCTAAGAACTATATTGAATTGAGCTCTACAGAATTCCCTACAGTAGACTCCGATGTTGACCCACTAGCTAAAAAAGGCATTGTAAAAGTATCGTTGATTGTTAATAATACTACTAATATTGAAACAACAACGCCAGGTAGTGAAAGTTATATCCTTATAACAGTGAAAGATATTTGGGGAAAAACTACTACTGCCAAGATTGCTGTTCCTATCAAGAACAAGGCTGACGAAGACGCTGATAATGCTAAAGAATAAGCTTTGAAAAACTCTTCACTCAATTGTGAAGATTATATAGGGGATGACAGATAAATAAATGATACTTGTGAAAGTGTTCTTTATCATTTGTCTTCCTCTTTGATAGGGGATACCTCCCTTATTTCCCACAGGTATCTCTTTTTTTGTCTCGAAGCATCTTCTTTCTTGCGCTAGAAACAATTTGCTAGTCCCTTATTTCCCTATAGATAAGGAGATGTTTTTGAGAATATAGAAATCCCGGGCTTGCGAAAGTCCGGGATTTTATATTCTATTTATTCGGTTGAATATGCTGAAAGTTCTTATCATACAGTCCAATAAGTAAACTTTGTCCTTTATCGTCCACTTTTAGCCCACCATACATGGCATTCTGATAAAGAGTATCCTGTCCCTCTTCAAAGAAGAAGGATTCGGCACCGAGAAATATCCGATTATTTACTATTTTGTATTTGATAGCTATCTCGTTATCATTCAAAGGTGTCAGAGTATTCTGTAATCGTATAAGTTGACCTACCTGATTACTGTCCGTTTGGAGTATAGCATAACCGCGTGTGGCAGTCTGCTCATCTATAAAGTCTGACGAAGATGAGTTTATTTCGTAGTTGAGTCTCATGTAGTCCCCTTGCATGAGAGAACGAGGGTCAACGGGAGCTAAGTGTAATAACACTAATTGTCCATCCTTCAAAGTCTGTTCTTTCTTGAAAACTGACCAGTTGAAGTATCCCAGTAACAATAGAAGATTTGCAATAATTAATATCCGGCTATATTTTTTCATGTCTTATTCTTTTTTGAGTGAAGAAATACCAGGCTGCAATGAATGCGATTCCAATAATGAATAACGTGATAGACTTAATGAGTAAGCTTATATTCAAATCATAGTAGTATTTGGAAACAGCATAGATAAAGAGAAGGAGTGAGGCTGCACACTCTGCTTTATAGCCATAATGGAAACATATCAGAATTAACAATAAGCTACCGGATAAATAAGGGGCAAATACAGTGGGCAGACAGATAACGATACAAAGAATATAGATGCCGGCCTGATGTACCGGGTTATCCACTTGCATGACTTTCATAATCCGTTGAACCATGATAAGAAGTCCTATCCATATAAATACAGACAGAATGCACGATATAATCCAATAATTCATATCCTGTGTCAGATAATTAATTGACAACCCACTCATTAAAACAAGACAAGAGACGAACTGCCCGTAGTGGAATGGCATATATTTGGAAAAATTATTTCCTAGCCGGGCAAGCAGTTTTACTTCGAAAAGATTGGTGAACAGGAATACTGCCATCACAGGAACTACTGCAATTTGCAGAGGATAGGAAGAAGAAAATATATGAGTTATTTCTCCAAATAAGGATATGATAAACGCAATCACTGAAAGAAAGGGCAGGATGAAACCTTTCGACAGGCAGAAGGTGAGCATACTGGTTCCTATAAGTGCAATGAAAAGTATGTTCATATTATAATTAAGCCCAAAGCCAACCAATACGTATCCTGCAATATATAAAGTGATATTCATAGCATCTAGGAAAGACCGGATGACAAGACGGCTGATTGTTAATGTAGTAATAATCAATAAACTCCCGACTAACAGGCATGAGATTTCGGAGCTTAGGATTCGGGCAAGTGCAAGAAATCCGAGAAAGAAGATAGCAGTCAGTATTCCACCGATGATGGATACCACTTGAATTGTAAGATTATGCTTCTGTGCCATACCACTTCTTTTTTAGTTGAAGAATAATGTAGATAAGTAAGGTTGTTCCGGTGATAACCATAATTCCTGAAAAGAAGAATAGATTGACATCTCTCAAACCGCTGTGGCATATGAATGTAGTCAATAGAATCATCAATGTCGCAAAAGGAATAACAGCCAGATAGAACAGATTCTTTGCTTTCCACCCGAACCATAGTCCTACGGAGAATATAAGAACAGTACTTATAAGAGTAACAATTATAGTCTTTTCCTCGCAGATGGCTGATGTCATGAGAAAGCTGGCGTCCGCAATGGCTGCCATCATAAGATAACAAGTGTGTACGATGGTGGCTAATGAAAGCAGACTAACGAACCAGCGATTCTGCTTATTCAGGCTCCCTTTTATACTCATCCATTCTGTGATGACAGTTGACAAAGCGCATATCCAAGTTACTGCATTGGCAAGCAGAATCATTTCCCATGAGCCGCGACTGGCTATTTGTATATTATACAGCCATATCGTCGTACAAAGTAATCCGATGAAAGTCAGCCATAACGGAGCAAAACGGGCGGCAACCGCCCAAAGGATAGTAAAAAGTGTCCAACCCAGGAAAAGGTCGTAGGCATCAGCCCCTGTCTGATAAATTTGTCCGAAGACGGCAAAGAGCGTACCTATCAGGAAAGTCGCTCCTGTAAGAAGAATCTGTTTGACGAGCCTGCTCCATCGGGTGAATACGGTAAGCAAGACAGAAGATACTAATAATACTTCTACAATTCCCAGTTTTGCAAATTTGGGCAGGTCGTTCCAGTTGTAGGCAAAGAAAAAGATGATACCTGATACAGTAAAACCAATGCCCACTGCCAATAAGAAAATGGATAGAAACCGGTTCCATTCCTTTTTGTTTGCGTACAGGGCTTGTCGTGACAAGGGTGAAGAGTCAGCTTTTTCCATATGTTTCAACTTTTAGATGATTACAAACATAAGAAAATAAAATGATTATCATAGAAAAGAATAATATAAAAAGTTTGATTTCTGAGTGACAACAATTATCTGCAAAGAAAAGTTCTGATTTAACATATGCTAATAACGGCTTTGTGTCGGAACACATCGCAGTTTTTGTGTTAAAAAGAATTTTGTAACAACTTTTTAGCAAAATAGAATAAACAAACGCAGTATCCATTTGTTATCTTTATAGGCGAAATCTTAACCTAATGTTTTAAACCTCTTAATAACTGTAGAAAATGAATAGAAGTGAAATCGGCGTGAATGCCGGTAAAGTTTGGCAACTGCTTAGCAATAATGAGAAGTGGGGCTACGGACTTTTGAAAAGAAAATCCGGGCTGAAGGACAAAGAGTTGGGCGCCGCTTTAGGATGGTTGTCAAGAGGGAATAAGATAGAGTTCGACCAGTGTGATGAAGAACTTTACGTGTATCTCTGTGTGAATGTTTACATTGGCTAAAGGTGTTTAGTGCCTGAACAAGAACAAAAGAATCCCCGAAGTAACGACTGGATAGTCAATGCTTCGGGGATTTTAGTTTTTATTCTTTTTCTTTTTTATGGATGTTCATTTCAATGAGGAAAGCACTTAAAAGACCTATGCCACCGAAGAAAAGCACGCATGCACCATAAACGAGACTGGCTTGCTGTGATACATTCCATGCGGCATCTCTACCGGTAGAGTAATTAGGGAAAGCTGCGCAACAAATGAAGAAAGCGATTAGGAGTCCTAAACCGATACCAATCATCAGGCAACCGCCTTTCAGGCTACTGAAAGTGAACCGAGAACGGGAATAGTTGACATTGAAAGATAATTTGCTGCTAATATCCCCCATGCTAAGCTTGTCGCCTAGTTTTTCAATCATGATTATCCGTTCTTTTTTACATACAAAGAGTTCGAATAATTTGTAAATACCCAATGTGATAATACCTACCACCAAAGGAACCAAGATAAAATCCATCATAATTATACTATTTTTAAGTGATTATTTTCGTTCTTTGTACCGTTTGACGCATACAGTGGAAAAAGGTTACACATTACGACTGATTATTTTCCAATTCTATTTTTTCATTCTGAAACTGTAACCTTTTATAATGTATAGCGTCTAATTGGTCAAGATGGAACAGAAAGACGAGATATACTATATAACACGAATATTGGACGGGGAAACAGAATATTTTTCTGTGTTGCTTGACCGTTACAGCCGTCCTTTATATTCGTTGATAGTACAAATCGTCAGTTGTCCTGAAGATGCGGAAGAGTTGCTTCAGGATGTTTTTCTGAAGGCTTTTCGAAACTTGTCCGGTTATAAGGGCGAATGTCGTTTTTCTACTTGGCTCTACCGGATAGCCTATAATACTGCTATATCAGCGACTCGAAAAAAGAAACCGGAGTTTCTGTATATTGAGGAGAATACTATTAATAATGTACCTGATGAGAAAGCGGATGAAGTGATTTCTTCGGCAAGAGATGAAGAACAGATAGAATGTTTATGTAAAGCCATCGAGCAATTGACCGGAGAAGAAAAGGCATTGATTACTTTATTCTATTACGAAGGGAAATCAATGGAAGAGATAGGTGAGGTGTTGAAGATAACGATAAGCAATGTGAAAATCAGACTGCACCGTACCCGCAAGAAAATATATGTATTAATGAATGGTAAATGATAGAAGAGGAGATGGAAACGGAGAAGAAAATAGAAGATAATATGAGAAGTGCATTGAAACAGGCACTTGAACGGCGGCAAGTGGAACGTTTGTCTTCCAATTTCTCCTATCGAATGATGGGACATATCCGCCTGGAAGCAGAAAAACAGAGAAAAAGAAAAGCGAAAATCAGTTGGGTGGCCTTGCTGACATCAGTCCTTGCATTGCTGGGACTCGGCATTTACTTTTTGTTCTTTTATGTGGATATTAACTTTGCCGATTACCTGCCGCAGACAGATGTTCGGTCGGAAGCTCCTTTGTTGAAGTTTTATATCTATATAGCTTTGTTGGTCTTACTTTTGCTGGGGGTAGATTATTGGTTGCGTAAGAAGTATATCTGGAAATAAATCTGTTACTTTGCAATTTAATTTAAAATGCAAGGAAACAATGAGAAGTTTTGCCTCTGATAATAATTCCGGTGTGCATCCGTTGGTGATGGAAGCGTTGAACCGGGCGAATATAGACCATGCATTAGGCTATGGCGATGATAAATGGACGGAAGAAGCGGTAGCTAAGATAAAGGAAGCCTTTACGCCGGACTGCGTACCCTTATTTGTGTTCAACGGTACAGGCAGCAATGTCGTGGCATTACAATTAATGACACGTCCGTATCATTCCATCTTTTGTGCGGAAACCGCTCATATCTATGTAGATGAATGTGGTTCTCCCGTAAAAATGACCGGCTGTCAGATTCGCCCGATTGCTACTCCGGACGGCAAACTCACCCCGGAACTGATGCAACCTTACCTTCATGGCTTTGGCGACCAGCATCATTCACAGCCCAAGGCTCTTTATATTTCCCAATGTACCGAACTTGGCACGATTTACACTCCCGAAGAATTGAAACGTCTGACCGACTTTGCTCATCTGAACGGTATGTATGTCCACATGGACGGGGCGAGAATCGCCAACGCCTGTGCCGCCCTCAATCTTTCTCTCAAAGAACTGACCGTAGATTGCGGAGTGGATATCCTGAGTTTCGGTGGTACAAAGAACGGATTAATGATGGGAGAGTGCGTTATCGTATTCAATAAAGACTTGCAATCGGAAGCACGGTTCATCCGTAAGCAGTCCGCCCAGTTGGCTTCGAAGATGCGTTACCTTTCCTGCCAGTTCACGGCTTATCTGACAGATGACCTTTGGCTGAGAAACGCGAAGCATGCCAATGCAATGGCAGCCAAACTCTACAATGAATTGAAAAAACTTCCGGAAGTAACCTTTACTCAAAAGGCGGAGAGCAACCAATTATTCCTGACTATGCCCCGCCCGGAAATCGACCGGATGCTGGAATCTTACTTCTTTTATTTCTGGAACGAAGATAATAATGAAATCCGTCTGGTAACTTCTTTTGATACCACAGAAGAAGATGTTGACGAGTTTATGCGACTTTTGAAACGTTAAAAAGGAAAAATGGGGCAACAAAAGCTCCTGAAACTCTGTTGTAATAAGAAGTTTGAAACTAACTTTGTCCCGAAAGTTTTCTACTTCTTATTACAATGAATACTAGACAGAACTGGCTGATATTATTCGCGCTATTGTTACTGACACGAACCTCACTTGGCGCGCAGATGCATTCTACCGAAATTGAACTGCCCGGAGACTCTATATCAGTAGTTACCGAAGATACTGTTGCGGTAAAGCGCAGCTTCTTCAAGAAGTTTCTCGATTACTTCAATGATGCCAATAAGGAAAAAAAGAATAAAAAGTTTGATTTCAGCGTGATAGGTGGCCCTCATTATTCCAGTGATACAAAATTCGGACTTGGACTGGTGGCGGCGGGTCTATACCGCACCGATTATAATGATACGATTCTTCCCCCTTCCAACATATCCCTCTATGGAGATGTCTCTACGGTCGGCTTCTATTTATTGGGAGTCCGTGGAAATCATCTGTTTCCACAAGATAAATACCGCTTGAACTATAACCTTTATTTTTATTCTTTCCCCAGCCTTTATTGGGGCAGGGGCTATGATAATGGAGCAAACTCCGATAACGAAAGCGATTATAAACGTTTTCAGGCACAGGTGAAGGTCGATTTCATGTTCCGTATGGCGAAGAATTTCTATATCGGCCCGATGGCTGTATTCGACTACATCGACGGACGGGACTTTGAAAAACCGGAACTATGGGAAGGAATGGCGGCGCGGACTACCAATACGAGTCTCGGGCTTTCCCTTATCTACGACTCACGCGACTTCCTGACAAATGCTTACCGGGGATATTATCTGCGACTGGATCAACGGTTCAGTCCTGCTTTCCTCGGCAATAAATATGCGTTCAGCAGCACCGAATTGACTACCAGTTACTATCACACCGTGTGGAAAGGCGGAGTGCTGGCAGGACAATTCCACACACTATTGACCTACGGAGATACCCCCTGGGGACTGATGGCAACCTTGGGAAACTCTTATTCGATGCGTGGATACTACGAAGGCCGTTATCGTGACAAGTGTGCGATGGATGCGCAAATAGAACTCCGGCAACACGTTTGGAAGCGGAATGGAGTAGCTGTATGGGCAGGAGCGGGAACAATCTTTCCGAAATTTTCCGAATTTACCCCGAAGCATATTCTGCCCAATTACGGTTTCGGTTACCGCTGGGAGTTTAAAAAGAGAGTAAATGTACGTTTGGACTTAGGTTTTGGTAAACACCAGACCGGATTTATCTTTAATATCAATGAAGCTTTTTAAGAATATAAAAAAATGGCTGGAAAATCAGGAACACTTGTTTTATCTGTTCCTGTTTATCCTGATAGTGCCTAACATCGTCCTCTGTTTTACGGAGCCGCTACCGGTGATGGCAAAAGTTGCTAATGTATTGTTGCCTTTCGGCTGCTATTACCTGTTGATGACTCTGTCGAGGAACTGTGGCAAGATGCTATGGATTTTATTCTTGTTCCTTTTCTTCGGGGCTTTCCAAATCGTACTGCTTTATTTGTTCGGACAGTCCATCATCGCTGTTGATATGTTCCTGAATCTGGTGACTACCAATTCGAGTGAGGCACTCGAACTACTCGATAATCTGACTCCCGCCATTATCGCCGTAATCATACTTTATGTCCCTGCATTGATTTTGGGAACGATTTCAATAATCCGCAAGCGTAAACTATCGGTAGAGTTCATCTGCAGAGAACGGAAAAGGGCTTTCATAGTCTTTGGAATCTCCCTTCTCAGCCTTGCCGGAGCGTATGTACAAGACTCGGGATATGAGCTGAAGTCGGATTTATATCCACTGAATGTCTGTTATAATGTAGGTCTTGCCTTCCAACGGACAGTCTTGACACAGAATTATCATCAAACCTCGAAAGACTTTACCTTCCATGCCAAGGCCACCCATCCGAAAGAGGAACGGGAAGTGTATGTGATGGTAATAGGCGAAACGTCCCGTGCCTTGAACTGGCAGTTGTACGGCTATGAACGCGAGACGAATCCACTATTGTCTCAGCAGACAGGATTGATTGCTTTCCCGAAGGTACTGACGGAATCGAATACGACACACAAAAGCGTACCTATGCTGATGTCGGACGTCAACGCTTGCAACTACGACTCTATTTATCACCAAAAGGGAATCATCACCGCCTTTAAAGAAGCCGGTTTCAAGACCGCCTTTTTCTCTAATCAGCGTTACAACCATTCATTTATCGACTTCTTCGGAAAGGAAGCCGACACCTCTGATTTTATAAAAGAAGACTCTCTTGATTCAAACTATAATCCGTCCGATGACGAACTTTTGAAACTAGTGGAACAAGAACTGGCGAAAGGTGAAACGAAGCAATTTATCGTACTTCATACCTACGGTTCCCACTTTAATTATCGCGAGCGCTATCCGTTGGAAAACACTTTCTTCACACCGGATTATCCGGTCGACGCGGAACGGAAATACCGTGATAATCTGGTGAATGCCTATGATAATTCTATCCGTTACACGGATGGTTTTCTGGCAAGAATCATCCGTATGTTGGAAAAACAACAGATAGACGCCACTATGATTTATACTTCCGACCATGGAGAGGATATTTTCGACGATTCCCGTCATCTGTTCCTTCATGCTTCGCCCGTGCCTTCTTATTATCAGCTTCATGTGCCGTTTCTTATCTGGATGTCCGACAGTTACCGGGAAACTCATCCCGAACATTGGCAGGCGGCAATGGATAATAAAGAGAAAGATGTTTCTTCCAGCAGTTCCTTCTTCCCGACCATACTGGATTTGGGCGGGATAGAAACTCCTTATAGGGATGATTCACAATCCGTAGTCACTTCACTTTATCAAATGAAGCCGAGAACATATTTGAATGACCATAACGAACCCCGTCCGTTGGATGATTTGGGCATGAAGAAACAGGATTTTCAAATGTTGGAGCAGAAAGAGATTAAGTATAAAGAGAAGTATTAAGTAGTATGCCATGCGGACGGAAACTTGCCGGAAGCTACGGTTAAATACCTAATACTTAATACTTGCTAAAATTTGCATCCAAAAGCAGGATTGGCGTGTTATTTGCCGTATGATGTATGAACGATTAAATTCATAAAACATGGCCTATATAGATTATTACAAGATTCTTGGAGTAGACAAAAGTGCTTCTCAGGATGATATCAAAAAGGCTTTTCGTAAGTTGGCCCGGAAATATCACCCTGATTTGAATCCTAATGACCCTAGTGCAAAGGATAAATTTCAGGAAATCAACGAAGCCAATGAAGTACTGAGTGACCCCGAGAAACGTAAAAAGTATGACGAGTACGGAGAACATTGGAAGCATGCTGATGAATTCGAAGCACAGAAACGGGCGCAGCAACAAGCCGGTGGCTTCGGTGGTGCGGGCGGTTTCGGCGGATTCGGTGGTGGCGGACAAGGTTTCTCTGACGGAAACGGTGGATATTGGTACAGTTCCGATGGTGAAGGCTTCTCCGGCGGTAATGCCGGCGGTTTCTCCGATTTCTTCGAATCAATGTTCGGCGGACATCGCGGTGGACGGGGACAAGGTTCTGCGGGATTCCGCGGACAGGACTTTAATGCCGAACTTCACCTGTCTCTTCGTGATGCTTCTCAGACGCATAAACAGGTATTGACCGTTAATGGCAAGCAAGTGCGTATCACTATCCCTGCCGGTGTAGCCAACGGACAAGTGATTAAACTGAAAGGCTACGGAGCCGAAGGTATCAACGGCGGCCCTGCGGGCGACCTGTACATTACTTTCGTCATAGCCGAAGACCCTGTATTCAAGCGCTTGGGTGACGATTTGTATGTAGATGTGGAAGTAGACCTTTACACAGCCGTATTGGGTGGTGAAAAGCTGGTCGACACGTTGGACGGTAAGGTGAAACTGAAGATAAAACCGGAAACGCAGAACGGCACGAAAGTCCGTCTGAAAGGAAAGGGATTCCCGGTTTATAAGAAGGAAGGACAATTCGGTGACTTGATTGTGACCTATTCTGTCAAGATTCCTACGAACTTGACCGACAAACAGAAAGAGTTGTTCCGTCAATTACAGAGTATGAACTAAAATGAATGAGTACTATGCAGACCGAATTAATTATTGTCAGTGAATACTGTCACAAATGTCATATCGAGCCTTCATTCATAGAACTGTTGGAAGAAGGCGGTTTGATTAACGTACATACCGAAGGCGGTGAACATTATCTGCTTTTGTCGGAACTTCCGAGCGTAGAACGTTATAGCAGAATGTACTACGACCTGTCCATCAACATGGAAGGCATCGACGCCATCCACCATTTACTGGAAAGGATGGAAGAGATGCAACGTGAAATGAGTTCACTTCGCAATCAACTCTTGTTGTATCGGAAACAGGAAATAGAAGATGTGGACTGGTAAAAAAACGAAGGCTCTGTTTGGTGCAAATAGAGCCTCTATTTATATAAAACAGAGGCTCTGTTTCATTCAATCAGAGCCTCTGTTTTTTTGTATGATAGCGGCACGCCCGCAGTTATCCGATGTATGTGCAAATTTCTTCCAGATAGCGTGCGTCAACCGTATCGAAACTATCCAGTGTATCACTGTCTATATCCAATACTCCGACTACTTCTCCCTGCCTTATCATCGGCACTACGATTTCCGATTTTGAATCCGAACTGCATGCGATGTGTCCGGGAAATTGCTCTACATCAGGAACAATCAGTGTCCGGACTTCTTTCCAGGCTGTTCCGCAAACCCCTCTGCCGATTCGGATACGTGTACAGGCAATAGGCCCCTGAAAAGGCCCTAATACAAGTTCATCTCCTTTTACAATATAAAAACCTACCCAGAAGAAACCGAAAGTCTGCTTCAGGGCTGCCGCAACATTGGCTAGATTGGCTATGAAATCCGTTTCCGTACTTACTAAAGCATGTAGTTGTGGAAGTAGCTCGCGATATTTCTCCTCTTTGCTTCCTGTGCTGATTAATAAATTTTCTGCCATATCGTCCTTATTTAATTTGGTTCAGGATACTCGGGTCTTTTATCTTATTGTCTTCTGCGAAGAAGATAATCTTAGTCAATATTTCGGCTGTTTTCGGGTCTTCGTCTACAAAAGGCAGGAACAGGCGTCCGCGGCTTTGCGAATGTACCGGAAGAACTGCAATCTGCGCACCGCCTTCCTGATGAATCACACCGCTGCCCAGATGGATGTTATATTTTCCCAGCTTGCCTTCGATATGGGCAAAGTTGCCTTTTACCTTCACATTGTTGAGATGGAATAAAGGCATCGTCAGTTCCACCAATGCGCTGCGCATTTCGATGGTAGAGTGACTGGTTTCCGGGTCAACACTTCCGGCATGGGCTACACTGACCGCCAAGTCCACATCCCTCATTACTTCAGAGAAAATAACGGGCGGAATCTCCGAGATATTCATTAGTTTATAGTCCCTGCGATTGTGGAAGCAGACATATTCCAAGGTCGGGGCTTCGATGTCGGCAGGAGAGAACCAGTCCGCCATGGCGTAGATGGTAGCGATGATATTCTCTTTATAATATATCTTCTGAAGTCCGTCTTCATAATCGGCCACCCATCGGCGTCCTTTCAGTACGGCGACAGTTTTCTGCGGTTGAATCTGATTTCCGGCATAGCGGCGGGATTGTGTGGCTCCTTCCTCTTCCGGAGTAGGCACATAAAGTTCGCGGAATACCTGTTTGAAAGGTTGGCGGATGGCTTTGTCGAACAGGAATTTCTGATACATATGCCAGTCACCGCTTGCGTACAGGTCGGTAGGATGGGCGATACGTAATTCGTCTTTCGATTTCAACGGGAGACAGACGGCATTTGCCGTCACCAGTAATCCGTCGGTATAGAAACCTGCCTGTCCGTTACAGATAAAGACAAGATGCTTCAATAACGGCCAGATAACAGGGTTCTGCATCAGTTTGCGAAGCTCGTTCTCTTCAAAACGGATGCAGTCTTCCATAGCCTGTTCCAGCATGACGCGGGAGCGGGTGTACTGGTCTTTCAGTTTCTTGTGTACCGCTTTCAGTTCTTCTACATACGGATGCTTTTTCAACTTGGCAGGCATACTGTTAAGCTCTTTTCCGGCTTTGATTTGTTTGATTTCCGCTTTGCCTTCGTCATTAATGTGCACATACACTTCTACATCTTCTATTTCTTTCGGAGAGAGGTAGGGTAGCAGTTCTTTAATCAATTCGGTTTCCATACTCCAAGTCAGACGGGTGACGTCACCGTAACCGGAGTTGAGGGCTAAGTTTTGCAGAGCGATACCCACTGCCTTCTTTTCGCTTTCCTGTCTTTGCGCGCCGAAGTCCTTGCTTTCTTTCAGGAATTTTTGCAGGAACTGGTAACGTTCCAACAGCTCTTTATCCGCTTTCTTTCCTAGTGGGATGAGGCCGTAGCTCATCAATAAATCTTTGTTGCGCTTGGCTGATATTTCCTTCTTTATATCCGCCGCTTTCACTGCGCCGTTAGTGGCGTCCGCAAACTTGCGGGCGCGGGTGTGGCTGTTGCTGCATGAAATATACTTGGCGGCATTGTAGACTACTTCAAAGCGTTGTTTGCCAATCGTCTTGAAAGCATCCTTGAACCAGCCGATGTCGAAAGCACCATCCCGAAGGTCTTCTACGTCAATCGGAGTATAGCGGGCGATAATTGCTTTCTTCTTGTCGTCGCAAGTCTCGTTGGTATGGGCGTGGAAATAGTATGCTGCGCTTGTCAGTCCTTTCCATCCTATGGCTTGCTCGGTGAGTTCAATCCATTGCGGGGCGAACATGGCAGCTTCTACCAGACGTTCGTCGCTGATTTCTGCTTGCTTTGCCAGTTTTTTGAGATGGTCGCTTGTGTCTGCCGGCAACGGATAGCAAGCATGGAGCAGGCTACTCAATACTCCCCGTTTCGTGTTCCGCCAATTATAACTGTCGCGTATGAATGTATCTTTACCGAATGCTTGCAGGATACGGATAAATGTTTCGGCACCATAGACACAAGTCAATTCTTCGGCCAGACGGGTAACCTGCGTTTCGGAATCTCCACGTGACAGTTCTATGTCCAGGATACGGTTGACTACCTTTTGCAGCAGTGGCCGGAAGAGAGAGAAATTGAAATCTTTGATATAGGTCATCCACTCCCTGTCTCTTTCATTGAAACGACGGTTCTCGTTCAATACCAGAGTGATATTCTTGATTTGTTTGGGAGAGTTGACACGGGCTATCAGTTCACGATATACTTCTTCTGTCGGAATCAATCCCAGCATCCAGGCACGGGCAAAGTCCACGCATTGCAGATAGGAGTCGGTTTCTTCCAGTTCGGGGGTATGCTCCATATAGTTGGTGAGCTTGTAGAGCTGATAGCGCACGGTGAAGTAGCGGGTAAACAAGGCGTCGTCTATCGGCCTGCTGGGTGTATCAAGCCAGAACTGGACAAACTTATTGTTGTGTATCGGATAAACAATGAGCTTTTCTCCGTATTCCAGTTTGTCTCTGAGCCATGCGTGTTTGCTCGTATATTGGCGGAAGATATTCTTTGTATCGAGTAAGGGTGTCAGTTGGAGCAACATATTGGCAGCTATTCGCTGATAAACTGTTTCGTCTCTGTACTCATAGGTCAGCGCGTCGATAATATCTTCCATCTGTTCATAATAAGGCAATTTCCGGAGTACCTTTTGCAATCCGCGATAGGTGAAACCCGCATACATCTTGTTGACAAGCGGTTCAAAACTATTGGCTGATTTTATATCGGCTTTTCTGTCTTCTTCATCTTCCTCGTCGTAGTCGTCATTATCCTGGGCAACGCCTGTTGATGCAAGCATGAAACTCATCATCATCAATTTCTCGTAACTTCCGATTTCACGCTCGTAGAAATCCTGCCAGAGTTCCGGAAGCCCAAGGCCGTTCAAACCGCCATAGTTACTCCATCTCATCAACACACTATTGCCCACCAGGCGTGCTTCTCCGTAGTCGTTTTTAAACTCGTCGTTTTTGTGCGCAGAGATGTATTTACTCAATCTTTCGAAAGTGAGTTTGGCTCTTCCGAAGCCGATAAACTCGAATGCTTTCTTGACATTGAATCCTTTGTCCGGCGCAATTTCCGGCAGGCTTACTTCGAAATCAGGATTGTACAGGCCGAAACCGTTTTCTTTGGTGTAGTGCTGCGTGGCTTTCTTCTCCGTTCCGTCACCAATCAAGGATTCTATCAGCACCTTTTCTTTAGCGTTTGGTTTCTGAATTTCTTTGATGGCAGGAAGAAGTTCCTGATAGATGTCTTGCAGAAATTCTACATTATGAATTGTCTTCATCATATCAAGTCCCGCCAGGCGGCGTTCGGCCACTTTGTCCGTAATCAATCGCCGGATGCTGCCGGCCAGTTCTTCTTTCGGCTGTTTCATCAGCAGATTGATGGCGTTGATACGCATCTCGCTATATTTGAAACGAAGCAACTCTTCCACTTTCTGATTCTGTTCGGGCGATAAGGCCATTTCAGACAATACTTTGTAGGCCTCATTGCGTACATCCAGAGAACGGTCGCCCAGTGATTGCAGTATATATTCTTCTTGCAGCGGACTGGTGGGCGGATTCAGTACGATACCGATATAGCTTGCCCGCATATAAGAATCCAAGGATACCAGATAACTGCAAAGGTCATCTTTCATGGTAGAGTCGTTCAACATCCAAATGATATATGCCATTTTGAGAACCACTTCCGACTGGGTGAGCTGTGTGCTTTCCCACGGGAATATATAAGGAGCATAGGTTTCCTTGGTTGAGATAGACTGATAGATTTGCTTCAAATATCCATAGTGGCGCACGGCTTCTTCTCTGTTCTCAAAGTAATCGGTAAGTTTCGGGTCTTCACGCCCGCCATATCGGCTAAGATAAAAATCAGAGAGATAGAGTGGGAGAATAGCTGCCACGACCGACGGGTCACTGTGCCACTTCTCAAAGGCATCTTTGCTGATGCAATAACTCATGGCGGAGTGTTGCGTACAACGCAGGAAATAAAGGTAAGTCTGTACTTGATGTTTGGCTCCGTTCCTGATGATGTCCGATGCAAGTGCCTGAATATCGTTTGTATTATAAAACCCGATGCTCCATAAAGCCAGATAAAGCTCGATGGTATCTTTGCTTTGAAGGGCTTTGCGTGCCTCGTCCTGATTCTTCAGGAATTTCAGGATTAGTTCTACATATTTATTGGTGACACGTTCGCTGCTGTCCTGTTCTCCGATTCCCGTGCTGACTGCGATGCCCCGTTTCACGGAAGCAAACCGTTGCAGGCCATTGTCGTAAATCACGGAGAGCAGGTATAAATAACTTTCGGGACATCCTTCGTCCATTGTTTCCACGATAGCCTGTCGGAGTCCTTCCTGTAATTTGGCCGCCAAAAGTAATTTCCCTTCCAGTTCCAGCAATGGATGGTGCCCACTCACTGCGATAGCTTTAAGATGTCCCTGATTTAGGCGGTTGGTGTTATTTTCGCTGGTCAGTACATTGTGCAGGTAGTCAATAACGTTTTGGTTGCCTTCTGCTATTTGGGCGGCTATCCAGTCTTCGCAGCTCATGCAGTCTTTGTATGCTTCTATTTCTTCCGGTGTGTTTCCACCGTTTAGTATGACTTGGTCTGTGAAGCCGGTAGCGCGAAGTTTTAGGAATTGCGTCAGCACGTCTATCACATGGGAGAAGTGCAGATAAGGATTGACGGCGCGTTGCGACCGTCTTGAATATCCTTGTGTGTATGGGCAATGCGCTTTGAGCTTCAGATAAGTGTGGAACAGATGTGCATATTCATCTCCCAATAAATAGTGGAGCAGTTTGTTCAGCTTTCCGTCGAAGAGATTGGCTACGCTCTTGATTTTCTCTTCCTTGATAATACTTATAATGCAAGGCTCCAGCTTGTCGCTATATGTGCCATACCGGGTATCCATATCAAAGTATAGCATAAATATATCAAACAAGGTGCGGGTCTCTTTATCCAAACTACTTTTCTTCTTGGTTAATTTCTCCAAGTACGGAAGTATCCGTTTATTTAATGCTTCATTATAAATGAGTCTCATGATTCTATTTGTTTTTTAAGTGTTTTCTTTTATGGGATATGAATTACCACAATCTTCCTGACAGCATGGTTAGCCGGATAAAAGTCAGTGTGGATTCTTCTTTCACTAGGATAGGAGAGGATAAATCTCCTGCTTCCGCGTCGTCGATGAAGATACGGAAAATTCCGTCTTCGTAGGATTGCAGGGCATTGGCGATAGCTTCGGCTTCTGCAGCGGGCTTGCCGTTGTAATTTACCCCGAAGCCTACCTTACCGGATGCAGCTTTATCTTCCACTTCTTCCCGGGTGAGGTATTTCAGCACTTCGCTTTGTTGCAAGCGTTCGTTGTATTCACTGACTTGCCAACTGACGATGGCTTCAATCAACTCCCCTACATGGGCAGGAGGAGCAGGAAAATCGACGGGCATCTTTTCGATGCCGCACTTCCGCTTTCCTAATTGTTTGACTTGGATATATACTCTCATATTCTCTTTATTTGGTTATCTGAATACTTGACGCGATGGCTTCTATATCGGGTTTCGCTTCTTCGTCATAGACGAGCATGACAATACTAAAGATTCTTTTATTACTTTCTTGAAAATATTTTAATACAATTTGTTGTATATCTTCTCCCGGTTCGTCGGGGGCACCGATGTGTAAAGGATTGGTAGTCCTTGTCATGGATAGCCCATTGATGTTGACATCGCTTTGTTTGTAGTCTTCCGATGGTTGCCCTTGTGCATTTCTCGGGAGAATAAGCGATAATTCTTTTGTATGTTCAAATTCTTTCTGTGTGTCATAGGCAATAGCCGTAACGGACAGTTGGTTGGCTCCGTTGACGAGTCTGAGTAATGGTGGTTGCGAACTAGGAGTTAGCCCTTGTCCTCCTGTAATTTTCCTCCAGTTGGTTGGATACTGGCAACTGAAATTTGTTTCTGCATCGTAGTAAGAAAGCCATGTATCGTTATTACCAACGGGAACATATGAAGGAAACTGCCTGCCGGAAGAGTCATCGGAAGAATTCATGTTCGTCTCATCATCGTTTTCTTCTTCCAGTTCTCCGTTAAGATAGGCTTCTACGATTCCGCTGTCCCACTCCTGACGTATCTCTTGATACAGGGGCGAGACATTCTTGCAAAGCATAATGAAACTGAACAGGAAAATACAGAATATGCCAAGTTCTCCGATGATGGATATGGTTCGCCGTGCATCGGCTTTTTCGAACTTATAGTTGAATACATAAACAATTCCCAGCAAGAAGCCGCTTAATAATCCGCCGATATGTGCTGCATTGTCAATTCCTTCTTTCATCCCATAAACCAAATTATAGCCGACGAAAATAAGGATACTGGTTAGTAATGCCTTTCGTTGTTCTTTGGCAATGCCGTGGAATAAGAGGAAGGCGAGGAATATACCGTAGAGTCCAAAGATGGCCCCGGAAGCTCCGGCGCTGATTGTCTCGGCATGCATATATAGGCTGAATACGGCCGAACATAGCCCGGTCAGGAGATAAGAAGCGAACATCCGGCGGCTTCCTATCAGTTGTTCCAGAAAAAGGCCGACAAACATGAAGGCATATATGTTCATCGCAAGATGGAAACCACCGATGTGAATGAAGTTGCAGGTCACCGTGCGCCACCAGTCGCCTGTAAGGGTCAGCGGTCCGAAGTCGGCTCCCCACTTTAACAGCGCCAATGTGCCGGGCTCAAATACTCCCACTCCCGAAGCGACCATCAGGATAAATACCAGAATGTTGATGTCTATCAGGATAGGCGTTGCTATAAATCCTTTGCGTGGAATAAAGAAAGACAAGAGAGAACCTTTTTTCTTTTCCTCTTCTATATATACTTTTTCTTCTTCTGTGAGCGGACGGTTAAATTCTTCTTTCAGCTTATTTGCTTTTTGGGTAAGTTCTTCCGGGAGCAGGGTAGCCCTTACTTCTTCCATTATCTCTTGTAACTTTTGGATATTCTTCCTGTTCTTTCCATAATCTACAAATTGTATGGAAGTACATTCACTGTGGATGGATATCTCTCCGTCACCTTCCTTTCCGAGAGTGAAAGTTATTTCTTCTCCGCTGGTGTGCATATTTATAGGGACTTCAAAACGGATCCATTCCGGAGCAATTTCTTCGATGTTCCATTCAAGTTTTTGAGAAGCCTCAAGAGCTAATATAAGAATTTCCGTATTTGATAATCCTGATAAATGTAGTTTGTCGTCATATGAAGGTTTGAGTGCCATATTTCTTTCTCTATCTCTGGTTACTGATTAAAAAATTACTTATCTCCCTGACAAATGTATAGAATAATAATGAAAAATGACAGAATATGACAAATAAAAAAGCATCCTCTTCGTGAGAAGGGATGCTTTTTTTATTATTGGTACTTAATCTTTTACTTTTTGTAGAAAGCCAAGTCTTCTTTATCGAGGTTTTCGATGAAATTTGTATGCTTTTCTACCTCTGCCTCTGCATAATTCAAATATACATGTGCGGATTTGGAGAACAGCTCTGAAGATTTGCTGGCATCTTGAATCAACAGGTGACACATGATGATGGTAGCGGACATTTCCATCAGTCTGCGGGCAACGAAGTCCAGCAATTCCTGATCTTGTGCTTCTTTTACAGCGTTGGTGCTTGCTTCGAACTTATCAGCCATCTTCTTCAGACGAGACATCAACGGTTCCATTTCCGGTGAGCAAGGAATTGTTTCGTACTCGCGGATAGTAGCGATGTAAGAACCATTCGTCACGTAACGGATAGCGGCTACGGTCTGCAACTGGGTTGTTCCTTCGTAGATGCTGGTGATACGTGCGTCGCGATAGATGCGTTGACAAGCATATTCCATCATGAAACCCGAACCGCCGTGAATCTGGATACAGTCATAGGCGTTCTGATTGGCATATTCAGAGTTCATACCCTTGGCAAGAGGAGTGAAGCTGTCGGCCAATTTAGCGTATTTTTTCTGTTCCTGACGTTCTTCAGGAGTCAGTTTACGTTCGCGGGCGATGTCTTCCAGTGCTTTATAGATATCTACGTAGCGGGCTGTTTGATACAGCAATGCACGTCCGGCATCCAACTTGCCTTTCATGATAGCAAGCATGTCGTATACTGCCGGGAATTCAATAATAGCTTTGCCGAATTGCTTACGGTCTTTGGCATAAGCCAATCCTTCATTGTAAGCAGCCTGGCTCAAACCTACGGATTGTGCGGCAATACCCAGACGGGCACCGTTCATCAAAGCCATTACATATTTAATCAAACCGAGTTTGCGGTCACCGCAAAGTTCAGCTTTGGCATTCTTATATACCAATTCACAAGTAGGAGAACCGTGGATACCGAGTTTGTTTTCGATACGACGTACGTTCACACCACCTTCATTCTTGTCGTAGATGAACATAGAAAGACCACGCCCGTCTCTTGTTCCTTCTTCCGAACGAGCCAGTACCAGGTGAATATCAGCATCACCGTTCGTAATGAAACGTTTTACACCGTTCAGTAACCAGCATCCGTCTTTTTCGCTGTAAGTAGCTTTCAGCATAACGGATTGAAGGTCGGAACCGGCATCCGGTTCTGTCAAGTCCATAGACATGGTTTCGCCCTGGCATACACGAGGGATGAAACGGCTGTGCTGGTCAGATGTACCGAATTCGTACAATGTTTCGATACAGTCCTGTAAAGACCAGATGTTACCGAAGCCTGCGTCGGCAGCAGCCACGATTTCCGCGCACATGGTGTATGGGGTAATCGGGAAGTTCAGACCGCCGAATTTACGTGGCATGGTCATGCCGTTCAAGCCGGCTTTCACCATAGCGTCCAGGTTCTGTTTGGTTCCTGAAGCGTATTCTACACGTCCGTTGGCACAGTGAGGGCCTTCTTCGTCCACGCCTTCTGCGTTGGCGGCGATGATTTCTCCTGTGATTTCTCCTGTAATCTCCAACACTTTGTCGTAAGAGTCTACAGCGTCTTCAAAGTCCAGCGGAGCATAGTCGAATTCATCTTTATCTCTGTAATTGCGTTCTTTGAGTTCGCAAATACGTTTCATCATCGGATTGTTCAAGTGAAACTTGAGTTCCGGTATGTCTGTATAATAATTAGCCATCTTTCCTTACTTGCTATTTTGTTTATAATACTTAATCATCTTCGGCACAACTTCTTCGATACTTCCGTTGATTACGTAATCGGCAATCGTGTTGATCGGAGCATCCGGGTCGTTGTTGATGGAGATGATGATACCACTTTCCTGCATACCGGCGATATGCTGAATTTGTCCGGAGATACCGCAAGCGATATAGAGTTTCGGACGAACCGTTACACCTGTCTGGCCGATTTGACGGTCATGCTCTGCGAAACCTGCGTCGACAGCAGCACGGCTGGCACCTACTTCTGCATGAAGCTCTTTAGCGAGGTCGAACAGCAGGTCGAAGTTTTCCTTCGAACCTACACCGTAACCGCCGGCTACGATAATCGGAGAACCTTTCAGGTTGTTCTTAGCCTTTTCTACGTGGCGTTCGATTACTTTCACTACATAGTCCGTATCGGCTACATATTTCTTCACGTCGTGACGAATTACTTCTCCCTGATAGTTAGGAGAGAGGATTTCTTTCTTCATCACACCTTCGCGAACGGTCGCCATCTGCGGACGATGTTCCGGGTTCACAATCGTAGCAACGATGTTACCGCCGAATGCCGGACGAATCTGATACAACAGGTTCTTGTAAGTCTTACCTTCTTTTTTGTCTTCGTGGTCACCGATTTCGAGTGAAGTACAGTCGGCAGTCAGTCCGCTGGTCAAAGCAGAAGAAACACGCGGGCCGAGGTCACGACCGATAACGGTAGCGCCCATCAGGCAGATTTGCGGTTGCTCTTCTTTGAAGAGGTTCACAAGGATAGAAGTGTGAGGAAGTGAAGTATAAGGATAGAGTCCTTCACCGTCGAAAACGTGAAGTTTGTCTACTCCGTAAGGAAGGATTTGTTTTTCAATCTCTTTGAGGCCGCTTCCGGCAACCACAGCTTCGAGCTGACAGTTCAACTGGTTGGCTAACGAACGACCTTTGGTCAGAAGTTCGAGGCTAACGTCTGCAACGTTACCTTCTTCTATTTCGCAATATACAAATAAGTTATTCATGATTATCCGATGGTGTGGTTAGCTAATAGTTCAACAATCAGGTCTTCCACGTCACGGTCGCTGCCGCTGATGGTTTTGCTCTCTTTAGCCTGGAACACGATGTTCTGGATGGCTTTCACTTTTGTCGGCGAACCGGACAGACCGCATTGTGCAAGGTCGCCGTTTACGTCGGATACACTCCATTCTGCCAGATTCAGGTAGTCGCGCTTGTCATACAAGTTAGTGTAATCAAGGTTACCTTGCTGCTTTTCAGTGACAGTCTTGGCGTGTTTGTATTTCTGAACCAGTTTCGCGTTGCGCGGACGACAGGGAGCTGCAGAACCATTTACGGTAATCACGATAGGCAGCGGGCCTTCTACTGTTTCAACACCACCGTCGATGTGACGTTTTACCTTAATCTTGTCTTTACCCACTTCCAGAATTTCTTCTGCGTATGTGATTTGCGTCAATCCCAGCTTCTCTGCTACCTGAGGACCTACCTGTGCGGTATCACCGTCGATAGCCTGACGACCACCGATAATAATGTCACAGTCACCGATTTTGCGGATGGCAGTAGCCAGTGCGTAAGAAGTAGCCAGTGTATCTGCACCAGCGAAAGCACGGTCGGTCAGCAAGTAGCCGTTATCTGCACCACGGAAAAGTCCTTCACGAATAATGTCGGCTGCCCGTCCCGGTCCCATTGTCAGGATGGTTACGGTAGAGCCTGGATGAGCATCTTTCAATCGAAGCGCTTGCTCAAGGGCATTCAGGTCTTCGGGGTTGAAGATGGCGGGAAGTGCCGCACGGTTAATCGTTCCGTCGGCTTTCATGGCATCTTTCCCGACATTACGTGTGTCAGGAACTTGTTTTGCCAATACAACAATTTTCAAACTCATGCTATAAATTTTAGTATTAGTATTTCTACAAGTTAGCAGCCAGTAGTCAAGTAGTAATCTCTTGCTATCCAAACTATCCGGTTAACTATCAGCGTGCAAAATTACTCAAACACTTGGTTCTGACAAGAAAACCGAGTAAAAAATGCACAGGTTTAAGAATTTTGAGCATAAAAGCACGATTTTAGAGATTTATCTTTTCTCTATTATTTAATATTGTCCGGTGATATTCTTATCAATTGGTTTTTCTTATTTTTTCTTATTTGATAAAAAACAATATTACTGTTGTTTTTTTGCTGTCAATGTGCTTAATTTGCCCGTTGTTACTTTTATGTATTATGATGGAAAATAATCAAAAACAAATGGAAAAAGACTTCCAGTCTTTTTTTACCACTAACTTTCCTAAGGTGAAAAATTTTGCCCGGCGGTTGTTAAAGTCGGATGAAGATGCAGAGGATGTCGCACAAGATGTTTTTTGCAAACTCTGGCAACAACCGGAAATATGGCAAACCCCCAATGATAAATTGGATGGGTATATTTTTGTAGCAACACGGAACATCATTCTTAATATGTTTAAGCATCAGCGTATCGAGCAGGACTATCAGGCAGATTTTGCGGAGAATGCGATACTTTGCGAAATAATAGAAGATGACCAGGCTCTGAAGAATATCTATTATAAAGAGTTGCTTATGATACTCCGGCTTGCTTTGGCGAAGATGCCCGAGCGTCGGAGGGTGATTTTTGAAGCCAGCAGATTCCAAGGATTAAGCTATAAAGATATTGCGGAAAAATTTGGTGTTTCTATTCGTACAGTGGAACATCAAGTCTATTTGGCATTAATAGACCTAAAGAAAATACTTCTTTTTTTAATTTTTTTGTTAGCATCCTTAAGTAGTACATTGTTTTTAGTTGTCTTTAAAGTATAAGGCCGAAATAAAAAAGAAATAATGATGAAGAATTATATTCGACAAGTAATAGAACTGTTTAGTCAAAATGATTATCCGATTTCAGTGCAGAAGCAATTCCGGCACTGGTTGGCGGACGAAGACCATGCTGAGGAGAAGATGGAAGCTCTTAATACTCTTTGGAAGGAAGCCGGTCAGGAGAAAGTTCCCCAAGGAATGAAGCAATCCATACGGCGTATGCAACAAAATATAGGTATCCGGCCTGCTTCATCACAAAAGAAATATATATTACGGGTTTGGCAGGTGGCTGCAGCGCTGTTGTTGGCAATATCGTCAGTTTCTATCTATTTACTTTTAGAGAAAGGGGATTTTTCCGGTGATTTGATAGAATGTTATATACCAACTGCGGAAATACGTGAATTGACTTTGCCGGATGGCAGTTCTGTAATGCTAAACTCTAAAAGTACCCTGTTCTACCCGGAGAGTTTTAATGGTGAAACTAGAAGTGTCTACTTGATGGGGGAGGCTTATTTTAAGGTGAAGCCAGATAAAAAACATCCATTTATAGTAAAAGGTGCTGATTTTCAGGTGACAGCCTTAGGTACGGAATTTAATGTAAACTCTTATTCGGAAAATGAAGAAGTACATGCTACTTTGATTTCGGGTAGTGTAAAAGTGGAATATAATAATTTGATTTCAAGTGTTATATTGAAACCCAATGAACAGTTATCTTATAATAAGTTGACGAAGAAAAGTAGTTTGCAACAATCACAAGTTGATGATGTGCTGGCTTGGCAACGGGGAGAAACTGTATTTAGTGATGTGCATTTGGAAGACATATTTACGAGACTTGAACGTAAATATCCTTATACTTTTGTATATAGTTTCCATAGTTTGAATAATAACACATACAGTTTCCGTTTTCCCAAACAGGCGACTTTGGATGAAATTATGAAAATTGTATCGCAGGTAACAGGAGATATCCACTATGTGATTAAAGATAATAAATGCTATATAACTGATAAAAAATAATCCCTATTGTCTAATTGTTAACTTAACACACCATGTAAAAAAATACCCGGAGGGAATGCCAGTTCCTTCCGGATATGAAATCAAAAACTTTCCTGATATTAGCGTTTAATTGACGCAAACTCCTAACGTTTAAATAGAAATAATAACCAATTTACTAATACGAGAAAGATGCTACAAAAATATAAAGAAATAGCAGGACGAGTATTCCAAAAACAAGTTTTTCTTCCTTTTTTAGTATTATTAATGATACCTACGCTTGTTTTAGGACAAAAGGATAGTAAAATCACTATCCAACAGAAAAATATTACTGTGATTGAAGCATTGAAGACTGTGGAAAAACAGACTCAAATGTCGATAAATTATAGTAATTCTCAATTGAGAGGAAAGACAATTGTTAATCTGAACTTGAAAAACGCACTTGTGACTACCGCACTCGATGAAATCTTGAAAGGGACAGGTTTCATTTATCAAATCCATGATAATTATATCATAATAACTGAACAAAAGCCAGTGACGCAACAGATTGCGAAAACAATCAAAGGTAAAGTTGTCGATGAAAGTGGCGAACCGTTAATCGGTGTGAACATCTCTGTTGACGGAAGCTCTACGGGTACCATTACGGATATAGACGGAAACTTTACAATCAAAGCATTCAGCAATTCCAAACTGAAAATCTCTTATATAGGATATGCTACTCAAATAGTTGCAGCCTCTAATAAAGAATTTTATCAGATTGTATTGAAACAGGATGCTGAAGTGTTGGATGAAGTTGTTGTTACCGCATTAGGTATCAAGCGTTCGGAAAAGGCTTTGTCATACAACGTACAGCAAGTGAAAGGCGATGAATTGACTACAATCAAAGATGCCAATTTTATTTCTTCTTTGAATGGTAAGGTAGCGGGTGTTACTATCAATTCATCTAATACAACCGGTGGTGCTTCACGTGTCGTTATGCGTGGTGTCAAATCCATCACTTCTTCCAACCTTGCACTTTATGTGATTGATGGTGTGCCGATGTACAATATGTCGAACGGCGGTGGCGGAAGTATTTATTCCGATCAGCCGGGTACAGATGGTGCTGCCGATATCAACCCCGAAGATATTGAATCAATCTCCATGTTGACAGGTCCTTCCGCTGCTGCATTGTATGGTAATGCTGCCGCTGCCGGAGTTGTATTAATTACTACAAAGAAAGGCTCGGTAGACAAGACATCTGTAACCGTTTCCAATAATACCACTTTCTCCAAAGTAGCCATGATGCCTGAAATGCAGAGCAAATATGGAAACGTTGCGGGAAATTTGGATAGTTGGGGGCCGATTGTAAACAGTGATTACGACCCGCGTGATTTCTTCCGTACAGGAAGTAATATAATCAATTCGATGTCTTTATCTACCGGTAATAAAAAGAATCAGGCTTATCTGTCTGCTTCTACCACCAATACGACAAATATTCTGCCTAACAGCGGATATAACCGTTATAATTTTACCGTACGCAACACAACCAGTTTTTTGAATGACAAAATGACCTTGGATGCCGGTGCGAGTTATATTCTTCAGAATGATAAAAACATGATGTCCCAGGGATATTACTATAATCCCCTGCCCGGACTTTATCGCTTCCCTCGTTCCGAAAACTTTGAAGATGTGCGTATGTATGAGCGATATAATGAAGGTTTGGATATCATGGAACAATACTGGCCTTATGGAGGAACTTCAAGCGGTCTGGCAAATCCATACTGGATACAAAATCGCCAGATACGTGAGAATAAAAAGACCCGTTACATGGTCAACGCTTCTCTCAAGTATCAGATATTGGACTGGCTGGATGTAACAGGTCGTGTGAAGGTTGACAATTATGAAAACCGCAGGACATATAAGGCATATGCTTCTACCGGTAGCCTGGTTGCTGGTGACAGAGGTACTTATGCTGATTCTTGGGCACAATCAAAGAGTACATATGCGGATGCTATTGCTACAGTGAATAAGAATATCAATGATTGGTCGGTTAATGTGAACCTGGGCGTATCTTTAAACGACAATCGCTATGAATCTATGGGGTATGAAGGCGGTTTGAAGATTCTTAATTTCTTTGCCGTACATAATATCAACTTCGATGAAGCGTGGAAACCTAAACAGGACGGTTGGCATGACCAGACAAGAGCTATTTTTGCAAATGCTGAACTTGGATGGAAATCAATGCTTTATCTGACTGTCACCGGTCGTAATGACTGGGATTCCAGATTGGCATTTTCTGACTATAAGTCATTCTTCTATCCCTCGGTAGGTCTTTCGGCTATTATTTCCAGCATGTTTGATGCGCCGGACTGGTTGTCATTCCTGAAGGTTCGCGGTTCATACACAGAGGTAGGTAACTCTTACGACCGTTTCATGACATCCATTACTTACCCATATGACGAAGCATCGCATAATTGGACCAGTACATCTATTTATCCGAACACTAAATTAAAACCGGAACGCACGAAATCATGGGAAATAGGTGTAGATGCCAAATTCCTGAATGATATTAGCTTCAACTTGACTTATTATCGTTCCAATACTTACAACCAGACATTCTATGCCAGTTTGTCCGAATCTTCCGGATATTCTAAAATTCCTATCCAAAGTGGAAATATAATGAACGAAGGTATCGAAATGGCTTTGGGCTACGATAAGAAATGGGGAGATTTCTCTTTCTCCACTAATTATACATTGACTTGGAACCGTAATAAAATCAAGCAACTAGCCGATGGTGTCTATAACTATGCTACGGGGGAACCGATAGAAATGCCGGAACTTGAAATGATGACTTATGGAAAGACAGATGCTCACTTGGTTCTGCGTGTAGGCGGTTCGATGGGAGATGTATACGGACAGAAAGTGCTGAAACGTGACTTGAACGGATACATCCTCAATGAAGATGGAGTAGGTCTTTCCTTGGAAAACAAAGAAACTCATTTGGGTTCTATTCTGCCTAAGATGAATATGGGATGGAATTTAGGATTCGGATATAAAGGTGTCAACCTGGGTATGACATTTACCGGTCGTTTTGGCGGCATTGTAATAAGTGAAACACAGTCAATTCTTGATGCTGCCGGCGTATCAAAGGTTAGTGCTGATGTACGCGATGCAGGTGGTGTGGTTATTAATCAGGCAAAGGTAGATGCACGCTCTTATTTTCAGACTATCCAGGGGGCTTCCATTTATCATACCTATAGTGCTACTAACGTGCGTTTAGGAGAATTGAGCCTGAGCTATACATTGCCAAAGAAATGGTTTGCCAATAGCATGGGAATGACTGTCGGCCTTGTAGGAAAGAACCTGTGGATGATTTATTGTAAAGCTCCTTTCGATCCGGAAATAACGACTTCTGCATCTTCCAATTTTTATCAGGGATTCGATTCATATATGCTCCCGAGTACGAGAAACTTTGGATTTAATGTCAAATTTCAGTTTTAAATAATAATAGGTATGAATAAAATAATAAGAAATATTGGTGCAGGTGTAGCTATGTGTCTGATGATGGTAGGATGTACTACTAATTTTGAGGAATACAATACCAATCCGTACCAACCGGGGAAAGTTCCCGCCAACAGCTTGCTGTCGACTATGTTTAAGGTCTATGCATCTCCTCAACAAAACGACTGCCAGGCTATAAACTGTATGTGGGCTTGTTTTAGCGGGCAGATTACTGCGCCTTACGATTGGGGTAAAGGCAGAAATCTTTTTGCTTATTATAATGCGATGGAAGACCATAACCGTGCTTCATGGGGAACTATTTATGGTCAGATTTATCCGAATTTCTTTCGGATTGAAGAAGCCACGGAGAAGAAAGGCGTTATTTATGCCATGGCACAGTTGACGCGTATTTATGCCATGCAACTGATGGCTTCCTTGCAAGGTCCTATCCCATATTCTAAAGTGACATCAGGCGATATAAAATCTCTTTATGATGATGAACCGACTGCCTGGCGTGCAATGTTTGATGACTTGGATAATGTGATTACCATATTGAAATCAGCCGCAGAATTAGGTATTAATCAGGATTTGGCAACAGTCGACCAGTTCTATGGCGGTGATTGCGCAAAGTGGGTGAAGTTTGCTAATACATTGAAACTGCGGATGGCTATCCGTGTATCGGGAGTAGCGGATTATGCTCAGAGTAAGGCAGAAGAAGCAGTGCTTGGCGGTGTATTGGAGTCTACGTCTGAAAGTGCGTATGACACGACTCACAGCGGCATCGGTGTAAATGGATATTCCATTGTCAGCGGATGGGGCGAGTTGAGAGCTAATGCTTGTATTGTTTCTTATATGAACGGATACAAAGATCCACGTCGAAGTGCTTATTTTACCCAACCGACAGGTGGCTTGTCAGGAGAATATGTAGGAGTCCGTTCCGGTTCCACAGAAATTCCGGTTCCCTCTAATTATAGTATTTATAGCAATCTTATGATAACGACCGGCAGGTCTTTACCGCAACCGGTGATGTATGCTGCCGAAGCTGCTTTCTTACGTGCTGAGGGTGAGCTGAAAGGTTGGGATATGAAGGGTGACGCGGAGACTTTCTATAAACAGGGAGTCCGGTTATCATTTGCTGAATTTAATGTGTCGGGAGCAGATGAGTATTTGGCGGACAATACTTCTGTTCCGGGCAATTATACAGATAGCTCGCATCCTGCGGATAATTACACTAACCAGTCTTCAATTACTATTCAATGGGATGAAGGAGCCAGTGATGCAGAGAAACTGGAAAGGGTTCTTACTCAGAAGTGGATTGCCTGCTATCCCGACCCGATGAACGGATGGGCAGATTACCGTCGTACAGGGTATCCGAGAATTTTTCCGGCAACCAGTTCTGCAAATGCGGATTGTACTGTTGAACGTGGGCAACGCCGTATTCGTTTTGCCGATACTGAATACAATACGAATAAGGAAAATGTGGAAGCTGCTGTACGCATGCTTAATGGTGGAAAAGATTCTAATGGTACCGATCTCTGGTGGGCTTTGAAGAGTAATGGTAGTTATTAACAGCTAAAATTTAAAAGATTACGATATGAAGAAAATACTATATGTCATATTTGCGGCAATGGGTGCATTGATGTTTATTCAGTGCAGCGATTGGACTGAAATGGAACCTAAGTTCACTGAACCGGTGAATATCAATGGTGACGACTATTACAAGGCACTGAGAGAATATAAAAAGTCGAAACATCCTATTTGTTTCGGTTGGTATAGTGATTGGACTGGTGTCGGTACGAATATGAACAATCAGTTGAGGGGTATTCCCGATTCAATGGACATTGTTTCTTTGTGGGGTAGCGCTTTCAATTTGACGGAAGCGCAAAAAAGCGATTTGCAGGAAGTCAGAGAGAAGAAAGGCACCCGTATACTGTATTGCCAGCATATCACTAATATCGGTAGAAGCATGACACCGGCGTCTGTGGAAGAAGAGTATATAGTGGATGGTGTACAATACGAATCATATGACGAGGCTATGGCTGCATACTGGGGATGGTATGGAAATCAGGGCGATACTTCTGCAGAAGGTATCGAAAAGGCTATCCGCAAATATGCGCAAGTGATTGTTGATTCTATCAATAAGTATGATTATGACGGCTTTGATATTGACTATGAACCGAACTTTGGTTATGGAGGTAATATCAGTAGTTATTCTGACCGTATGCATATTTTATTGGATGAACTGTCGAAGTCATTCGGCCCAAAGTCAGGTACAGGACGTATCCTTATGGTTGACGGCGAGCCGCAAACTTTGAATGTAGAGTCAGGCAAGTTGTTGGATTATTATGTTGTTCAAGCTTATTATAATACAGGTGACGGCAATAAAGATATTTATAACTCACTTGATGAACGTTTTCAAAGGTTGTTGAACAAGTTCGGTTCAATAGAGGACGAAGCCACTATTCTCAGTAAAACCGTATGGTGCGAAGACTTTGAGAAACACAAAGGAGATGGTGGACCGGTATTTACCACACGTGATGGAATTGTGACATACTCATTGAAAGGAATGGCGATGTATTATCGTCCGGGAGTGGATGCCCGTATCGGTGGAGTGGGTGCTTATCGTTTTAACCTGTGTCGTCCGGTGAATGATTATTTCTTTATGCGTGAGGTTATTCAGGTAATGAATCCGGCTCAGCATTAATTGTATGAACATAATTAAGAAGAAAAAATGAAGATGATTAAATTTACCAAATATATAGTGATGGGAGCTATTCTAGCGTCGGTTGTAGGATGTGACGATGCTGATTTGAGCCCTATTGATAATGGATTGTATATACAGGAAGCCGCTCCTTCTGATAAGTTTGACCAGCAGATGGAAACGCAATTGGTGGATGAAGATGAAGTGACAAAAACGTTGACAGTCCGTTTGGTGCGTGCCATTGACCAAGATGTGACCGTTACGCTGGATATTGACCAACAGTTGCTTGATGATTATAATCAGAAGAATGAGGCGGATTATCAGGTTCTTCCTCAAGAGTTTCGCAGTTTTGAGAAAACTGTAACAATTCCTGCCGGCAAGGTCTCAGCTCCGGTTATTAACCTTACTATAAAGCCGTATACTACACCAAACGGTGAGGCTTATGCTATTCCGCTACGAATCATTTCCGTGGAGGGGCCGGTAGCAATGAAGGGAAACGCGAATCGTATGCTTTATCTGCTGACTTCCCCTAATAAGCAAAATTCAATCATACTGAAGAGAGGAAATAAGACGGCAACTACGTTTACCAGTGAGATTCCTGCTGACCAGTGGACCATAGAGTATTGGCTCAAAGTTGATAATACAACAGGAATGGCAACCGGCGACTGGGTTGGGCTAAGTAATAAATGGTTTAGAAACTATATTTATTGTGACGGATCTGCTCCTATTACTTTTAACGGAATATTACCTCGTTACTGGGCTGACGGGGTTGCACAAATCGCTCCGACTCTGCAATTCCATTTGGACAGCCCCGGATTTGACATGGATAGCAATGAATTTTGGTGGCCTGATACATGGTATCATATAGCATATACTTACGATGGAGAGAAGATTATCTTGTATAAGGATGGTGCAATGGATGTGGAGAAAGTTGATGCGAGAGATTATACATTCTCACGAATCACGCTTGCTGACGGTTCTTTTGGCTCTTATATGCAGGTAGAATTCGCCCAGATTCGTTTGTGGAAGAAGTGCTTGACTGCCGGTGCAATTCAGGATGCCATGTCACGTCAGATACCAAGTGATTCTGAGGGACTGATTGGTTATTGGAAGTGTGATGAAGGTACAGGTAATGTGTTAAAAGATAGCAGTCCTAATGGGAATCACATTACTCTTAATGGAACTCCTGCATGGAGTGAACAAAAGTTTAATTTTGCCCATCCTAATAAGTAAGGAAGAATAACAAAAGAAGAATAACATTTGTTTGTGATATTTGTGAGGTCATTTCAGCAATGAGATGACCTCACTTTTTATATAAAAAGGTATTCAGTCACATTTAATTTTCAAAAAAGAAGAAGAAATGTGCCTGAATACCTCTGTTTTTATTGTATACCAATCTCGGCTATTCCCATCGGTTCTCCGTCATGTATCATCCGTGTTGCCTTCAATTGAACATAGCGGGCTTTGACTGGGGTAAAGTAGACAGATTGCAGGATCGGATTATTCTTTATATTAGAAAATTCGTCTTTCGCTACTATCTGATTGACAGCATTGCTATCCGTTCCGACAGATATTTCATATGCGGCGATTACACCTTTATTATATTCGCTTTGGTCGGGAAGGTAATGGAATGAAGTAATCGTACGTTCTTCACCTAAGTCAATCAATACTGTATTCCCATTGATGAAACAGGTCGTTTGGTCGTTCTTATCCATGCATTTTTGTGCTTCTTCTGCATCCACTCCACTAATAGTGAACGGGAAACTTTTCAGCTCTTCCGCTTTTGCAGTATATGAATCAGAAGTTTCTCCTGCGTAAAATGCTTGAATGTTATTGATGCAAAGACAAGCACGTGAATCTGTGAAACGGACACGAATCTTGTCGGTCGTGATTGTTTCGAAACGGAGAAGACGTTTGTAACCGACGGTTGTTGTCTCTTCATTGAGTTTCACGGGAAGCCATTCACCTTTCTGGTTATATTCTACTACGAATGATTTTACACGCTGTCCGAGAGGAATGTATTCCTGTAACATCATACGGTTGATTTTCTCCGGTTGGGGCAAGTCGAATTCGATAGTGGCGGATGTTACTCCATCGTTGGTAGCCCAATAGGTATCGTAATCATTGTCTGTGACAGTTTTTGCAGAGAAAGCAGAACCTCGTTCGTCCGATGCTTTAGGAGAAAGACCAGCCAATAGGTTGTTTGCCAGTTGTTTTTGCACGTTCTTGTGAAAATTAACGGCGTTGGCAGAGTCTGTCGGATGAATCAATCCGTCACGGTTAACGGGGAAGTTCAGTAATAATGTTGCGTTATGTCCTACGCTGCGGTAATACAAGTCGGTCAGGTCGTCCACTGTTTTCACACGGTCGTCTTCTTCGGGGTGATAGAACCATCCCGGACGGATAGAAACGTCACATTCGGCAGCTACCCACTGGTTACCGTCGGCATGACCGTATTGCAATTCGCGATAGTTAGGATAACCCGGATAGACCTCTCCGGCACGAAGGAAAGACCAGTTGGTCGCTCCTGCAAATCCTTTCTCATTGCCTACCCAACGACAACCCGGCCCACCATCAGAGAAGATAACCGCTTGTGGTTGCAGTTCGTCAATCATCTTGTAAGCTCTCGGATAATCATAATAAGTTTTGCGGTCGATAGTACGGCTGTCTTTTGCACCGCCATACCAGCCATCGCCGCCATTAGCACCGTCGAACCAGATTTCAAAAACGTCACCGTAGTTGGTCAGTAGCTCATTGAGTTGTTTATAGAAATAGTCTACGTATTCGGGAGAACCATAATTGGCCTGATGCCTGTCCCACGGAGACAAGTAAACAGCGAATTTTATACCGTACTTTTTGCAGGCATCCGATAACTCACGGACGATGTCACCTTTTCCGTCTTTGTACGGTGTATTGCGAATGCAGTATTCAGTCAGTTGGGTAGGCCAAAGGCAGAAACCATCGTGATGTTTTGCTGTCAGGATAACCCCTTTCATTCCGGAATTCACAAAGGTTTGTACCCATTGTTCGCAATCCAGTTTGGTGGGGTTGAATGTCTTGGGATCGGAATCTCCGTATCCCCATTCCCGGTCGTTGAATGTGTTAAGTCCGAAGTGTACAAAAGCGTAGGTTTCCATCTTTTGCCATTCAACCTGTTTAGCTTCGGGGATGGGCAAGATAGCTTCCGGTGCTTTTGCCGGTTGGCAGGCACTTAGTAGAAGAACTCCTGCGCAGAAAATAAGAGAGTGTTTTTTCATGGGGGTGATAATTAATAAATTATTAAATAGATAAATTAATTTGCTAGAGTGTAATTCCGAATACAAAATAAACCTGCTCCTCATACGGATTGGCTATCAGCTTTCCGAATATGGGCAAAGAGAAATTGGATGTTATTTTGATTTCTTTCGTTGCGGATAGTCCGACGTTGACTACATTGAATTTGTCGGAGTAGAAGCTCTCCCAAGGGGTAAATCCTGCCTCGATACTCAAATCTACTTCTTTCACACTGAACGGGTAACTCAGTTCACAATAACTCGACCAGGCGCGTTTCCCGTCTTCCCGATAGTCATTTCCGGCAAATGTAGTGTACCAGCTTACTGATAACGGGAATTTCTCGCTAAACATATATCCGGCCCCTACTTCAAAAGTATGTCCGGTGGAGTGTGAGTTGTAATTGAAGTATTTGAAAGGTTCATCCTCTGTCTGGGTGAAATAGTTGTTGGCGTAAAGAGTCAGGTTTTTATAGGCATATTCTAATGAAAGGTCTATTTCATTATTCTTTTCACGAAACTCAGTAGAGCCCCATGCGTAAACGGTCAGTCCTTTCCAGTTGAGGCCGAGCGAAGGTTGCACACTTGCATTACCGCTGTCTATACCACGCCAGATATAGCTGCTGACAAAGTCCGCATTTACAAAAACTTCTTGTGCCTGTGCAAAGGCGGTGCAAAATAGGATGGCAATAAGTACAATATGTTTTTTCATTTTATCGGTTGTATCTTTTCATTTTTCAGGGGGTAAAGATAATCAATATTATGGATAAATATTGGCAGGTAGGGTAAAAAAAGAAAACGGCTGCGTTGTGCAGCCGTTCCTTAATCAATTGTAAATCTTACTGGTTATTTAGAAAGTGACATCCATTTTCAGTACGAAAGTACGTGGGGCGGCAACTGCCATCGGGCGGTAGCTGTATTCCTTGTTGAACAGATTGTTTACCATAAACTGGAATGCCACTTCTTTGGTTGCTTTCACTCCGAAGCGGAAGTCAACAGTGGCATAGGGCGTGTTGTGCTTGTCCCAGTAAGTAGCCAGCGTTTCTCCTTTTGAATAACCGAAGAGGATACCGCGTACATAGTCCATCAGGTCATTTTGCATTTTGGGACGCTCGTCCATCATCAGATAGTCTACTGCAAGGATTTTGCTCTTCCATGCTACGTTGGCACCTACGTTGATACGTTTCCACTGGAAATCTACCGTAGCTTTGAAACTATGTTTCGGGCGATATTTCAGATACTTTCCGGTGTTTGATTTCTCTTTCATTTGCAGCGGGTCGGTATAAAGACCTTCTACGGCATTGCGTTCCTGATAATCTGCATCGCGAGGCTCGGTGTATACATATCCTAAGTTATAGAACAGTTTCGTATTCTTATTAAAGTTATACACACCGTTTGTGGAGATTTCAACTCCGTAGATTTGCGCTTTCGATACGTTATGGAATTGGGCGCCGATACCAAAACCTTTGCCGTCCGACAACATTTGGATGGCATCGCCGATGCTGTTAATCATCGTATAATTGGCATTGTTGAACAGTCCGAACTGGAATTCAACCATGTCCTTATATTGCGTGTAGAATCCGGCAACGTCTACGAATCCCTGGAAGTTACCAATCTTGTATCCTTGTTTGAATCCTAATTCAGCGTTAAATCCTTTTTCCGGATTGATGTTCAGGTTCGGATAAACACCGACTCCACCAATATCCTTACGCAGATATTTCTCGTTGATGGACGGGTTGCGGTAACCTTGTCCGAAGCTTGCGCGGATAAAACTGTAATCAGCCAACTGGTAGTTTAATCCGGCACGGAATACGGGACGGAACGGAACTTTGGTTCCGAATATCTTGGTTTCCGCTTCGCGGTGGTGATTGTTTACACGATAATATTCGGCGCGTACACCGGCAGATACGCTCAAGCGATCCCAAAAACGTTGGTCGTACTGGAAGAAAGCGGCGATGTTATCACTTTTGTACACTTCGTCCATAATGGCGGAATCATAGCGGATATGTTCGAAAGTAGCTCCGGTAGTGATTTGTGCGCCACAGTCCCATTTTTTGTTGAACTGGTAGTCGAGATAATAGTCGAAGTTCTTGTCAGTCTGAGTTTTCGGATTGTTGCGTGAAGGATTAATGACATTGGATAACCACGGGACGAGGTCGCTCGGTAATTTCCCGTCCTGCACCAACTTGTCCAAATCACTAGGCAATCCATTATCCATAGCCCATGAGATAAGGTCGCAGTAATCGGCGGTTGTTGCGTTCGGGAAGATATTGCCCAATGAAGTAAATATCCCGTTCATGGCATCATCCAGATTTCCGTTGATAAGTCCTGAACCGATACCGACTAATGCTGGGTAGAGTGAACTGTAATCGCCACCTGCAATATTTTGTATGGTTTGGGCGTCTGTTCCCATATTGCCGAGAATATCGGTAATGGATGCTCCGTCAGTAGGGCGTACGATATTGTCGGCGCTATAATAGAAACGTCCTTTAATCTTATGTGACGTACCGTTTTCGGGATTCACGTAGTTGATGAACGGGTCGATATGAAAGTTGTTTTCTTCACGTCCCATGTTGGTGAAAGGAGACGGTTTGTACACTTCAGTCGGCGAACGCCAGATAAAGAAGTCGCCATACTGGTTGGAAAGGAAATCCACATTGAAACCATAATTCAAGATTTTCATTCCCATATCCGGTTGGTGGTAAGTCAGGCTGCCACCCATGCGGAAACGCTTGTTGTATCCTTGTTGACGGTATCCTTCGTCCGTGAAAAGATTGATACCGCCACTGACATCGAAATTACCGATACGGCGGGAGTGGGAGAGGTCGAATCCTTCATAAATCGGATTCCGTACACCGCTGAGAAGGCTTCCGCGCAAAATGGGTTTTACCGCATACTTGTCGTCTTTCCAAAAACTCTTGTCACTCCATTGATATTCATCATTTTCCGCATCTCCATATACACCGACATAGGCACTGAATCGTGTTTTCGGGGTCAATCCCGGACGTGCGGTACGAATATTGATGATACCGTTCAAAGCTGATGAACCATATAGTACGGAAGAAGCTCCTTTAATCACTTCCACTTGTTCTACGTTTTCCAAAGGAACGGTGTTCCAGTTTATTTCTCCTGTTTTAGGGTTCAGTGTACTCATGCCGTCTACCAAAATCTGGCTGCGTGCACCTACTCCGTAAGTCCATCCGCTACCACCACGCATAGAAGGCTGCTTGTCTACAATGTCTACACCGGGAAGTGTACGAAGGGTGGAAGAAATATCGGTTGGTGCCTGACGTGCAATATCTCCCGATTTGACAACGTCCATAGAAACGGTGACATCACTCAATTTCTGTTCGAAACGTCCGGCACTGACCACTACCTCTTCCAGTAGTTTAGTGCTTTCTTTCATGTAAACGTCCTTAGTGACTACTTCACGTTTGCCTATGACAATAGGCATCAGTACATCATCATAACCTACATAACTGAATACGAGGTCGACTCCACCTTCGGGAAGTTTGATTTCATATTCTCCGTTAATGTTGGATACTACTCCCTGATTGCCGTGAAGCTTATAGGTAACGGCAGCTCCCACCAATGGTTCATTGGTCTTGGCGTCATATATATGTCCTTTCAAGGTTTGGGCAAAGCTTGCTCCAAAGCCGGTGAGGCAGATAAGTAAAGTTAGTATATATAGTTTCTTCATTGTTTCTTATTTTTTAGATTGCTACTCTTGTCATTATTCATTGGTGTTGAGAATTAAATCTAATCCAATGTTAAATCTTTGGGATGCAGGCCAGTTTACTGCTATTTTATCTAACATTGGTTTAACTATTCCTTCTAGCGTTCCATAAAGTGTTTCAGATACAGAGTTAGCTAACATATCCATAATCATCGGAGTTAATTTAGGAAGAAGATTTAATAGAGGAAGCAATGTCTCTTTATCTACAAAAAGATAAGTATGCTCTTCCACTCTTTCTAAGTGCATAGGTATTCCATCTGTAATCCAAGATACAACTTGTCTGAAAGTATTATCGTCCATATCCGTAAGAAGTCTGATAAGAGTGTTATTCATGGAGCCATTTATCTTTATTAAAATGCTTTTTATTTGGATGGCATCTACCTTTTGGATAGCATCGTACAATGATGCTACTAGATTCTCATCTACTGTTTTGCCGTTATTTTTCATTATTTGTGTAATGATGGCGGGAAGATTGAGTTTTACCATGATTATATCTTCTTTTTTGCTCCAGTAAGCTAGATGTGTAGGTGATTGTTGAAATGTTCGTTCAGCTGTGACAAGGTCAATATCTGATTTATTAACAGTGCCACCTAATAATCTAAGGAGTAGTTGTAAATGTTTTGAAGTGATGATTTGCCATGTTGACATATTCCCCATTTCTTCCATAAATTCAGCAAGTGGTTTTCCCATTAATAAAATAGGGTCAGTTGAATATCCAACTATAATATTCCCATCTTCTTTTAGAGTTACGGAATTCAAAAGTTGAGGTAGAAAATAAGATAATACTCCACGGAGTAACGAATTATATCCGTCTTCAGTTCCGGGAGCCATTTCAGTGTCTACATAAGCTGCTCCTGCTGTTATTTTGTAATCACTGCTATTGGCGACAGTCGGGAAAATATAATTATTTGCCCAAAGGTTGCTATCTCCCATTTTTACTTCAGTCAGGTGAATTTCCAACTTTCCTTTTTCTACATGTCCTTCATAATTGAAGGTGGCTTCGGTATCTGTGCTTGTTCCGTTACCTTTAAAAGTATAATAATCCGCATTTCCAATAAGTGGAATTGATGTCAGTCTCAATGCTTTCTCTCCTGGTATGATATCATAAAGAGTGATATTGGCAGTTTCTCCTTTTACTGTACTAAAGTCAACGGATTTACCTGTCATGTTTTCTCCATTATATGTTAGTGTCAGATTTGGGGTAGGATTAGAGAATTTATTTGAGTAATTTGCTGTAACATCTACCGGGTCGGGACCGGGATAGTCTTCATCACAAGAAGTGATGAAAGGGACTGTAAGGCAGAGCAGGCTGCCGAATAAGAATATTGATATTTTTTTCATTGTTTCTTATTTTATATGACTGTTGTTATTGTGTGACGGGAACAAGGTCCAGACCTATGTTGACAGTTTCCATCAATTTCCATGGTTCACCAAGCATCATTGATAAATCAAGTTCTATTCCTCCGAGGTCAACTTTAATTCCGGAAACCACGTTGATAATCGGAGTCAATGTTTGATAATCAAGATATAGATATGTGTGTCCATCTTCTGTATGAGTAATATTCATCGGGATTCCGTCTTTGATACATGAGAATAATGCAGAGAATGTTGTGTCATCTGTATTAACAATGTACCCGAGTACTTGATTATTAATAATAGTATTAAGAATTCCCAGCAAATTTTTAAGGCGGATTGGATCTGTTTTGAAGATTGCCTCGGTAATACCGTTAATGAGACCGCTATCAACTTGTTGCTGACTATTTTTTATGACTTCGTTGATAATAGCGGGAATATTAAGTTTTAATAAAAACTTACCATTTACTTTACTCCAGTATGCCAATCCGGTTGGAGAAGGCAGATAAGTACGGCTGTTTACTAATTTCTGGATTTCTGGTCCGGCATTCTCTTGGCCAACTAAAGACATTATTTTTTCCATGTCAATAGGGTCAGAAGAATAATTAGCTATGATAGTACCATTATCTTCAATCTTAATGTCTTTGATTAATTGAGGAATAAGTATTTGAAGTATGTTTCCCCCTATGACTCCGATAACTGACATCATAACTGCACCATCTTCGAAACCTTCTTTCGGTATCATGTCCAAATAAGCGGCACCTTTAAATTTGTAATATAAAAATTCACCATCATTTTCGATCATTTCAAAAGTTCCGAAACCATAGCTTTTAGCTAGTTCAGAAGAATTTGCCATTTTTACATCTACCGCTAATTTCATCGCTTTCGGCGTAATGCTACCACTATATTTTACCGTAGCTCCCCCCATTGTGATATTCGTTCCGCTGAAAGTGTAGTTGCCCTTTTCTTCATTCTCATAAAGTTTGATGCCATTGATAGGAGTACTAGTCTCTCCCGGAATCACATCATTCAGCGTCAACGTACCCGTCTCACTGTCTTCTGTCTTAAAGCTGACAGTTTTTCCAATTAATTTCTCTCCACTGTAGGTTAGGTCTAACGTATATGGCTTAATATACGAGCCATATTCCCGGCTGATTTCTCTCGGCCAAAATAGCTTGTCATTGTAAGTCTCTTCACATGATGTAAAGAAAAAAACGGCACAAGCCACCCAAAATAGTTTCTCTAAGTTTCTCATTTTGTTTCTTGCTTTTATTGCATATTTAATAAATCTTTGCAAAGTTCGGCTAACAATCCTTTATTAGCAAGGTCTATTTTTCTATAATGATGTTCTATTTTTAAGTATTTAGGCGTAAATGGTGAATAAAGTAGAAATATTAGTGTTCTATTTTTAATATGAATTGTTCTTCTTTTAAGAATAACCTTTTTGAAACAACTACATCTATAAGTAAATGGGAATGACTTCACAGCAATAACGGGAAAAGTAGGAGCCGGCATTCTTAAAATCTGACCGTACATAAAAATGGAACGTTTTATGCAGTTTCTTTGCTTTAAAATATGGCTTTCATATAGAGGATGGATAAAAATGCCCGTGAATTTGTATTAGAGAAATGCGAGAAGATATTCTTTTTGAGATAAATGATTCTTTTTGTGTCTGATTACTGGATGAACTAGAATAAATGGGTTAATTTTCTTTCTATATCTTGCTATTTGATATATGAATAATTAGCTGCTCCAAAGATGAAATAGCTTGAAAATACCCCTCATTTCGGTTAATAACTGCTTCCTCACCGAGTAATTGTAGGTTCGTCGGTGAGCAACGAAGTGTTCCACACCGAGGAACAAAGTGTTTCTCGGTGAGCAACAACTGCTATTTAGTTGGAAAAAGCGGATATTTATCCTTTGTTTATGCAGAAAAGGCAATATAATGTGCATATTATTGCAATGATTTATGCTGTTTTTCATCTATTAGCTTCGATAACTTCCCGTCATCGAATAGTAGAATCTTAAAAATGGGACAGAATTATTTATTGCTGTAATAAAGCCTATTCACCGATAAGAATCCCCCGTTCATTGATTTTTTTTCCTTTTCTGCTTTCCCTGTCATACATTTGTTATAGCATTGTAACATCGAATAGTACAATTCCTATGAATATAAACGAAATAAATATGAACGAAATATTCAATGTAGCCCCTGTACTTTCCATTTTCTCGTCCATTTCTTTGGAAGAGATGAGTACCATCCGTTTAATGAATCGTACAGATACGAAATATATTGTTTCTCTGCCTGTCCTGATGGATGTATTATGGCGTGCAAGCCAGTATTATCGTGTACAGGAAGTAGAAGGGGAACGAAACATTGCCTATCATACTACCTATCTTGATACACCGGACTACGCCATGTACCTGGCTCATCAGAATGGAAGAGTGATACGTGAAAAGATACGTGTACGAACTTATGTTGCTTCCGGCCTGACATTCCTTGAAGTGAAAAATAAGAATAATAAAGGGCGCACGGATAAAAAACGTATCCGGGTGCAAGGAGTAGATTCTTTACATGTAGATGGCGGAGAAGAATTTCTTCGTAATCACGCCTGGTATGAATTATCCGCCTTGGACTTTCTTTTAGAAAATCATTTCCATCGCATTACATTGGTGAATAAAGCCATGACAGAACGCCTGACCATTGATACAGGTGTACATTTCCATCATCTTCTTACGGGCATGGAAGCCAAACTCGACAACCTGGCAATAATCGAACTGAAACGCGACGGAAGAACCTGTTCACCTATCAGTGAAATCTTGCGCGAACTACATATACGCCCTTCGGGAATTAGTAAATACTGCATAGGAACCGTATTAACGGCAGGCGAGTTGAAATACAATCGCTTCAAACCCAAATTGAGACTCGCACAGAAAATTGCAAAGCGTAAGATAATGGACATATGATAAAGTAGAGGATATATAATAAGGCAATGAATATATAATATTAAAATTGAATAGTATGTTTGACGAATTGAGTGATATTACATTGATAGAAACGCCATTGTTGGATAGTGCGGGCTTTATGGAATTGTTGTTACGGTTCTTCTTCAATTTATTGGTCGTATCCTGTATTATCCATCTGTTTTACTATCCTAAAAGCAAACGGCGCGATTATTACTTCACCTTTACTCTGATTAGTATCAGCATCTTCCTGATGATTTTCCTCTTGGGAAGTGTCAAACTGAAAATCGGCTTTGCACTCGGATTATTCGCCATTTTCGGAATAATACGTTACCGGACGGAGTCGATGCCTGTACGCGAGATGACCTATCTTTTTGTCATCATTGCCATCTCTGTGATAAATGCCCTTGCGGTAGCTATCAGTCATGCCGAATTGCTATGTACCAATCTGCTTTTCATAGTAAGCATATGGATTTGCGAGAGCAACCGATGGCTGAAACACATCTCATGTAAACTGATACAGTATGACAAGATAGAACTGATAAAACCCGAACGGGAATCGGATTTACTGCGCGACCTTCGCGAACGTACTGGTCTTGACGTACTTCGTGTGGAAGTCGGTCACATAGATTTTCTGCGTGACACTGCCATACTGAAAGTCTATTACGAACCTTTGAGAGACGAGGCAAATACGATAGATACCCTAACCCGCCTTCCTAAAGAAAATGAATGAGAATATGAACGACCAGGAAAACAAAAAAAGACAAACCCGCTTCAAAAGAGCAGGCATGTATCTGACGGGTTGCCTGTTATTGCTATGCATGACGGAAAATGCCCGTGCCCAAAGTGATGATTTCGGCATATGGACCAGTGCGGAAGTGAAGAAAAAACTATTCCCCGGATTCGACGCTTCCTTGGAAGGCGAGTTCCGTACCAGGGATGGATTGCAGACGGTAGAGCGTTGGTCAGGTTCGGCAGGTGTTTTCTATAAAGTGTTCCGTTGGCTGAAAGCATCCGCCGGATATACCTTTATTAATTACTATCACCCGATGGAAACAACCAAAAAAAGAAACTACATCCCCGAATACTGGCAAGCCAAGCATCGCGTAAACTTGTCACTGACGGGGAAAGTAGACTGGCAACGTTTCACCTTTTCTCTTCGCGAGCGATGGCAGTACACCTATCGTCCCAGCCAATCTGTTGCAAAGTTTGACGGAGATGACGGAAGCGCGAAGAATGATGAATATATCAGCGGAAAGGGGAAAAATGTACTTCGTTCCCGTATTCAAATAGAATATAATATACGCAAGTGCGCCTTTACCCCATACACTTCGTTCGAACTTTCCCATTCGTTGAATGACAATGCGGCTTTTGAAAAGCTGCGGTGGACATTGGGGACAGAATGGAAACTCAGCAAAAAACATTCCCTCGATTTTTACTATCTGTATCAGAATAAAGCGGATGATGATGAGGCGAACGGGCACGTGGTTGGTGCGGGATATTCGTTTAAGTTTTAATATATAAAGCGGAAAGTTATGAAAAAGAATGTGTTATTTTGGATGCCGGTACTGTTACTGCTGTTTGTAAACTGTACGACAGAGTCATTCGACTTCGGTGGGGAAGAAGGAATATTAGTAGAAGGTTCGGGAGGCGGAGGAAGCAGTCAGCCTAACCCGACAGTTCCCGAAGAATCGGGAGACTTACTGGGATTTACCGTCGCTTTCGATGAAACAGATGAATCGACCTACGGAAGTATGTCGGAAACAGTTTCGGCGGATGAAGATGATTTTATAGAAAACTCTGAATTTACGTCCATAGTGACTATTACTTACAATGGAACGACTGCAACAGTAAAAAATAACGTTTCCGGCGTAGAAGTATCCGCTAATGGAGGACATGTTGTCGTAAACTCTACGGTCAGTAAAGTAGAATACGTGTTAAGTGGGACAACAACGAACGGCTCGTTCAAAGTATATAGCGAGAAAAAGTTCAAGTTATCATTGTCAGGAGTATCAATTCTTAATCCGACAGGTGCGGCCATAAATATACAATCTTCCAAACGTGTGTTTGTAGTATGTGCGGACGGAACAACGAATACCCTGGCAGACGGTTCTTCCTATACATCCGTCACCGAAGGTGAAGACATGAAAGCCTGCCTTTTCAGTGAAGGACAGCTTATCTTCAGCGGCAGCGGTTTGTTGACAGTCACCGGAAATTACAAACACGCCATTACGAGTGATGATTATGTACGTTTCCGTAGCGGATGCAATATCACAGTCGCTGCTGCCAAGAAAGACGGTATCCATACCAATGATGCCGTTATTATCGGTGGCGGAGTACTGAATATATCTTCCACCGAAGATGCCATCCAGTGCGAAGACGGCGGAATCACTATGACAGGCGGCTTTGTAAAAGTATCTACCACCGCCAACAAGGCACATGGACTGAAATCTTGCCATGACATAATAATCAGCGGCGGTGCTATTCAGGCACAAGTAGCGGGAGCCGCTTCAAAAGGAATCTCCTGCGATGGCAATCTCACCTTTTCGGGCGGAAAGCTGACAGCGTTCACCTCGCAGACCGCACTTTATGAAGACAATGACTTAAGCTCGTGTGCCGGCATCAAATGTGACGGCAATATTCTTGTCACAGGCGGTGAAATAGCCCTCCAAAGTACAGGCGGAGCGGGCAAAGGAATAAACTGCGACGGTTCTGTCACCATCAATGACGGTACGGTGAAAGTCATTACTACCGGTACCCAGTGCGTATATAACAGACTCGATTCATCCGCAAAAGGAATCAAGGCGGACGGTGCCCTGACAATCAACGGTGGAACAGTCCTGGTGAAAGCCACCGGCGGCGAAGGTAGTGAAGGCATCGAAAGTAAAAGCGTGCTGACTGTCAATAACGGTATGATTGCCGCCCTTTGTTATGACGACTGCATGAATGCAAGTAACAGCATTGTCATTAACGGCGGTACTGTCTACTGTTACAGTTCCGGCAACGATGGCATCGACTCCAACGGCACTTTGACTATCACAGGCGGAGTAATCGTATCATCCGGCACTACTTCTCCCGAAGACGGATTCGATTGCGACCAAAACACCTTTAAGATAACCGGCGGCATCGTCTTGGGCATTGGTGGGGGAACGAGTACACCGACATCCAGCGTATGCACACAGCGCAGCGTTATCTATGGCGGTTCAGGCTCGAATGGCGAATACCTGAATATCCAGTCTGCCGACGGAACCAGTATTCTTACTTATCAGATTCCCCGCGCCTATTCGCAAATGACAGTCTTGTTTAGTAGTCCGAACCTCACATCAGGCGGAAGTTACATCATCTCGAAAGGCGGAACAGTATCCGGCGGCTCCGAATTCTTTGGCTTGTATACAGGGGCAACCTATTCCGGAGGCACACAGGCGGCAACTTTCACAACCAGCTCGATGGTGACACAAGTCGGCAGCACTTCCGGCGGCGGTCAACCTGGCGGCGGTGGGGGACACGGTCCCGGCGGATGGGGATGGTAAACAGCAGTTTACCGTCGAAATCCGTCCTTTGGTCGATTCTATTTGTGATAAAATAGCGTCGGCCTTACCTTTGTCCTGCTAACTTGGAACAATGAAGCATGAAAAGACTGCGTAAACAACAGTTATTGGAGCAGAGTATTTACGGAGCCATTTGGATCGTAATATTTCTTCTTCCGCTGATAGGCGGATACTTTGCCCTAAGCGGCGGACTCGAAAGAGAAGAAGTCCGCACGGTTATTCGTGACTCATGGTTGGGGATTCTTCCTTTCTTCGTGCTTTTTTTACTGAACAATTACGGACTGGTTCCCTATTTCCTTTTTAAGAAAAAATACTGGCAATATACTGTTTCATTGTTTTTCCTGATAGTTGCCATGTGCTGGCTTGTTCCGTCTCCTTCCATGACACGCTTTCCGAAAGGCTTCAGGCGTGACGGTCTACACCGCAACATGAAAGAGAACCCAAGAGACCAAATAATAAAGATGAGAGAAAAGAGCAGGGAGGAAGGCGAAGGGTACCGGGATGAGCCTAAACGTGAAAAGCCCCCAATGGGAATGGGAAAGCCTAAAGGCGGTCCCGATGTTTTTCCGAAACCGGGCCCTTTTCCTTATCCGCTCTTTGGTATCCGTTATCTCATCCATTTTGCCATCGCCTTTCTGATGGTAGGGTTTAACATTGCCATCAAACTATTTTTCAAGTCCTTCCGTGACGAGGAAATGCTGAAGGAACTCGAACATCAGCGCTTGCAGTCGGAACTGCAATATCTCAAATATCAAATCAACCCGCACTTCTTTATGAATACGCTCAATAATATTCATGCATTGGTGGACATCGACACGGGAAAAGCGAAAAGTACGATTGTGGAACTCTCCAAACTGATGCGTTATGTGCTCTATGAAGCAAGCAATAAAACCACGTTGCTATCACGTGAGGTACAGTTTCTTGAAAACTATATCGGCTTGATGAGTCTGCGCTATACCGACAAAGTATCTATCGGGATGCACTTCCCTGCCGAAGTGCCCGAAGTACAGATTCCCCCACTGCTCTTTATCTCTTTTGTAGAGAACGCCTTCAAGCATGGAGTCAGTTACCGGAACGAGTCTTTCATTCGCGTCCTCGTGCAGTTGGAAGAAGACAACCGCCTGTCTTTCCGTTGTACGAACAGCAATAACGGTTCGGCAGACGAGCAGCACCACGGTATCGGGCTCGAGAATGTCCGCAAACGCCTGCGGCTTCTGTTCGGCAATGACTATACGCTCTCCATTACCAATGAAGAACAAATATTTGATGTATTACTTATCATACCTTTATTATAATGAAATGTTTAGCAATAGATGACGAGCCGTTGGCACTGACGCAATTATCGGATTATATCTCCCGTGTCCCTTTTTTGTCTTTAGTGAAGTCCTGCCAGGATGCATTCGAAGCAATGAAGGTATTATCCGAAGAAGAAGTAGATTTGATATTCGTGGACATTAATATGCCCGATTTGAATGGACTGGACTTTATCCGCTCATTGATTAGCCCGCCGCTTGTCATCTTTACCACCGCTTATTCCGAATATGCGGTAGAAGGCTTTAAACTGGATGCCGTAGACTATCTGCTGAAACCGTTCGAGTTTCAGGATTTGCTGAAAGCGGCGGACAAAGCCCGGAAACAGTTTGAATACCGTTTGTTGGAACAACAGGGCGAATTGGGAAACGCTTCGCAGATAAAAGGAGACTCGCTGTTTGTGAAAAGCGACTATAAAGTCGTTCGTATCGACGTGAATAATATCCGCTATATTGAAGGCATGAGTGAATACGTACGTATCTTTGTGGAAGGAGAAGACAGGGCGATTATCACGCTTGCCAGTCTCCAAAAAATGGAAGAACGGCTTCCCACGCATTTCATGCGGGTTCACCGTTCTTATATTGTCAATCTTCGTAAGATTACCGAAGTTTCCCGTCTCCGTATTATCTTCGATAAGAATACCTACATTCCTGTCGGTGATAATTATAAGGAAAGATTTACGGAATACATCGGAAAACTGAGTCTGTCTTAATAAGCGCAGCTACACTTATTTAATACCCAGTTTTTTGGCGATGTCCTTAGGAAGCGCATCTTTGTGTACCAGGATATTCATAGTCTTGTAGGCTACGAATGCTTTGGAAGCATACCAGATACCATCATATTTGCCCGCTTTACCCCAAGAATTCTTCACCATGAAGTATTCTTTTCCGTTTTGGTCTTTAGCGATACCGTAGATTACCATTCCGTGGTCGTCAGTCGTTTCCCAGTTATCGAAAGCTGTTTGGCGCATTTCCTGAGTGATTTCCATTTCCTGGAACGGCTTGGTAGTCATTTCTTTCTGCTTGTCGGCAGCCGTCAGACCTGTCCAGCGAGCCATATCCGAACCGCTAAGTTCAGCGCCTTTTTTTGCATCCGGCATCACAGCAGTACCATTGCGTGTGAAACCTTGTTCGCTCACGTCGCTGCCCCATGCGAAAGTATAACCTTTCTTTACAGCGTTGTCCATCACAGCCATCAGTTCGTCGATAGGCAGGTTGTAAGATAAGCCGTTGCGCCAGTTATCTTGAATTTCGATAGCGAATTGGGAATAGAAGGGATGATGGGTATAAGAAGTCAGTGATACGTAATCGTCAGGATTCAATCCCAATGATTCTGCAAAGGATTTCGGAGTATATTCCTTACCTTTGTAAGTGAAGTTTTCCGGGCATTTACCCAAATAAGTGTCATAGATAGCTGCCAGTCCGTTTTTCCATACCGGAGTCAGCTTGCTCAGTTTGCCCTTGGCGATAGCGTTGATGTATCCGCTTGCTACGGCATCCAACTCGTTGTGTACCGGCAGCGTATCACCATACATGATTCCCGGCATCACTTCCTGCGGAACGATACCATAATTCTTGATGCAATACATTACATCATAGAAACTTCCACCCGGTGAGAAAGAACTGTCACCGTGATAGCGTACATAGTTTACTCCGCGGTCCTGCATCGTTTTGTGTACCACAAACATTTCAGCCAGGTCATATTCGCCTTTGCCTAAACGAAGCAGTTCTGATTCAATAAATCCGAGAGTGGAGAAACTCCAGCACGTGCTCGAACGGTTCTGATTTTTGATAGAAGTAATCGGGTTCTCTTTCACTGTCGTGAATACAAATCCCTCTTGGGGTTTTGCGTCTTGTGCCGTCATGCCCAGGCTACATAAGCCCAGGGCAGCGATAAGGATACTTTTTTTCATTCTTATGACATTCATATTAAATTTGTTTTGGGCACAAATATAACGATTCCTCTCTTGAAAACCATCCATTTGGATTCAATTTGCATAAAAAAAGAATGAATATTACTGTATCCTGGCACGGTAAGTCCGTTCGGAGAAAGTGATATTGAGGAACAAAGACAGGCTGTTTTCGCGTTGCATGCCGGCAGGTACTTTCATTTGTCCTTTATATTTCAGTCCGATGGAAAGGACATTATTATTGCGCAAGCCCAGATTCAGCCCCGTACTCATATAGTATTCAGTCGCCTTTTTCTTTTGGATGACAATATAGGAATTGTTGATTCCCGTTCCCAGTAACAAGCTGACCGGATTACGGTACACATTGCCTAAGGTATATCTTCCCCCCAGTGACAGCCGGTGCTGATTCTCAAAACTGATATTGGATTGTGAAGATTGCATCCGGCTCCAGTCCACATACTTATAATCAATGGTTACCATCCACCGCAAACTATTGTAAGAAACTCCTGCCCCGAAGAACTGGGGAAGGCATTGCCGGTAACGTTTCAGGTCTTTTGCAATATCATCCCCGCCCGAACTGCTGCTGACGTATAGACTGTTCTCCTGCTTGAAGTCCTGCGAATAACCATAGACGGCACCTGCTACGAAAGAACGGTCACGGTCGATTGCCAATTTATACTGCACGCCGAAATCTGCATAAAACGTATGTTTATACGAACTCGTTTCTTCTGACGCGCTGCCCTGTGTTTCCGTCTGCGTAATAGTACCGGTGACGTAGGAGAGATTCGTACCGATAGAAAATCCTTTCCCGAAAAGATACGCCGTGCTGATACCCATTTTGGACAACCCGCCTTCGCCTTGAAACAGGGAAGAAACGGTACTCCCGTTACTGCCCGCCACCTCTTCATCCAACGTGATAGCATATCCTACGCTGCTTACGGGAGCCATAAAGATAGCCCCGTACCATCGCGGAATAATCCGGCAACCGATACTCAGGTTATTCAGATTCCCCGTGACAGAATGGTTGTTTGCTCCCCGCTGCGAATAATTCTGATAAGACCCCATGATGCCGGCATCTATCTGAAACCGCTGTTCGCTTAGCTCCGTGAGTGAAGCAGGGTTGGCACTGTTCAGAAAATTATTACCCCGCAGAGCAATCCCCGCACCCCCCAGTCCGGCATATTGCCCGCCTTCTCCGGTAGAGAGTTCGCCCAATCCGAACATGGAAGTGGGGGAGTTCGTTGTGTTTTGTGCTATCAATAAGTGAGCGGGAGTATAGAATGCCAAAAGGCAGAACAAAATCTTTTTCATTGTTGATAAGTTTTGTAGAGTATGATAAGTTTGGTGTTCTTTTTATTTGCCGTATGTTCGCTGTCACCGAAGATAACACCTTGCAGGGTGGTGTAGAACAAGTTGTCGGGAAGGAATAACTGCAACTTCTGCCGGTTATAGCCGGTTGTTCCCAGGTTGCTTTGCAGGAAAGAGGTGATGTCGAAAGAATAATACGTCTCTTCGTAAGCCATGTCGTCCACCACCAGGTTGCCCGTTTGTACGGAGCTTCCGGTAAGGTCGGTGATGACATCCTGTCTCACGTTATCCTCATTGGTTGTATAGAGGGTCAGGTTTTGCGGGAGCGGGTACATTCCGTCATACGTCCCCTTCACCGGATAGAGTTGTAGCGTGGCGCTTTCGATGGTCACGAGTTCTCCTTCTGCGCAGAGATCATTCAAATGCGGGAAGTCGATAGCGATATACATTCCTGTCATGCCTTGCAGATAACATTGGTGTTCTGTCCGGGCGGTGGGCAGAGCGTTGTCGGCGCCGCTTTTCAGTCCCTCAATCGGAGTGCCGGTACGGTCATATGATACCTTATTATATATAAGAGATCTGCTGGCATTGAATACAAGTGTCTTTTCCGTTGAGATTTCCGCCTGTTCATGGTAGTAGAGCGTAATACACAAACTGGAATCATTCACCTGGAAGCCGCTGACGCAGGCGTCATTATCGATGTCCGGAATAAAGGCGACGCCTTTGAAGTAATCATGGAAGAGCTCCTGCGACTCCATTTGCCGCGCGTCTTGCTGCATCAGGTCAAACCACTCTTCTCCCCAGTCATCGGGTAGGCGCACTTCCAGTTCTTTTGTCCTTTGTCCGGGAGTCGGCTTGAAACTGAACGAGGTCAGGGGAGATGTTTCATACGATGTCCGGGTGGTACTGTATAGATACCCGTAATCGTCCAATTGGATATTTTCCGTCAGGCGGTGCATATGGATGCGTTGGGTGCTCAGTGTATCTCCCAGATAATTGCCGGAGGAGTAAAGCCGGATGGTGATGGAATCGAATGTATATACCGTCTCATCATTAAAGGAGAAAGAAGGCAATTCATATTCGGCATAGAATGAGGCCGTAATAGTTCCCCATAACTCGTCTTTGCGATGTCCTATCTGACAGACTGTATCACCCGAAGTTGCCAGTGAATCACTAAGGATGGTGCTGAGCGATACGGTACAACTGTCTGTCTGTACATTCCGGAAAGAACTTTCCACCCATTTCCCGCCTATTGCGGATGATTCGTCCAGGCAAGAGGAAAAAGAAAGAATTAGATAGAGCGAAAAAAGTACTAAGATTGATTTCATGCCATACTAATGAAATTGGTTTTGTGACGGCAAAAGAAGAGCTTTTAAGCAGTCTCCCCAAAAACTATCGACTAAGTCTTGCTATTTGTCGACCTCGATTTCGTTGGTAGACAGAATATATCTGTTTGTCGATAGTTTTTTTATCCGTGCCCGTTGCCCCCTACTTTTGCGGGTAATAAACGACATATTTAATGGATAAGAAAATGAATAAATTACTTTGCATGGTGGTCGTACTGCTCTCATTGGCGGCATGTACGGAGGATACGGAATATACGGCAGGCGTGTGGTACCGCCGTTCTGATTTTGATGGCGTGGCACGTAATGATGCCGCAGGGTTTACTATCGGCAACAAAGGATATATTTGCGGCGGATACCGGGGAAGCAACAAAGACCGCCTGAAAGATTGCTGGGAGTATGATATTGATAATGACTGGTGGACTCAATGCAAGGACATGAGTGAAGAAGCCATTGCCCGGAACGCGGCGACAGGCTTTGCCGTAGGGACGAAAGGATATATTGCCACCGGATATGACGCCAAGACCAGTTCGTTTCTGAAAGATTGCTGGCAATATGACCCGGCAACGAATGATTGGAAACAGATGGCGGACTTTCCCGGAGGAGGACGACGTTATGCACTTTCTTTCGGCATCGGGCAATACGGTTATTTAGGTACGGGCTACGATGATAACTATCAGAAGGATTTTTACCGCTTTGACCCTTCGGCGGGCGATAAGGGAGAATGGACGCTTATCAATGGCTTCGGCGGGCAGAAGCGACAGGGCGGACAGGTTTTTGTCATTGATGATATAGCCTATATTTGTGGTGGCGAGAATAATAATTCGGATGTCACGGACTTTTGGTGCTTTGACCCGTCGAATGCATCCAATCCCTGGAAACAACTGCGTGACATAAAAGATTCCAGTGATGATGATTATGATGACGACTACACTTCTATCGCACGCTGCTATGGCTGCGCTTTTGTGATTGACGGTAAAGGATATCTGGCAGTAGGACAGACGGCGGGCGGGAGCTTGCGTACCAACTACTGGATATACGACCCTTCTACGGATTTGTGGGAAGGTGAAGACCTGACCGATTTTGAAGGCAGCGCACGTGCGAAAGCTGTTTGCTTTTCCACAGGAACACGGGGATTTATAACGACCGGTGGTAGTACTTCCTCGTCCTACTATGACGACACCTGGGAGTTGAAACCATATGAGTATGAAGAAAAGTAAGATAATAACAGGTACCGGATGCCTTATCCTGTTACTCGTCACCGGATTTGTCTGTTACCGGAATATAACTCCCGCAGCCCGCTACCATTTGGAAGTGATGAAACTCGGAGAGAACGGATACGGTTATAAAATCTATGAGGGAGAACGTACGATTATTGTTCAGCCTTTCATTCCTGTCATTGCCGGAAAAAGAGCTTTCCGTGCAGAGCAGGATGCCCGGCGGGTAGGGAATTTAGTCTTGGAACGCATTGAAGCAGGAGATGAATTTACTATATCGAAGGGGGACTTGGATAACTTGGGAGTTACATATTAATGCTGCACCGTTGGCACAGTCATGCCACCGCATTGGCACGACCGTGCCAACGGGCTGGCACAACTGTGCCAATGGGGTGGCACAAGGCTAGCGCTGTAGGGTACTGTACATGGATTACTCCCTCTTTTGAGGATTAACCACATAATCTTCTTTGATAAACTCATCATACACGCGTTTCGGATGGTCGAATGCTGCTGTCCCGTTCCGTTGCTCATCGAAATTCTCCCGGCGGAATTGTTTCAGTTTCAGGTTTCCTTCGGCATATTCCCGTAGTTTTTTATGTTCGCGTCCATAAAGCGAACTTTCAGTTACTTCAGAATCAAGCAAACTTTCCTTAGGAGTAATAGTGGGCAGGAGCACTTGTTCCAGTAATCCACGATAGGCACCGTCATATTCGCACCAAACGAGGTCGTTGGCGACAAATATACGATAGGAGTACTTTGACCATGCGGTTTTGATTTCGATGGATGCAGCATAGATTTCAACGGTAGCTTCAGAACCGTACGCCTGGTCACGAATCACAACGGTCGTCCGACCGCTGATTTCTTCCTTTACGGAAGTTTGCCATTTCTCGGAATGCATGATTTCTTCAATGATTTCCGGCAATTTTTCTTTAATCTCAAACTGTATTCTCATGGTGCTTGCCTGCGGGCAGGACTTTTTTATTTTTTCCTACTTAAACAATAAAGCTAGCCTAAAGTTACATAGATTGAAGCAAAAAAACAAGATTTTGTTTAAATATTTGCTACTTTTGCCGGATAATCTGTCTTTTTCGTTTGTTTTTATAATAAATATGCAACAAACAGTAATAGGACGGAGTCTGTAAGGAGAGTGATAAATAAAAATAAGGGGGAGATAAGAATGAAGAACTTTGAAATAGATGAATGTACCGGATTAGTGTTGGAAGGCGGGGGAATGCGCGGCGTATTTACCTGCGGCGTACTCGATTATTTGATGGATCGCGACATCCGGTTTCCTTATACGATAGGGGTGTCCGCCGGAGCATGCAACGGACTGTCTTATGCCTCCCGTCAACGGGGACGTGCCAAATACAGCAATATCGACCTGCTGGAAAAGTACAATTATATCGGCTTGAAACATCTGCTCAAGAAGCGGAATATCCTCGACTTCGATTTGCTGTTCAATGAATTTCCCGAACATATCCTTCCGTATGATTATGAAACGTATTTCGCTTCACCCGAACGTTTCGTCATGGTGACCACAAACTGCCTGACGGGAGAAGCCAACTATTTTGAGGAAAAGAAAGACAAGAACCGGGTGATTGATATTGTCCGTGCTTCCAGCAGTCTGCCTATTGTCTGTCCCATTGCTTATGTAGACGGCATCCCGATGCTTGATGGGGGAATTGTGGACTCCATTCCTTTGCAGCGTGCCATTTCAGATGGCTACACCCGCAATGTTGTTGTGCTCACTCGCAATCGTGGTTATCGGAAAGATTCGAAAGATATTCGTGTCCCGTCATTCGTATACCGTAAATATCCGAAATTGCGCGAAGCGCTGGGGCGTCGCTGCGCCGTGTATAATGAACAGTTGGAGATGGTAGAGCGTATGGAAGACGAGGGAAAGATTATCGTTATCCGTCCGTTGAAACCTGTTGCTGTAGACCGTATCGAGAAAGATGTGCAGAAGCTGACGGAGTTTTATCAGGAAGGATATGAGTGTGCACGAGCTTTATTTTGAGTTTGTATATTGTTCGGCAGCTCTTTTTAGTTTCCTGCTCATCAATTCTACCAATGTCTCCGGATACAGAATTTGTATTCCGTCGGCATAGCCGAAGAATACCCGTTCCAGTTCGTGGTTGATGACTACTTCGATTTCGAGTATGACGCTTCCGTCAGCTAATCTTTCTATCAATTGCTGGCTGCGGTGTATTGGTTTGGTTATGATGTAAGGCGCTTCGTCAGCCTTTACTTTGAAACCTACTTTTTCCGCTTTGCTTCCTGCGTTTTTGGTGACTCCTACCAGATCGTCAAAGAACGTATTCGGGTCGAAGAACGTATTCTTTATATAGTGTTCTTGCGGCAGGACTTCTAAGGAATGTATCCTGTCTAAAGCTAAATTTTGCAATATACGTCCGCTTTTCCTTACTCCGTAAACAAACCAGCGGTTCCGGTATTCTTTTAATAGATAAGGATAAAAAATGAATTCGTTTGCCGAACGTGCTTTGAACGAGCGGTATTTGAACCGTATAGGGTGTTCGTTTACAATGGCGTGATAGATAGTGTCCAGGTAATCCAGCCCTTTCAACGATTCGTTCTTTTCGAAGTCGATGACAGGGGTTGTCTTCATTCGGGCGGAAGCCACATGGTCTTCCAGGCGGTTGATAATATCGCTCATTTCCGTGAAGTAGGAGAATCCTTTGAACTGCCGCAACACTTCCACCGCTTCCGACATCATTTTCAAATCCTGTTCGTTCAGCGGAGTTTGCGTGATACTGTATTCCGGGTCTTCATATTTATAGTATTTATTCTCGTACACTACAATCGGGGCGTTATATCCCAGCTTCTCGCTGCGCATCATCTGGATGTCCATTTGCACGGTACGTTTGCTTATTCCTTTGTCAATGCCCTCATATTCATAAAGGGCATCCGAACAGGCATCCACCAAATCTTCGAGCGTCCAGCGACGGTAAGGATTACGCAGACAGTTATCAATTGTTTTATAACGAATCAAGGCATTTCTATTGGCTGGCATAAGCAGAAGAATAAAGATTTGCTTCAAAAGTAGAAAAATAAATTCAGTAAAACAAAGAGGTTGCCTGTCTTTATTCTTGTAATATCTCCGTAAAAAGGTGTATTTTCCCGGTTCTTTCTATCTTTTTTCTCAATTAATTCGATTTTAAGTCATTATTAATTGACTTTGGCGGAATTTATTAAGGGATGTCCCTTTACTTTGCTGAAAATAGTTTTAAAGACTTAAAAGTATAACATGAAAAACAAAGGAATAACATGGTAAAAAGGTTTGATTGGATATTGGTATTTTTATTGTTTTCAATAGGGGCGACTGCACAATCCGGCAGGAAACAGTATGATTCTTACAAAGGATTGGTCATGGCTGGTTATCAGGGGTGGTTCAATACCCCTGGTGACGGCTCCGGCCGTGGCTGGCATCATTACAATGGTCGTGAGGGGTTTCGTCCGGGTTCCTGTTCGGTGGATATGTGGCCGGAAGTGTCGGAGTATAAGAAACTCTATAAAACGGAATTTATTTTTGCGGACGGCAAACAGGCATCTGTTTTTTCTTCTTATGATGAGTCTACGGTCAATGTTCATTTCAAATGGATGAAAGAGTATGGACTGGACGGAGTATTCATGCAGCGTTTTATCACGGAGATTCGGAACGAAAGTGGGATGAAGCATTTCAATAAAGTACTGAACTCGGCAATGAAAGCTGCCAATAAATATGAGCGTGCTATCTGTGTGATGTACGACTTGAGCGGAATGAAGCCGGGTGAGGAAGACTTCCTGCTCAAAGACATAGCGGAGATTGCACAGCGATATTCCATAAAAAATCGGGCAAAGAATTCTTCCTATCTGTATCACAACGGCAAGCCACTGGTTACGGTATGGGGAGTGGGATTTAATGATAACCGACGTTATGGGCTGAAAGAAGCTGCGCGTATCATTGATGGCTTGAAATCTCAGGGATTCAGTGTGATGCTTGGAGTGCCTACCCAGTGGCGCGAACTGAAAGGTGATACGGAGTCAGACCCTCAGTTGCACGCACTTATCAGAAAATGTGATATTATCATGCCCTGGTTTGTTGGGCGATACAATCAGACTACCTATCCGAAATATCAGAAACTCGTAGAAGAAGATATTCAGTGGGCGAAGAAGAATCAGGTTGATTATGCTCCGTTGGTTTTCCCGGGTTTTTCATGGGCGAATATGAAGGGGAAAGATAACAATTCACTTATCCCCCGCAACAAAGGCTCTTTCCTTTGGGAACAGTTGATGGGAGCTATTCGGGCAGGTGCCGAAATGATTTATGTAGCAATGTTTGATGAAATAGACGAGGGGACGGCTATCTTTAAGTGTGCCAAGAAAGTTCCGGTAGGTGAAAGTACGTTTGTGCCTATCGAGGAAGGGGTGGAAAGTGACCATTATCTGAAATTAGTAGGCGAAGCGGGTAAGATTTTACGTAAGGAAAAGGCGATAGCACTGAATACAAGTCTGAATCCTGCAGCTCCGAATCCCTTTATCCGGCATATGTACACAGCCGACCCTTCGGCTCATGTCTGGAAAGACGGACGCTTGTATGTATATGCTTCCCATGATATTGCCCCGCCGCGCGGATGTGACTTGATGGACCGTTATCATGTATTCTCAACCGACGATATGGTGAACTGGACAGACCACGGGGAGATTCTTAGTTCTGAACAAGTACCCTGGGGACGGAAAGAGGGCGGTTTTATGTGGGCACCGGACTGTGCTTACAGGAACGGTACTTATTATTTCTATTTTCCCCATCCCAGTGAGACAGCGTGGGATAACAGTTGGAAGATTGGAGTGGCTACCAGCAACAAGCCGGCAGAAGGATTCAAAGTGCAGGGATATATCGAGGGAATGGACCCGCTGATTGACCCTTGCGTCTTTGTGGATGACGACGGGCAGGCTTATATCTACAATGGCGGTGGCGGCATCTGCAAAGGAGGCAAGCTGAAAGATAATATGATAGAACTGGATGGTTCGATGCAACTGATGAAAGGGTTGGAAGACTTCCACGAAGCAGCCTGGATTCACAAATATAACGGAAAATATTACCTGTCCTACTCCGACAACCATGATGAGAACTGGAATGACGGCGTGAAAGGAGATAATCGGATGCGTTATGCCATCAGTGACTCCCCGCTGGGACCATGGGAATCGAAAGGTATCTATATGGAACCGACCGACAGCTATACGAATCATGGCTCTATCGTCCAGTTCAAAGGGCAGTGGTATGCTTTCTATCACAACAGCACACTGTCCGGGCATGATTGGTTGCGCTCTATTTGTGTAGATAAGTTATACTACAATCAGGACGGCACTATACAAATGGTAAAGCAGACGAAATAAATAGATAAACGGAATACTAATAATATTTGAAAAACGAATATAACATGAAAAACAAAATGAAATGGATGCTGGCAGTAGGATTATTGTCGTGTTCAGTAGCAATGGCGCAACAACAGAGCGATATTCTATCGGTAGCGGCTTCTGCAAACGCAGAAAATGCTTCTTTGGCATTTGATAAAAATGCAAAGACAATGTGGACAATCCCCTCTCAGGCATTAAAGACCGAACAATGGCTGATGTTTACCATTCAACAACCCGGCGATGTCTGCGAACTGGAGCTTCAGATGCAAGGTATCAATAAAAATGAGTTGAAAGATGCATTGGATATTTTTGTCACTTATGACCCGATGAACCTGGGAACTCCTGTAAGTTATCAGGTAGAGGGGAGTGATAAACAAATGAAAGTGAAATTTCCCCCTAAATATGGTGCTCATGTCAAGCTGAACTTCAAATCAGGAAAGCTGGATAAGCCTTTTTCTCTTAAGGAGATTTCTGTGCTCGTAGCGGAAAAGGTGTTGAAGGACAGCAAAGGTAAAGTAACCGACCGTCGTTATATGGACGCGTCCCTTCCCGTAGAAGAACGCGTAGAGAGCCTGTTGGCTGTAATGACGCCGGAAGATAAAATGGAATTGATTCGTGAAGGATGGGGGATTCCCGGTATTCCTCATT
>ERZ791802.169-NODE-169-length-78440-cov-7.864311_pt1 | contig 78440 bp, 87 predicted proteins | sample MGYA00510308_ERZ791802 | MGnify/ENA primary metagenome ERZ791802 (study PRJEB30046, sample SAMN00792028) | human gut metagenome | study: EMG produced TPA metagenomics assembly of the A metagenome-wide association study of gut microbiota in type 2...
TCCCCATTAGTGCTACATGTTGCGATGTGTCCATGTTCTGGCAGTTCCCCGACAGATAACTGATGTTCGTGTTCGCCACCGGTACTGCCAGCTTGGTATTCTACGCCCCATTCTGATGTGCCCTGTGCCAGCAAAACACGTCCTGCCGGCATTGCCTCCCACGTACCGCCAAAAAGATCTGCAGGCGATGTCGAATTTACAGACATATATATACTGCCTACAGGATATGAATCTAAAGCAGTAGGCCTAATATTTTGTACCGTCCATACAACACTGCCGTCATTTATCTCCTGTCCTACAATAGCATTAGCTTCTAAAGTCGGTTCAACGGCACCTGTATTTCCTGCAGTTTTACATAACAAATAAGCCCAACTTGGACCGTTACCGTCTTCGGTATATCTTATATCTCCAGCTATAATTTCCTCATTCGGATTCCATACATTCTTACTTTTTCCAACGATCGTGATTATCTTATTTTTAATATCACTAAGTAAATTAATTCCTTTACCTGCCAAAAGAGTTAGTAAATCTCCCTTTTTAGTTGCAATAACACTATCTTTGCCAATAGTAATGCCTTTTAAATTAAAGTCATTTGGATGAGCCTCTGTATCTTCATTATGCTCAGTAACTTTATCCTCTGCAATTTTTCTTGCATTAGCCACTGTTACTATACCTTCAGGATCAATAATTGCTGTTATATTCGCCATGTTTTCCGTTACTACATTAATACTAAATTCTTCTGAAATCACAACAGAGCTTGATGCGGAAGGCAGAAAATCAGGGGAGGTATCTGTCATTATTGCATACATTATTTCCCCAACATCAGGATCATTTGCAAATACACCACATTCACGAATATAGTACCCTTCTGAAAGTTCAGCATTAGTAACAATACTTTGAATTTTAGCTAATCCACCATTAACACTGATTGCCGTTAATCCTAAAGCTTGTTTGGGTTGAATCAAATCAGTAAGATCTTCTGGCGATACTCCATCTGGAATAATACCAGAACCCAATTTCATCTTAGTGATCGTTAATGTACTACCAGCAATAGCTTTTGCCTGTAATACCTTTCCTTGTTTAGTCAACATTAAATTTGCCCAGTTTGGCATGTTACTTCAACTCCTTTGTGTACATAGATTGCAGCTCCAAAATAATTATTGATATTTAAAATCTGTGGTTTTATCTGTGATGGGAAAATCTCCACTTTTCTCATTGAAGAATAGACCCCTCCAACAAATAAGGAGCCAGCTATTTGACGATCAAAACTTAAAGCGTCAAGCCAACTCCTAACATTCTTACTTTCTTTAATTGCCCTATACAAATTGTCCAAAACAGATTTATCTGGAATGCCTTCTGAAATCATTCTTACCTGAAAATGATATGGTTTCCCACCATATTCCCAATTCTCATAAACTTTTGCTGATTTAAAAACAGCTGTACATACTTCCTCTACTGCAGCAGGAGTGCCTTTTCTCCGATGCCAGTCAATGGCCTTGCGCACTAATGCCCTTTTTTTATTGATATCTGCCGCATAATCATAAAAATCAACATGATATTGCCAAGCTAGTTCATCCACCAATGTTTCCGGCAACTGATCCAATCGTGGCAGCAACAAAACTAATTCAGCTTTTTCATTAATCGTTTGTAATTTTTCTGCAATGGCATTACAGATATTTCTTATCGTTTCGTCGCTTGCAATGCTAGTGGGTAGCAACTCGATTAAATTCAAATTTTGCAGATCATTCATTTTCTAGCCCCCCAAATGTAACATTAACATTTTCAGCTATCGCTACATGGTTATCAGCAACGATCCGAAAAGTAGGCGAAGATATAACCGTTCGCTTGGCGCCAGCATTTTTAATAAGACAGATTAACTCGTCCGGATTGATATCACGGCCAAGCTTAGATTTTTGCCAATCGATATAATCCTCCACCGCTTTCGCTACCGCGCTTTGAACGGCAACAGATTTAGCTTCATTTGCCCGGTCAAGGTAATACGTGAGTGTAAGATCATAATTGACAACCTCCGGAGCAGCCAGCAGCCACACGCACATGGTCAGTGAGCGGCCTTACAGATCTATCACTGCACGCTGCCTCTACGATATCCAGCATTTCTTTTCCCGGTATTCCACCGCCTACAAGTAGCGGTGTTATCAGTACTTGCCCCGGCTCCGGTGATATTACAGATACATCAACAATCAAAGACGAAGCTCGTTTGGCAATTTTAATGTATTCGCCCACTGGTCCAGCTACCGAAAATCCCTCCGGAGCCTCGCGAATAGCCTCACGCAAAGAATCGTCACTCTCGACATCTGAACCTCCCTCCGACGTTGTGGTATTGACCATTCCAGCGACGTACGGAATTGGATCAACAATCTTATTGATTTCTCCCGGCAGATAGCCATTACCGAGAACACCAGCCACAGTACAGGTAGCCGCTACAGAAACATCCAACTGTCCAGCTATGACCGTTGCATCCTGATCAATAGCAAAAAACACATTATCTCCAGCTGTCGCCCGCGTACCTGCTGGAATGTTTGTCGCAACGGACCGCACATCCGACAGGGTTATTTTAATTGTCGTGACAGAGGCCTTGGCGCCAATACGTTCTGCCCCGACAAGTACGCCCAAGTGATCCAGGTTGGCACCTGCCGAATATCGCAATAGATTTTGTTTGCCGGTGTAGTTGATCTTATTGCACAGCATCAGGATAATGGCCGCAATCACGCATAAAAATAACCGGACAGGATCACCTTGTGCAAGGGTTCTCCCGGTTATTTCCGTATAAAGCTTTATGATATCCGATAATATTTCTTGTTCGTCTGCACTAACAAATTCAATGTCCGGCAGATCACTAAGTTTCATTTATGACCACCTTCACTTTCGCCCTTAAAACGTCCTCCGCATTAGAGCGCCATGTAATTTGTTTTACCGTAACTCGCGGCTCATATTTTTTTAATGCAGCAAATATTTCACTTTCTGCTTTCGCTTTAGCCGATAACAGCGGAGCATCTACATAGTTTGCATCAATGCCAAAGTCACGGTCTAACGGTACGTTAAACTTAGACGTGCTAAGTATTGTACTGCAATTTTGTAAAATTTCCATTTGCACATTTTTTGGAGCAAAATCTACGTCAACTCTTTCTCCCGCAGTAAGTTCAAAATCCATCAGCGCACCTCCTCTGTAGAATATTCAGTCAATGTAATATCGACGCTAACGGAAAGTATTTTACCGCCTGCCCGCCAATAGCTTACGTTTTCCCCTATATCCTCCAGCAACCAATAATTATCAGATACCGGCGCACCACCTAAAATAAACGGAAAAACTGCGCCTGTGTCCCTCATTTTCCTCAGCCTCCCCAGCTCGCTTTCGGGATTTATGCCGTGATCAGTGCGCAGCTGGATCTTCATGCTAACTTTTTCAACGTCAGGCCCTAAAAACTCCATTACAGGTTTACGACCAATCAAATCGTGCTTTGCCCAGCGGCCGGAACCACTGCGGCCGTAATCACTAAAAGTACGAATTTTACCATATGTCACAACAAAAGGGATATCTCCCATAGATCCAACTTGCATATTAACCTCCTATGATTACATCCGGACTTCCAGAAGCAACACTGCCTCCACAGTCTATCGGATCACCTACCCTTGCTGCCTGCAGTCCATTAATAAGAACTGTACTGCTGCCGCTGGCGATATGCGCTGTATGCGATGGATGCACAATACATCCATGCGGAGCATAACTATCGCCGACGCGCCCAGCACCTTTACCATTAATTATTACATTCGTACTGGAACTCACAAGCACAGTTCCTGGACAAGCATCATGTCCCGTATCAGTATCGCCTAATCTTGTCGCCTGCAATTTAACCACCTCCTTTAAGTATTTTTGTATATAGAAAAAGCGCCCTTAGAATAAGGACGCTTTAGTTAGCGATTATCTACCATTTACTCTCGATAATATTAAGTTTTATTCTTGTAAGTCCAAAAACTTCATGATTAACATTCATCCCTACCTGCTCCAAGGTTTCTTTTAAACCATTGTGCAATGCTTCAGTATTATATGCGTAATACTCGGTAAGCAGTACATCTAAAGCAGTCATTTGCTTTCTGATTTTTTCAATAGCTTTCTTAACCTGCTCATTTTTAGGCGCATCTACTACCATTTTCTTTGCCCATATCGATTTTTCAGGCTCAACTGGAATTGGTTTGGGCTTTTCAGTAATAAATATCGACTTACAACTTTCTTCGCGATTTCTTACTTTGCAAATTTTTCTCGCTCCCGAAGCAGTTATAACTATAAGTGACGCCGTCATTGCTGATGTGCAACCCGGATTATCCTTTTTAAACAATTCCAGATCTTCACCTGCCAGCAAAAAATAATCACGGCTTTTTATCAGTAACCTTTTTTCGACCAATACGGAACAAGGTTAAAAACTCCTGTCTTTAATACTGCCGCTAAATCACGTTTAGTTATTGCTGGTATTCCTCTGTAATATTTTAGGCTCGGCTTATATGCTTCTTCGATTATTATTTGTTGCTCAATTTCATACTTACCGGTTTTGCGTATAGCAGGAATAACTTCGTGAGTTATCCAGCGCTTAAAGGCTTTGGCCTGTGGCTTACGGCTGGCTAGTACTAAATTATATAAGCCATATTCGTTGACGACATTTATCTGCCTATTTTGGCTGCTGTCATTTTAAATGACAGCAGTTTTTTATCAGCCGAAGTTCTTGTCAAAGAATTCTTATCGCTTATTATCTAGCTTTATTTCTAAATTATCACTACTAGTAATTTGATTCTTTCCAAAACCTTCAGAGTTCTCATACTCTGCAAGTTTATTTAAAATAAGTAACATTATGCTTAATATTCTATAAGCTGACAGTATAAATAATACTGCAATAAAAACCCATATTAAAAATAAATACCAAAACCCCCCATCCGTTTTATCTAAAAAAGCATTAAAAGTAACAGAATAAACTGTTATTAATATTCCCGACATTACAGCAGTATTTATATAATTTGTTAATAACCTAGTAGCATTATTAGCTTTAATTTTCCGCATAACAGACTTCCTTACAGTTGCTATCAATATAGATATCATTGTAGCCAAAAAGCCTATAATTATGGAACTCATATTTACAAATGAATTTAGAATATCGGAAAATCGCATAATATCAAATCTTGTTATTTTAAATATAATACAACATATTAAAACTATAAATGCTCCTACATATGGATAGTATTTTTCTAGCCATATTTTAGTTATCATATCTATCACCTACTAATAACAATATCCCTTAAACTAGGCAGTCTCTTAAAATATGCAGTTTCCATAAAATCAAATACCCTTTTGTGGGTAATTGGGCTTTCTTTTGAATATTTGAATTTTCTTGTCTCATGGAGTCTTTCCTTAATTAAATCATATGGCTCAACCACTGAATCTTCATCATTTTTCATTTTTATTTTAAGCCTACTAGTATCACTATTTTTCCAATAATCTTTTATCGTTTCAATTACCTTTGCAGGGTTTAAACTTACACCCTTTTTTGCTTTTCCTACCCCAAATTTTATTTCATAATTAATCGCACACAACTCTTCAGAATCCTTTATTATTCCACGTAATGCCTTATGAGTTCTCGTTTCATTATTTTTACATACTGCGATTTCAATACTACGATATATTTTATCGTTAGTAAACACATCTAAGTCGTGACTATCCATAATGGGGTTTAATGTAATTATTTTATCTTCCATAACTCTAGAAAAAAAATCACCTATTCCACTTGGACTTAATCCTTCTTTTTTCCTGAAAACAAGCATAAGACAAATTTGAGGATCATACAGAGCCGTTATATCTTCACTTATTGAATCCCCCTCATCCACAGGAATTGAATCGAAACATCCATTGCTCTTTGCGATTCCTGGTAATATACCTACTCGCTCTTTCAGAATCTCTAGCTCCCAATATAAATAAGGTGTCCCATCATCATTCTTTTTGGTTTTATGCATTTTTTCATTCACTTCCTGAAATCGAATCTGCTCACCAAAAATATTAGTACTAACTCTCTCTTCTGCAGGCATTGAACTAAGCCGTTTCAACGCCCCACTTAAATCCATATATGTAGCTTGTATTACTTCCCTTTCCTCTTCATCTTTAATAATTTCATGATTAACAACTGCAAAATAATCCATCCGGATCAATTTACTACGCGCCATTTTAACACCCCTTAGCAACTATTTAAGGGTATAAATTCTACATAATAAACTAAAATTCCTCTAAATATGTTTTTTCATTAATTTATCTCCACAGTTTCTCCTCTAATAGTAACACCACCACCAGCAATAATACTAATATCACCTGTAGCATTTACAGTTAAACTTCCTGATTTACGATCATGCTTTATAACAGTACCATCACCAAATTTAATCGCCCTTACATCAGCACTTCTCTCCTGTGGTTCATCTTCTTTTGAAAAAAATGAACCAATAATAAAACCCTCATTTAATCCCTGCCCACTTTTATTTGGCAGCATTAAGCACAGAACTTGTTCATCAATATCAGGTATCCAGTAATCCTTGTCGACCATGCTTCCACGATTTACAATCATTAAATTACCAGATACCAAATCGTCTTTATCAGAAAAAGCTACTCTTGCAGTATTTGTATTGACGTCAATAGAAGATACCCTCCCGATACGAATTATGTTTTTTATAAAATTAGTATCCATTTAAACACCTTCTTACATCGATATTTGTCGTATAACCGCTGCCAATATCATGTGATGCTCTGGTTATCAAGTACTTATCATCAAAAGCTCCAAATCCTAATAAATTAACTGTAACCCCAGATAATAAGACAAAGTTTCCCAACATATTTAAAGATCCAGTAACTTCGTCTTTATTTTTTTCGCGCAACCGTTTTTTTGCTAAATTTAATGCTTCCGCAACACTTTCAACTTGTTCATTTACTTGCAATGTTTTTCCCTTTTTACCAGCAGCAGTATAAGTTGCCTCAATATTAGATTTTGAACTGCCCTGCTGATAACTAACTCTGCAGGCAGCATAAATATCTCTAATTTTAGTACGCAAACTGTAGCCAGTACCAACAAACAAATATTTCATTCCAGACTCTTTTTTATAAACGGTACCTGGTTTTACTATTGTTATCTTTGCTTTTTCCGCTTCATATTTTGCTTCATCAAAAATAATGATTTTTTTATCACTTATTTTCAATGCCAGGCCTTTATCCTTACAAATTGCATATAAAAAAGACAGATCAGACTGTTCTGTCTGTTCTGCCCTATCCAGCACCGGATTTTCTTCTGTGTCCCAAAACAATGACATTCCTGCAGCTGAAGCTATATCATTAGCGATTACCTGCAGCTTTGCCTTTTCCCAACTCCGGCTACGTTCAGTACCTCTAAGAGTATTATTATCAGGCACGGAAACTGCTTTTATTTGTACTTCTGACGGATAGCCGCTGCTTGTTATTTCATCGATTTCAAACAATCCCAAACGCAAACTTTGTGATAACGCCGACAAAGTTTGCCAATATTTTTGCTGCAGCATTACATCTAGAAGTGCTCCTTTTTCCGGCATCCATGTCGATTGCCAAAGCCCCGCCTTGTCTTCCAGTGTTATCTGCAAATCATCGGCTTCTCCCGATAGATTATCGGTATAGCTGATGCTTTTTAGATATTTACTGATATCAGCTGAAATATCTTTATTATTATATTTTATGATCGTCAATATTCTACGTGCTTCCATTTAACGCCTCCACGGCGGCAGCAAGTTGGTCGGAGTAGGCTTTTCATAATCCGGCACATCCAAAATAATACCTGCTGGAAAAACAACTATGTCAGCATATTGCTGGTTTGCTTCCAGCAGCGCGTTTACGCCACTTTCATCGTCATATAACTTTTTTGCTATACCATCCCACATATCGCCCTGAATTGTGTAATAGGTTTTAGCCATACGAAAGCCTCCTGTTCTGATTCTGCACTTCTGCCAACATTGCTTTAAATTCACGCATTTTTTGATCTAACAAAGTTGAAATTTCAGCAGTATCGGTATTCCCTTGTACGGTAATCTGAGGAGCAAAAGTCGCATTTATACTGCCACTGGTACCCAATGGATTACCCATGATTTCATTAGTTTTGGCCAGCAAGCCTATATTACGTTTATTAGGAGTATGAGGTATCGCACTTTCACCAGAGTTTTCCGCAAAAGTAGTAAGAAATGTCCCCCTGCCATAAATACCGCCATACGCATTTTCTGCAACCTCTGCACCATTACCAGATGCCGTAATATTCACTTTACCAAAAATGGGTGTAGATAAAAAATTACTAATGGATTGCCATTTTTCGCGAAGCCAGGTTTCGGCACTTGTAAATTGTTCCTGAATATAACTTGTAAATCTAAATATTGCAGCAGATGGATTATCCCAAAAATAATCCCAATATGCCGCTAATGTATCCCAGTTAGCAATTATTGCCGTAACCGCGCCAATGATCCAACCTACAGGCCCTGTGACAAAAAAGGCTATTCTAGCTATTGGACTGTCCCATAAAGTTGTAAAGAATTGTTTAACTGTATCCCAATGTTTATACAATAAAGTACCTGCAAGAATAACTGCAGCAATACCAATTATCAGCCAACCAATAGGACAGGCAGCGAGTACCGTATTAAAAAGTCCCTGTGCAATAGCCCATCCTTTCGTTAAAAGCGACGCCGCTTTAGTCACCCGATTATACTTACCTAAAGCTTTACCGGACAACTCATAGGCAGACTTTGTCCCTAATACAGCAAGCTTTACACCGCTATAAATCCAACCTAATGAATAAGCTATTGCAGCGACACTGGCTATGGCGCCAACTGACCCCAGTAGAATGGATGTAAGAGTTGAATTTTCTGTAGCAAATTTCCCAACAGAGTTGGCAGCACCGCCTATAATACCGGTTAATGGCGCAATTACAGGTAAAAGCCCATTCCCGAGAGCTATTTTTGCGGCGTTGATATTATTATTCATAAGAATAGTTGCATTAGCCGCCGTCTCAGACCTAGTTTTAAATTCGGCTTCCATACTACCGCCATATTTCGCAGCATTAGCTACGCCTGCAAAATTCTCCTCAAGTTTGTCTAAATTTGATAACAATGGCGAAATGGCCCCTAGAGATTCTTTTCCAAACAAGTCTTTTAATGTACTTGCCTGTTTTGCTTTATCTAATCCCTGCAACCCTTTAAGCACAGTCAAAATAGCACCTTTAGCATCTTTTTGCATATATTGAGCCATCTCTACCGCATCTAACCCTAATGTTGCAAATGCTCCAGTTTGAGCTTTTGTAGCACTCTCACCCGATGTTAATGCCAATATTAAATTTTTGATGCCAGTAGCACCCATTTCTGAATTTATACCAGCCCCGACTATACTCGCCCCCAGTGCTGCTATTTCGCCAGATGCAACACCGCCAACCGCACCCAACGGTCCCACCCTTGTTACAACATCGGAAATAAGTGGGGCTGAAGCCGCTGTAGTATTCCCCAAATAATTTATTTTATCGGCTAAAGCAATAACCTCTGGCTGCCCCATCTTAAAAGCTGTACGCCACTTGGCCATCATTTCACCGGCTTGATCAGCTGTAATATCGAATGCTACGCCCATTTTTGCTGCCGATTCGGCGAACGGCAGTAAATCAGATTTATTAATTCCAGATTGCCCGCCTGCAGCTACGATTGCGGCCAAACCATCTGCTGTCATTGGTATTTTAGTTGACAGGTCTAAAATATCTTTACTCATTTTTTTAAATTGCTGCGGAGTATCAAAGTCAACAACTTTTCTGACGTCTGCCATAGAGCTTTCAAAATTAACTGCATCTTTAGTAAGATTTATTAATCCATAAGCAAAACCGCCTGCAGCAAGTGCCTTTTTACCGTATCCTGACATATTTGATTTTGTTTTATTGATCTTCCCTTGCATAGACAAATACTGTTGTTGCTTTGTGATCAAACTTTCGTATTTAGGATTAAGCTTGGCAAGAGCATTAGCATATGCCCCTTCCGTGATAATGCCTTTTTTCTGCGCAGAAGTAAGCATTTTATAGGTTTTATTATATTCCGATACGCTTTTATTAAGTTTAGTGACTTCATTTCCGGCGCTGGAAAACGACGCTTTGAAGCCGCCTTGTAAAGTTGCTGAAATAACAAATCCAAACGCAAATTCTTTTCCTGCCATTATTGCCCTCCTTCCTGCAAAAATGCTATAATATTTATATAAGGATGTGATTTTATGCTGAGCTTTTTAGCTATGATGATAATTTTTGGCCTGTTACTGTGGTTAATAATAACCATTGTAGTTTTTATTGGTGGGTTCATATATTACTTTTTCAAAGATGTATCTAAAGAGATGGCCATTGCTAAAGCAAAATCTAATATTAAACCACTAACAATTAACCAAAAACAGTTTTTCAAACTTTTAGCGGTGTTTATTGTTTCATTATTACTTTTTTATATCAGTGACAATACCACCAACGCTTCTGTTATAGTAGTCTCTATCGTAGGCCTGTTAGCTTTATCGGGGTACTGCTTTTATCAGTTCTACGAAAAACTCAACCAAAACAAAAAATTATCTTAAAATAGCTCCCATTATCGGGAGCTATTTTTTTCTGCAATAATTTCAGCATAATCCAGCATTAAATCAAGATCTATATCGATATAGTAGCTAACCGGTGTATAGGACAGCATTGCCATATTTACCGCAAGTTCTTTTATTTCTCGTATATTCCGAAATCCTAACTGAGCAAAAAATTAGCCACCGGGAAAACGATATTCCTAAAATCGGTCGCAGGCAAATCTAATATGTCATCTACCGGTACACCTATCAGCTTGGCTGCAACAATAGCCTGAAAGTTCATAGATAGAAATACAGACGGGGTTTGATCGCCCATTGCTCTTACTTCTTTCTCGGCTGCAATCAAATCGCTACCCTTTAATTTATTAAAATCAAACTCGACTTCTTTTACTTCTCCGCCGGTCGTAATCAAAGCTTTTTCTAATTTTACTTTCATTATTTACCTCCAAATTTTAAAAGGGGTGCCACTCTGCGGCCACCTCTTTATTTATTTTTAATTCAAGCCCAACGCCTCTCGGACATCAGCAAGATAGTCAGTACCGCCAATATTAGAAATATAATTATATTTATCAACTTCCAGCACGGTTTCGCCAGCAATAATCACTTTAATATAATTAGTTTCAATGGTGTTGCTGGAGCCGGTAGTCGTTCCAACGTCTAATTTGCCGAGTTCGGTTTTTTTCGGCACGCCGCGGATCACGCATTTTACAGCCTTTACGACGTACTCACTTTTTTCAGGGTCGTAAAACTGCTGCGCGCCGCGCAGGTCTAAGCTAACCCCCTTTTGAGATGCCAGGTTCATTCCAGGTTTAGAAATAGTACGCCAGTTAAGTACAGTTTCCATACTTCCAAAGTGCCCTAAAACAGGACTGTCTACCTCACCGGCAATACCAGCACCCTTTACTGTTTCGGTCATTGCATCCAAAGACGGTAGCTGGACATCAGTTACGCCAAGAAGATCATTTCCGTCATTATAGGCTCTAAAGTTAATTAGCTTTTCCGGAACAACATTATTACTCATCTTTCATCCTCCTCATTAACCAAACAAAGTCTCAAGATAAGACGTATCAAACTCGATCGTATTTTCAATTACACGTGCCGGCACCGGCGGCGTAAAATAAGTATGGAATCTTACAATACCGTCCATCTGATCTGTTGTTGGATTCTCCTCTTTCAAATATTCAATTCTTCCACCAAGCAAGAACCCTCTTGAAACAAATCCATTAATGCGAATATTTTCGCTATCCACGACAAGATCAATAAGTCGTTTGTTCATCGGGTTATCTACTTTAGACCAATAACTTTGAATAAATGTCTGTGCATGCCAATTAAACATACGCCGTAAACAAATAAAATTATCTTTTACATCTGTATTTGCAGGATAACAACCAGTACGATTCCCCCACAACTTCCACCCACCGATAAAATTCAGAGCAGTAACTACACCCTGCCCATTAAGATAATTAGCTTGTTCCAGATCCAAAACCACTTCAGTTCCATCAGACAAACATAAACCATCCATTTGTATATTTTTATTTGAAGGACTTTCATAGGGAATATCATCATTTTTTGCATCCAAAACGCCCATCGCACCCATTACCGCAGTAGAAAGATGGTATTTCTTATCGCCAAGTTTTACCATTGGCCAGCAGACTATTTGATCTACTCCAACATAATTGTTATTATTTTTCCAAGCCGGAACATCGGTATATTTTCTTACTGTGTCAGCCGAAACATCTACCAAAACAGAAGCTTTAAACAAACCGTTAATAGTACTTGCTTTGGCAGTCATAACAGCTGCTACTTCTGGATCATGTGCCCAACCAGGAGCAAGCACCATACCAGGTACTAAACGATACAGAGGAAATACTTTTGAAAGATTCTCAAGACCTGTGTATGCGCCCGTACTGATATCAATACCACCAATAATGTCATCCTTATCCACGGCTGAGGGATCAATTTTTTCATAGTCCAAAAAAGCACTGTCTGTAAGCTGTCCGCCACTTAATGCAGTAATTACTAAATTCCCATCACTGTCAAAAGCAGCTTCATAGTCAACGCCTTCCGTCAACGGTTGTCCGGCAGATGCTTTTTTTACTTTCAATGTTTCAAGTAACACTGGATCATTTACAATCACAGTTTTTTCACTGTTGAACTGAACCTCTTTATCACTGACCAGCGCTTTATGTTTTTTGGGATCTAAAACATTAACAAAAACTGTCGGTGAAACTGCATAAAGCGAATATTGGCTATAAATAGTTTCGCAAAGAGTGTATTTCTCCCAATCTTCACTGTATCCCATAGCTGCTACCGCTTCTGCATATGTATAGCACAAAATAGGTTTATTAACCTCTGCTCTGTTACTTGCCAAATGAATTGGAGCCGTACCAAAAACAACTGGTAACCCAGCAGTAGAATTTACTGCCGGAACAATAGATGTTGGCACCTCAGATGTATATACGCCATGCTTATATGCCATATGTTATTCCTCCTTTTCTGCCAAAACAGCAGCTTGGTAATATTTATTCATAGGTGTTCCCGCTTTTGCAATAGCCCTTTCAGCTTCTGGCAATTCTGAAACAGCTACAAACAGTTTTTTAATTTGCGGACACTTTTCAAATACATCATCAATATGAGTTGGTAACCCGCCAATGAATACCTGATATTTCAATAACTTTCCGTTTTTGTAAGACGGGCCTACATAAATCAAGCGTTCAGGCTTAGTGGTCTGACTGCTTTTTTTGTTAATAGCCATAATTTATTTCCTCCTCTACTGGCTTGCCCAGTGTGTAACTAACTGTCATTAAGCCCTGCCACTGCGGGAAAGGCTGCTCATCTGCCACCTTAGATTTGATAGGCAAGATGAGCCTATGCTTATTAGCAATAGTGCGTTTTTTCAGCAAAGCCTGACGTACGTGCTCCATTAAATTAAACAAGCTGCGCCATCCTTCGGCAGTATCGCCATCGACAATACTGAACCCGATTTCGACCTTGGCCGCACTCTGCTCCTCGCCATCTTCGCACTCAAGAACCAGCACGTACATACATGATTCACTTTCTTTGGCATTCGTTTTCACCGGCAGGTATCCGGGATAAACATTTATCGGAGAATAAGTCCCGTCAGATTGCTGCGATTCATATTCCAGGACAACATTTTTTAGAAACGCTGCCAAATTTTCCATCAATTCGACTTGTGTCATTAACGTCCTCCAAATTTTCCATAACGATATGAAACTTCATGTAAAAATCTTCGATTCAACACCTTCTCTGCAAATGGTGCTAAATCTTCCAGCACGTCTTTATTCCCCGCCATCTGTGGGATGCTCGGGCCATATGGGATGTCCAACGGATATCTTGTTTTCAAATACCTGAGCATAGGTCCAGCGTAATTGCTACGAGATGATTGTTGTACAAATAATCCGGGAACATTCTTAAACCCTCCAGCACGTATTACTCGTACTCTCATAGGTCCTGCTTTTGCAATTTTTTCTCCTGCGCGCAATGCAGAAATAATATTTTTAGGTTTTGGGCTTAAATTGAAATATGTTATGGGTAGCATCCTACCCACCGTTCCGACTACACCGCGTAAAACTTTACGCATAGAACGTTTTATTGTTATAGCTTTTTTTACATTAGCAGAAGATATATCATATTTTTCAATTATTAACCCCGATAATTCTGCTCGTACAGCCGTAGCCGTTCTATTAATCGCTCTTGATGCTGCGTACTTAACTTGCTCCGGGCACTCTGCAAAAAGGTTTTGCGCTATTTCTAATGTTTTGTCATCAAATTCAATTTTAATCATCTGTCATTCGCCACCAATTGGATAGTCAAAATTCCCATGTCATCAGCACAGCTCTCAACCAGATACTGCTTATCATTGACGCCGAAAAGCTGTCCATATACAGGAAGCTCAGGCAAAGCTTCTGCCAAGCAATTTACCTGTAACCGACTGCCATAAATACCAGGATAAGTTTGACTGGATCCAGTCCACGTAGATAACCCCTCTGCAACAGAAATGTCTTGCAGGATGGCGCTGCATTCGGTACCATTCAAGTTATGTTTATCGGCAAATTCTAACGAGTTAATAAAAGCCGCAGTATTATCTGCGGCTATCTGCTCACGAAAGGTTTTCATTTTACTGTAGCTGCGGCATTGACCGGAGGCAGGCTATCACCATCGGTCTCATCTTGCTGATCGGCCGCACCCTCCAGCAGTTCTAAAAGCTTTGCTTTATTAGCTGCCTTAGGCACTTCTAAGCCTCTTTCTTCGCATAAAGCTTTCAGTTCGGTGTTGGTAAAATCTTTCAATGTTCTTTCTGCTTTTTTTGCACTTGTAGTCGAGTTAACTACAACTCCCACCGAAACTTTTTCAAATTCTTTCGGCGCACCTGCTACCAGCGCATTCGCTTCAGCTTCCGGCAGCTCGAGGATCGTTCCTGCCTTATACTCGACGCCATTGCGTAGCAAAGTAAATTTCTTTATCAATACTTGTTGCATTTACAAACCTCCTTATTTTACTTTCAAGGTCGCCCAATCATCCAAAAACTCCGGACATACCACACAGCGGCTGGACATAGCCAGAGTAGTCGTATCGCTTTCAGTATTACCGGTAACTTTCGGAATGTATGCGCCTTCATAAGTACGGAATTGTTTGTCGTCTTCAAGCTGCGTTACTGCGCCAAAGAGACGTTTACCACGACCGGGCACACCAATAATCATATGATTATCAGGGATATACTGGGCAAGGTTGCCATCGTCACCCTCGTACACGCCATCATAAGCGTAGATTTCCAGATTAAGTGATTCAATATAACCAACTCGCAGCAATTCCGGTCTTACCAGCTTCGGCTGAATTCTCATCAGTGCTAAATTTTCACGGCTGGGCACCAACAAATATTTATAAAGCTGTTCGTTATTGAGCAGGTAGGATACTACATTCTGTGAACACAGGGCCACTGTAGGGATCATACCTGCGTTGCGGCGGATCTTCTGAGATGCGTCACCCATGACATCATAAATTTTAGCAGAAGCATTATCCCATGTGTCCGATCCGGACAGAGTTGTTTTATTGTCAAATTCAGAAAATGTAATCGTATCAACAACAACAGTTTCACCATCGTCGGCATAGCCTTTGCATTCATATTCACCGTTGATCAAAAGCTGTGCAGCCATCCACTCCTGACGACGGACGCAGGCATCCACCAATTCTGCCATGTCATAAGCGCGCAATTCTTGAGCACGTTCTGCCGGGGTGCGAGTGCTGTAGATATCTTCCCCAAAATCACGACGCTCAATATCAGACGCTTCGATAGTCCGTTTAGGACGCATCAGCGGGGCTTTATAAGACCTGATCTGCGAACCGTTACGGCTCATATTTACACCCTTGCTGCCCGGTACAACAAACGGCGCCATTCTACGACCGCCTTTGCGGCATTCCATATCCACGGTATTCGTCAAAAAGGTTTTAACCGCAGGGAAAAAAGTATCAATCAATGTCGTAGTCGGCGGATTGGTGCGCTCAATCGCCTGCAACAAAGTTCTGGTATCATCAATATTAATAGGCATTATCTTCATCCTCCTTATTTCACGCTGGTCAAATAGATATTGACCGCACGCAGTTCTTCTTCATGAGCGGTGGCATTATCAGATGTTTGTGCCACAATAAGTTTTTCACGATTAAATTGACCGCTGATATAAACTGTAGTAACAACGTCGGCCCCTGATAAAACAATGTCATTGGCAAGGATCACAGACGCTTTATCAGCTCCGCTTTCAGATGCTGTGTTATCTACAATCTCATATTTACCGCCAACTAAAGCTAACAATGTGCCTCGCTTATAGCTGGCCGTAACACCTTTCAGAGTTACGTTTTTAGTAAGTACCGGTACTGCTGTACCACCAATAAGCTCATCATAATGAGTTCCGTTCATGTTGGAAATCATTTCCATTATTTCGCACCTCCAAATTTACTATTCATTACCTTGGCCATCTTATCCAATGCTTTCGCATCTGCCGCCGCACTTACAGCAGCCTCATCGGCCGCAGGATTGGCAGCAACGCCATCAACACCGGAGCTTTTATTGTCGGCTACCATAGCGGCTACAACATTTTGCGCAGCATTGGCTACCACCTCTACTGGAGCAATATTTTTTACTGCTTCTACATAATTTTTTACTTCCTCAACAGTTTTTCCACTTTTCTTAGCCTCATTGATGATCGCGGTAATTGCGACATTTTGACCATCATCAAGTGCTTCTAAATCAAGTACACGTTGACGCTCTGCGGCCACTGCGGCTTCCACCGCTGCGGCATTATCAACAGCCGTCGCCGGAAGCGTATTATTTGCTTTAGTCTGGCCACAAGCATTAGCTGTTGTTTGTGTATCTTCCAACAGTTCCTGCAAACCTAAAGCATTAAGAATTTTTTCTAATTTACCACTTGGCATATCTCTAACCTCACTTTGTTTAAATTTATTTTTTACCGCTTCACTATTAGCAAAATGGTTCAAATCATAAGACACTGAATTGATCACCAAAGTATTGCCATTTAACGCAGCAGTAACTCCTCCGATGATCTCGTCAGCAAAACCTTTTTCCTTACATTCTGCGGCGCCCATCCATGTTTCGTTGGACATCATCGTTTCTATTTCTTCGTCCGATATCTTACAACGCTTACGATAGGCAGCGACAATGCTTGTTTTGATCGTAGCCAGCGCTTCTACCAACTTCGTCAGTTCTGCCGCAGGATAGTATCCGCTAAGGCCGATAGCCGGGTCGTGGATCATCATCAACGAGTTGGACGGCATAATGATTTTGTCTGCCGCCACGGCTACAACCGTTGCTGCGCTGGCAGCCAGTCCGTCAATTACCGCCGTGACACGCCCTTTATAGCTTTTGAGCAAATTGTGAATAGCATGTGCCGCAAACACATCACCGCCGCCGCTATTAATGCGTACGGTAACATCTCTGCCACCCAGCCCGTTAAGATCCTGGGCAAACTGCTGCGGCGTTGCCTCATCACCAAACCAGGATCGCTCTGCTGCGATTGGACCGTAGATCAATATTTCAGCGTCGCCACTAACATCATTCTTCACCTGCCAAAATTTTCCCATCATTATCACCTCCATTCCCACCAGTATTATCAGCCTTAGGCGGTTCTAATCCTTTAGCGCGCCACGTCCGCTGCTCTATAGCGATTTGGTCAATGTTGCTGTCATAGTCAGTGCCCGTAAGTTCTGCCGACTCACGTTCGCCTGTTGAGAAGCCATATTTTACACGCAGCGCTGCGCCGGTCACTTCTTTTACCGGATCCAGCATCCCCATAACCGGGCCAAACCAATCGGCATTGCTCCAGGCTTTCGTTATTACAGGGTCAGTGCCATAACCAGGCGCCGATATCCTTCCGATAGCAACCGCTTCCGCCAGCCACGCCTCATAAACCGGCTGACAAAAATCACGTGCAAACCAGGTCCGCCGCGTTTTAAATCCGCTAGCCGCCTGTAGCAATGCACCTCGAGCCGCCGAGTAGGATGACTGAAAACGGCTAAGCAATACTTCCGCCGGAGTTCCAATAGCGGCACCGATCTGGCTTATCATCATATTCGTAAAAGGCTCAAAGGTTGACATCGTACGGCTGGCATCCATCGATTTTACATCTACCCCGGGCGGCAATAAATTAAGCGTGCCCGGGCCGACTTCAATATGCGCCAGATCCTCCGGAGATACGCTTTCGTTACCGCCGTAGGTCGAATTTAAGACATCCGCCAGATTGTCCCCATTGGTATCCGTCGTAAAAAACAAGGTGTAAAACGACTTGATGATAGCAGCAGTGAGCTCGGCGTTGGTGTAGCGGCTAACCTGTTTTAGCACTTCGATGACCGGTGCCAATAACGGGACGCCTCGATACTGCTCAGGCCGCTCCTCATGGGATATCTGCAAAATGTTTGGCTTGCCGCTGCGTCTGCCAAAAGCTTCTACCCGCTGCCATTTCAAAAGCGCTGCCGGATCTGTTAAATCAAAAGGTACTCTGTTCGCAATCCAATAGGCCACAACAGCTCCGTCTGAATCTATTTCTATACCGTTAATAATACGATTACCATTTTTATTGTTAGTCATTTCAACATCATAATAAGACGGCGAACCATACGATCCACTACTGTTTGGGTTACAGACCCTACTGGCCTCAAAAAGCTGTACTCTTAAACAATACGGATTATCAGGTACCGGCCTGCGATACTTGATCGCCGCCCACCCGTCACCATCTACAAGATAGCTCATATATGCAATATCCTGCATATCAAAAAAGTTATTTTTTCGATACAAATCACAGGCCGTGCTGTTTGCCCAAAGGTTAAATTCACGAAACGCCTGACGCTGCCACTCTTTAGCTTCCTCTGCAGTCAATCCCAGCAACCTATAATCTATTTTAGGCGAAACTTTAAGACCAGCGCCTATAACATTGCTGCGCGAAGTATTAATAGCACTTGAACCAAGCGGAGAGTTACATACTAAATCTGCACTGCGGTTTCGTAAAGTTACCAAATTTACATCGACATCTGCTTTAGTACTGGATTTCAAGGGATTATAGCCACGTAAAGTACTTCGTGTCCTACTGGCGCCGCCTTCTGAATAGCCGCTGTTCACTATTATTATTTTTTTATTATTTTCATTTCCCTCAGTAGGATGCCTGGCCTTAGCCGGTATTGCTTTTTTACGTTTCACCATCATCTATCCTCCTAATCCCGCATAATAACTTGCTTTGTTCGATGCCCTCTTGGATACATTGCCTCATCCGTAGTCGCTCCTGCAGCAATAAGATCATTTATTTCTTTTCTTATTTCTGATAAATCAGCTCTCGTCAGCGTTCTATTGCCAATTCTGTAGCTTTGCCCTGCTACCAAAATAGACTGTTCTGCAGATAAATACTGCTTTAACCGTTCATTAAGTACCGTACTTGCCACTAATAATCCCCCCTCACACTTTTTCTAATGCAGCCGTAGCCGCATTTAGGCTTGTTTTTCAGTTTAGACTTTACCGATTGTTCTTTGATTGCATTCGGGCTGTTGATCAATTTTTCCAAAGCCTCGAAATCTGGATTTACGCTTAACATACATGCGAGGTTATAAACCCGCAGATCCAAAGGCTCATTCCGTTTATCTTTAGCTATATTTACCCACTGATATACTAATACTCCATTTTTCCGACGAGGCTCTTTTGTTTCAGATATAAGGCCTTTAAAATAAAATTCATCGTAGCCGCGAGTTAGCTGTACAGTTACGCTATCACTCTTATCAAGCGGAAAATGAAAATATTTAGGTCCAGGCTCTTCAATCGATAACCGATCCATAACATATTGTTTGCCGCTATCTGTGCCCAACATTACCAGCGGTATCGTATGTCCCCTTACGGTTTTAACCTTAGCGTACTTATGCAATAACGGCACTCCTGGTGTCGATGAACCTTTTATAGCAAAACGCTGCCTTGCAAATCGTTTTTTACAGTACGCATAAACTTCTTTCGTGTAGTGGCCGCCGGAATCGATAAACGTCCTGGCTACCAAAAGACCCTTACCTGACGCAAAGCGATATTCCTTATCCAGCTGTTCGTCCAGCATATCCCACACTTTAGGTGTATCCGGTACGCCCAAAATAGTGCCCTTTTTTATTCCCCAACATTCTTCAGCCATTCCCCAGCCACAAATCTCATACTCGAGCCTGTTGTCTTGTACGTCAACGGCCGCTGTTAAAAGCAGTACGCCTTCCGGCAGCTCGGCGCCATAGTTTTCACGCCTGCGCATAAACTGCTCATGACTTTCAAAATTTCCTTTGCGCTCATATGCTTCTCCAAAACGAGTATTAACAACTACTTTTTCACGCTCTGGATCGCCCTGTGCTTCCAACCATTCCTGCATTACATCTGACCAGTTCACCCAAGGTGATGCAAAACAGTTAACAAAAAAGCTCCGTACCCCCTTAGTGAGAGCCGAAGCGTTCTGTGCAATATATTTTTGTGCGGCCTGCCGCATTTCAGTTTCTGTAAACCCAAACCCGCAATCTGGGCAACGCCAAATAACTGACTTAACGATAATCTGCCTTGTTCCCTTTTTATCAACAGAACAGTCGTAGTCAGTATGCATATCCCGATGTGTGACTAAATGCCACTCTTTGCACTTTGGGCATTGATGCTGCCACTCTTCCTGAGTCCCTGTTATATATTCATCTTCGATTCGACTGTCTCCAGCATTGGTCGGTGTTGAGAATAGCCCCATTACGCTATCCCAAAATGTAGTCATACGTTTTGCAGCCAAGCTGACCGGGTCGCCTTCTGTGCCGGCGCTTTTTGGAAAGCGGTCAACTTCGTCTGCCAGCAGTATTTTTATCGGCTTACTGGCAAGACCGGCAGGACTGTTAGCACCCGCCATGATAAGTCTGCCGCCTGGGAACTGTTTAGAAAGAATAGTATTGCCGGCATCACGACTTTTTACGTCTTTAAAAATATCTCTCAATACCTTTGTATCTCTGATCATCGGCGCTATACGTGATTTACTATAGTCCTGTGATGTTTCGATAGTTGGTTGGATCATCATTATCGGTGCGGGTGCCAGATGCGCGAACCGACCAATAACATTATTCATGATATCGGACTTTCCAACCTGAGATGCGGTCTTTGCAACCACCCTAGTTATGCCTGGTTCAGTAAAAGCATCCATAATGGCTTTTTGATATGGAGCACGATCTGTTCGCCACCGCCCAGGCTCTGCAGCAGCTTCGCCAGATATCATCCTATAGCTATCAGCCCATTCGGATACAGTTTGATCTGATAACGGCATCAATGACTGTTTTACTATTTTTTTGAAAAGATCAACTGTCTTCTTCATTACTAAATATCTCCGGATTATAATCGCTAAGCTCAGTTAACCTTGACTTAATTTCTTTAGAAAGTTCCGTCATAATAACACTTCTGCTCTGATTCTCCAGTCTAGCAGCCATCTTGGATGGTATGCCTAAAAGCTGACTCCGTAATTTAGATAACATATCTGTCATAACTCTTTCGACATCGGCCGCATCATGTGATAGATTTTGTCGCCTTGCCAATTCAAGTTCAGCTAATTTACGTTTTGCAGCTTCATGCAATGCTTTTTCAGACCAATAATCATCTTCATCCTTGCTGGAATATTTATTTTCATAGAACGAAGCTATTGCCATTGTCAAAACGAAGTCTCCTTCTATTTCACGATGCAAAACTTCCTCATTTACCAACTGATTTACACGTCGTTCGCTGATGCCCAATAATTCGGCAAGCTCTCTTGCAGAGCCACGTTTCAGCATTTTAACCACTTCTATTTTCACCACCTGTCTACTACAAAGAGAAGGAAATTGGAAAAAATATTTTTAAATCTAAACCTTTTTCGGGGCTCGAAAGACCCTCAAAGAAAGTTATCCACAGAAAGAACCTATGAAAATTCTCCTGCAAATGGACATAAGAAAAGCACTCACCGAAGTAAGTGCTTAGAGTATTCAGTTTAAATCCTGATATACCGTAAAAATTCCTTTACAAAGGTAATTGAACTCCTATTTTAGACCGTTTCAAATATTCATTATACAGCCTATCGTCATTATTAATAATACTACCAATCCTAAACTTGTAGTAATCTAACTCTAATGTTTTTACATCCGGCAAAGGAATAACGCATCTTCCACCATCTATTATTGCACAATAAATTACATCAACAACTACAATACCATAACGGACATAATATATCGTCCGTAACGCCCCCTTGTCCGCGTATGGATCTTGTGCCCAAGGTTCGTTAAATAACGGTAAATTAGTTGGATCTAGGGGATGAGCTTCTATGATAGAAATATTCAAATCTGTTTTCAACACACTGATGTTTTCTTCCGGATGATATACCCACTCTTCATTTACAGATAGTTTTATTTTTTCTCTAAAGTCAACAATATTCATAATCGAATCACCATCCCTATTAAGATAGCTTTATTATACCACAGGTCAATACTGAAATTCTATGCAATCTTTTAAGTACTTATAAATCCATTATATAATGCAAAACTTATTTCGCTTTATAAAACTATAACCTTGCAGCATCTGACTGTATTTTGTCCCATTGATTTTGAAAGAAATTTTGCATATGCTTTTCAAAGTCATCTAAACAAGCCGTAACCTCTTTATCAACTTTTTTCAGATACATTTCTCTTTCTGATTCGCTCATTTCATATGCTATATTAAACAGACTTTGTAATCTTACAACTTCAGCAACTTTATTTATAGTTTCGACATCAGTTGGGTTTATCCTAAATTTAATCATTATTGATTTTTTAGTAAATTCTTTTACCTTTAATGGCAATTCCTCATTAGCAGAAAAAGGACCTCCAAGAAAATTTATACTTCTCACTACATATATTTCTGTTGCCAAGCAATAAAAATCTGCAACATCTTCTCTCAAACTATTCAGCCACCTTGTACTTTCAGCCGTTACTATATTTTTATAATCTTTCCTTCTGCTAACCCAAAAAGTAGATATTGCCGCAAAAGCAGCTATAAAAATTGATAAAATAGATATTCCCAATGTAATATATTCAATCGTCACTCTAATCACCAGCCTTTTTAGATGGCTTTATTATACCACAAAAGCCACTGGCATTTACGCCAACGGCTTTTGTCAATTTCTACACATACATTATAACACAGGTCAATACTCGCATTCTATCTCCTCTTTTAATTTTTGCAGCGCCTTAGAATGCATTTTGTGTATATACTGCCACGAATACCCCAAATCCGCGGCAATAACTTCCCACCGCTGATAATTCAAGTAACGTTTGAACAATATAAGCTGCAGCTTCTCATCGCCAAGCATTTTAATTAGTTCTCTCGTCGCCGCTAACGCCTCTGTAAGCATCTTAATATCGTTTTGAATATCTTTGTCTAGGTCAACCAGTTTTGCAACTGCACCGCCTATTTTATCGCCGTCGCCTCCACCTCCAGGTGCAAAGCTATAAACCGGCGTTATCTTTGCGGCCAAGTCTTCTAAATCCTGTAACGTTTCCAAATCTGCTTCAAGCTGCTTTTGCCAGACCCATGCACTTTTTAACCTTTGCTTTATTTCATCCGTCGTAGGCATCGCATCACCCCTCTGCCCGTAAAACATCTGTAGCAACGTCTATCGCAGCACTTTCAGCTTCACTCAGCTGATGACCATGCTGCACCTGCCCTAACATACCGATCACGCTCCGGAATCGATTTTCTTTTACACAATTTACCCTACGACAGTAAACTTTATTCTCGCTTACCTGACGGCTCCACACGCAGCCCTTACACTTATGTGCCATTCTAATCACGCTCCTTTACTCCAATTGCTCAATTCGTACATAAAGCCCTGGCTGCTCTGACCAAAACTTTTCTGTAATCTCACTTGCTACCTGTGCATCGTCTGTCCAATAGCCGAGCCCAGTCATTACATCCTTAAGCAGCTTAATCATATTATCAGTGTCCGGCTTTGTAATTTTATATTCGCCGTTCTTATGTTTCCCTATAGCTGTATAGCACCATTTAGTCAAAAGCCTTATCGGACCGGTCAGCTTTTTTTCAGGTACATAAGCTGCCAGGTGCGCACTAAACTTCTGCCTGGCATCTTTAAGTGCGTCAGGTTCATAATAGTGTGGCTTACCGTTTACAACATGGACCTTTTTCTGCTGATGCGTAACTGTTGGCAGTTTCATCTGAATAAAGAACTCAATCATCATATGCTCCTCTTTCGTAAGCTTCCCGCCATTCTTGAATCGTAGCCAGCAAATAGTCAGCGCCTTCTTCACTTCCAAGCAATTCCTTTCGGTCAATTGTATTTTTTACGATAAGAGTTCCGTCTGTTTTCATAAAACCAAATTGTAATTTTCCAGCCTTCTCATAACAACGCATAAAGCTATTACCGAATTTTACAACTTCTCCTTTTTCAGTTTCCCAGTATTTACTATTTTTCATTTTTCATTCGCTCCTTTTTCCTTTCGCGCGGTATACCTCTTCCTACAACCGAAAGGAATTTTCCCGCCAAGCCAAGGCGGAAAATCCTTTTGTTGTATAGGAATACAACCTACAATGACTAATCATATATAGATACATCGCGCGCGTATATCGCGTATATAATATTAGTGAACATTCACTTAAGGAAAATCTCGATAATCGCTCGACTTTTTCCGATTCGGAAATTCTCGATAATGTTCGAGTTTTTCCAAATTGTCAGAAAACGGCGTCGTGGAAAAACACTCGACTTTTTCCAATTCGGAAAAGGAAAATCATTCGACTTTTTCCGTTTTCCGAACGATTTCTCCATTATTGCTTATTGCAAACATTCCACTTTCTCGAATATGATTCTTCACCGTTTTTTCCGTCACATCTAAATAACTGGCCAGGCCTTTTACTGTCGGAGTCCCACAAAAACTTTCTGCTTCAAAAGCTTTTTGTAATGCTACTATCCGTTCTTTTTTCAAATCATCCGGTGACTTCTTCTTTTTGAAATTCCGCTGCCAGGCTGGTCCCTGCCCGTCAGGTTCAATATCCTTTAGACTTCCAATATCATCAACGTAATGCACAGGATAATTAAACCAAAGATTGATAGGCGGGAACTTCGGAAACTCACGTAGAGTCCCTTCAATGCGCCACGCTGTACGTTGCCGCACACGCTGTTTGGCCGCCGGAATCGCCGTTTTCACAAGCTCAATATTAGTATTATTGCCAAGCATCTTATGGCAGTATTCCAACAGTACAACGCTACTGCACTCGTCATCCTGCGATAAATCCTGTGTATAGGCAGGGTAATATCGTTTTAAATACGCCAAGCACTCGGCGCAAATTGCTTTATTTTCTTCCTGCTTCAGTAATTCTTCTGTTGGTTCCAGCTCTATCAAATCAAGCAGTGCGTCAGGATCACGGGCAAATACTCCTGACCCTGAAGCTCTGTCCATAGATTTTTTACTGCCTTGGCCACCCTTTGAATGATGGTGGCAGTAGATCACAGCGCAGCCCAGTTCCGTACAAACCTTATCGAACTGATTACAGAAATGCGCCATCTGGTCAGCACTGTTTTCGTCACCGGTGATGATTTTATAAATCGGATCGATAACGATAGCAATATAATTCTTCTTTGCTGCACGCCTGATCAGTTTCGGCGCCAGCTTATCCATCGGAATCGACTTGCCGCGCAAATTCCATACATCGATATTAGACAAATTGTTCGGCTCCCACCCCATTGCCGTATAAACATCCTTAAAACGATGCAAACAACTTGCCCTGTCAAGTTCAAGGTTCACATATAAAACTTTACCCTTTGTACAGCTAAAATTAAGCCACTGACGGCCCTCGGCAATCGCGCAGCACAACTCTATCAAAGCATAGCTTTTGCCTGCCTTAGACGGCCCTGCAATGAGCATTTTATGCCCCTGTCGCAATACATTATCAATCAGCGGTTTTGCCAGCTCCGGTAAATTATCCCAAATCTCACTAATGCTTTCCGGTTCCGGAAGATCATCGTTGACCGCCTCAATCCACTCCTGCCATTCTACAAAGCTGGCTTTGCCGATGTTGGTATCAACTAAAAACTGCTTGTGTCCCTGACGCATCACACCCGGCATTCTGCTGAGCCGCGAAGGATTACGGTTTTGGGTATCGATTTCAAGGCCGTTTTTCTTACAAACAGCGTAAAGATAATCAACACGTTTACGATATTCCGCATAGTCTGCTGCATCGATCCTAACAATAGCATGCAGCGACTTTTTCCCTGAATGTACCAGGCAGGCCACCGGCAGTTCCAGTGTCCGGATAATTTCATTCTGCTTGGCTATATCCATCTTGTCCGATTCGACCAGAGCATACCGAAATTCTGTCACATTGTCGTTTTTCACGCCTTTACCATCAAGAGGATTAAAACGTATCCATGCGCCGCACTCAGGGTTGTAATCGCCAAGCACCCCGCCGATATCACCCTTACATTTATTAAGTAGCTCAATGAGCTGCCCAGCTGTTCTATCAGAACAACCTTTTGACGGTAGATATTTACCGTCTTTTTGCCATGATTCCGTTACATAGCCAACATTTTCCGTACTGTCGAATAAAGTTTCCAGATAAGTTACCAGTTCTTTTACCGGATCCCAGTTTTCCGGGTCCGCTATTTCCTGGCCTTCGATCCAGTTCTTATCAACCAAAACCATATCTTCTTTTTGTCCGATGATATCATCCCATGAAAGTTCATGATCTTCACGCTGCTGTGGCGTCCAGCCGTTATCCTTAGCCATTGCTACGATCGTACCACCCGTTACTGGTGCGCTGGTATCACCTCTGAACGTCTCCCATTTTTTTCGGCATTCATTTGCGTGGTATCTTCCAGCATCCCGCCGGCTCCAATCATCCCACACGCTCACGCTGTACCCTTCTGCTTTCAACGCCATGCCAACATTGACCCATTCCTGATAATCAAGAATGCTTGGATCGATATAATCAAGCAGCGGCAGCAAATCCAATTTATTCTCCATGATGTTCTCCTTTATTCAGGCTTGTAAATCCGTGGATCAATGCCTGCCGGAATACGCCAGCCACCGGCAGCAATCCTGTCTATTAATTTCTTGGCATGTTCAAAAGACCAGGTCCCGACGTGCTGGAACCCACGACCTTCTAAAAAACGGATCTGTTTCGGTGTTGTAAGTCCTTCACTTCTGCGCTTATCCAAACGATCAAGGATTTTCGCAGCTTTACCGGCATTGTCGATATCATCCGGATTTATACCAAACTTCTCTAATGTTTTAAGTTGCTTTTCACTGGCCGGGCTCATTTCCCAACCGAATGCTGGTACATAGCTTGACAGATCCTCTGCTTGGATACTCATTTCAAACTGCAGTGGATCCACCAGTTTACGCTTACGCTGTTTCATTGCTGCCAACTGTTTCGCCAAAGCTTCTTCCCGCTGAGCAACAACATCTTCAGAAGCCTGCTTTTCCACTGCTTCCAAATCTAACGGACAAGCTGCGTCCTGTAATGTTTCAGTCATAGCTCTGGCCACATCTTCATTTGTCGCAATCAAATGCGCCGGTCGGCACAGTTCATGGCGTTCTGTATGCCACAGAAAATCAAGCAGCAAAAGTTCTTCTTTGCCTGGTGCCAGCCTCGTACCACGGCCCACCATTTGACAATACAAACTCCTGACCTTCGTTGGCCTTAATACAACAATGCAATCAACAGCCGGGCAATCCCACCCTTCTGTCAAAAGCATTGAATTACAAAGCACGTTATATTTACCGGTTTCAAAATCACTCAGCACCTTTGCGCGATCCTCGCTGTTACCATTTACTTCGGCAGCGCTGAAACCGATACCATTCAAAATATCCCTAAACTTTTGGCTGGTCTTGACAAGTGGTAAAAAAACTACAGTCTTTCTATCCATACAAATTTTAGCCATTTCCTCAGCGATCTGATTCAGATATGGATCGAGAGCCGTTCCCAGATCGCTGCTCTTAAAATCACCGGCCTGAGTAGCGACACCTGTCAAATCTAATTTTAGAGGAATAGTCTGAGCCTTGATTGGCGACAAATAACCTTCTTTAATAGCTTTAGGCAGCGTATATTCATAAGCAAGGCTCTCAAAACATTGCCCTAAATTACGCATATCGCCTCTGTCAGGCGTTGCAGTAACACCAAGCACCTTAGCGCTGTCAAAATGTTCCAGCACCTTCTGATAGCTATCTGAAAGTACATGATGTGCTTCGTCAACGATGATCGTATCGAAAAAATCCTTTGCAAATCCGTTTAACCGCTTCTCGCGCATCAACGTCTGGACAGAACCTACTACCACACGATACCAACTGCCCATACAGGTATATTCAGCTTTTTCCATAGCCGATTTTAAACCTGTAGCCTGCTCGATTTTGTCACAGGCCTGCTGCAACAGTTCAAAACGGTGCGCCAAGATCAGTACCCGGTCACCCTGCTTAACCTGTTCCTCTGTAACCTTTGCAAAGACTATAGTTTTACCGCACCCGGTCGGCAATACCAACAGAGTGCGGTTTATTCCTTTATTCCATTCGCCCAAAATAGCCTGTTTAGCTTCTTCCTGATATGGACGCAGCTGCATTAGAAAGCTCCGGGCCGAAATGCAGGAACGGCCTGCGGTTGTCATTGATATAAGTTTTGTTGTTGCGGTGCTGCCGGAGTAGGTGCTGTTGTCGCTGTATTTTCAGGATCATAAAAGCGTTTAATTTCGTTATACTGCTTACCATCATGCATACGGATACCGATCTTAGCCCTGCCCTTTCGACCAACCACCCGTGGCCAATCCATTTTCAAAGGTTCACCGTGTTTTTTCAGCCCAATACCGATAAAGAAAGCCGAAATCATGCCTTCCGTCCGAGAATGTAAGAACAAGTTATGCCTGATACGGGCTTCGCCTTCCGGTGTTTCAACTACCAAAGTTATTACAGCTTTATTACAGGGCGGCAACTTTTCGCTGCCTTCATGACGGGCACGTTGAAACTCTAATACCTTAAATTCATAATCGCCTTCCGGCAGAATGATAAAACCGGCGCTCTCCTTTTCAATAGTATCGTCCCATCCTAATTCTCTTTCTTCTACGGGTACTGCTTGTCCTAATTGTTCAAATGCCATTGTTTTATTCTCCTTTATCTGTTAAATATTATTTAAACTACATTGATTTTCTTAAACTTAAAAAGGTATCTCCCTGTTCTCTTTGATCAAACCAAAGACATTGGGCCAGGCTCCGATCAAACAGCCCTGTACAAAATCCTCTGCGTAATTTTCAAAAGGTGTTCCCTCTGGATAATAGCCACGCTGGGCAACAACCTTTTGAATTTCTGCAAGCGTTACCCCTTCCGGTGCCATTAAATCAGCCAATGCTTTTGGCACACAACTTGGAATTACTTTTGACGTTTGTACAGTCACTGTATCATCTGATGCTGTTACAGGGATAAGCGCCGGATCTACAGATATTAGTCCCGAAGGCGTATCTATAATTGCAGTGGCACTAGCAACCGGCGCCGCAACCGTTTCCGACTGCATTACAACTGGCTGCGACACAGGCTGCAAAGCTTCCGTATTGGAATAAACCAGACAGCCACGAATACTTTTAAAATCAAAGGGTAATTCTTCCGGTAGATCCTGTCTGTTCTTTGCATCCCAGTTAGGATGATGCGTCGTATACATTACCCGCTCACCACCGGCGGCCTTGCATTTCTTCCCGTCCTTATCCTGTGCGATCACGATAGTCTTATAGTTGGCAAACAGCAGCATATCAGCCCACTCTTTGACCAGCGGAGCAGTCTGCGATGAAGTCTTTTTGCCAAGCTTCAGCTCATACCGATCAAAACTTCCACCTTCATTAGGCAATTCAAACTTACGCATCTGCATATGTGCTGTTAAAACAACATTGATCCCAACCTCGATCACATCAGAAAGCAGATTTAAAAAGCGTCCAAATTCTTCTCTTACAAAAATATAGCCACTGCCATAACCAAAATCCTCGATCCCATTTTTGCCATTTTTAGCACATACATGACCCACGCAAAGCTGTTCTGCCCAGTCAATCGTATCAATAACCAATGTTTTACAACAGGTCGGATTTTTGATAACCTCTCTAACCTCATCCAGCAACATCGTCCAAGAAGTCGGCGCCGGTAATCTGGCAACATCATAGACATTCGTACTGCCTTCTGTATCGATAAACAGCGGATCCGGAAAATCAGCGGCAAAAGTAGTTTTGCCAATACCTTCAGGACCATAAACTACAACTTTTTGCGGCTTTACAATCAGCCCTCTGGTAATTTGGAACTTCATCAAAACTCACCTTTCTTCCATGTTTTTGCGCCTTCATCCGAAAGGCCGTTATCTTCTTTAACATAACCATCTTCGATAATGACCGAACACTCTTTACCACTGCTGACACGTGTAGCGATCACCTGCAGCTGTTCCTGTTCTAACCATTTACCAAATTCATTTAAAGTATCCTGGTCCATCTGCTCCAGCTTATCCATGAGCACAAAACCACAGTTAGGATTCAATTTGCGGACAATAGCAGTAGCTACTTTAAGCTGCTCACTGCCGCTCATGTTATCCCACTTATTCCCACGATAAACCAGCTCACCATTTTCAACAGACAATTCAGGTAGCGGCAGGTCTGCATTTTCCAACAACTTTAAGCGCTGCTCTCTAATATCTTCGATCGATTTTGTCAGTTCATCATATTGCTGGCTATATTCTTCAGCTTCGATTTCAGCCTTTTCCCTGTCCATATTGGCCCTGATTTTAATATTCAGGCGATCTATGTCAGAGATATTCGCTTCCAATTCTGCCGTACTTTCATCCTGTAAATCTGCGGCCGACTTACGGGCAACCGAAACTGCAGCCTCAGCTTCTTCAAGCCGGTTCTTCGCTTCGTCAAAAGCAATCTGCGCTTTAGCTAATTCTTCTTCATATTGCTGGCACATTTGCCGCTTGCGCTGGTTTTCGCCGTTCCTGGCAAGTATCGCCTGCTGCTGCCTAATTAGATCAGCTGCGGAAACGAGCTCTTTAGGAACATCGGGATACATTTCAAGCTCAGATGCATACTTTTTCTTTTGGTCAGCAATGCGTCCAACTTCATATCGCCTGTTATAAATCCTTTGTTCTTCAGCATCCAACTGGTAAAGTTTTTCACCGATCCCTATTATCTGCAAAAGAGCATTGGCCTTTTCTTTATTATTTGCATTCAAAAATTTTGGCAGATCTAAAGCAAGTTGCGCTACAAACTCATTTAAAATCTGCTGGCCGCCTTTATTTCCCTGCGGATCGATGACCTTTAAGCTGCCATTAATGCCCTTCCGCTCAACTATAAGCCCATTAGACAACTCTATATGCAGAATTGGCGGAGTAACAGATCCTTGTCGCTGCGGTTCAGAAGGTTTATATCTTTCCCCACCAAGCGTCCAGGCAATCGCATCCAGAACGCTGGTTTTACCCTGACCATTTTTACCACCGAGAATAGTCAAGCCATTCGCTGAAGGTACTAATTTTACTGCTTTAATTCTTTTAATATTTTCAAGTTCAAGACTGTTAATTTTTACTGTCATTGAAATAGCTCCTTCCTTCTATTTATGCTATAATATAATTAATACATGTTATTCACGACCTATGTATTAACCCTGAGCTGTCAGCATTGCCGTGCTGATGGCTCTTTTTTAATTCATTCCAGCAACCTTGCACCAGAGCCATAATCCGGCAAATACGCCAAACCATGTTCCGATAGCAATTACCGCAATTTGATAACTTAACTCTTTCCACATCTCACCACGCCCTTTCTAAAAACATTCCAAAGATGACCAGTGATACTGCTATCAGGATCTTAGGGAAAATTTCACTCTCAGCAAAAAAGTACCAAATATAAATCCCTAGTGTTTTCACGGTGTTTCCTCCCCCTCAGCACGACTTTTGTCCCTCTCTGCAGCATCGACTATAGCCGTCAGATAAGCTAAGTCATCAAACGAATAACCATTATCGCCCAACTCGAGTTCTAAACATGCTATGCCGCTATTAAAAGACCTTAGAGATTCAATGAAATCCTCTAAAATATGCGCTGGAATTTTACCAGAAACAGCCTGAATCGCTTTAGCGTATGAGTTTAAGCCCTTTATCTGTGTAGATCTATCGGATATCATATTAAATATTTCCTTGGGAAGTTGTTCTGGCATTAGCTACTTCACCTCCTTTCGCATCAAATTCAATTGATCTAAATACCCACCGCCATCGCAGCGTGTCTGCTTAGAAATAACAATTGGGCATTTTAATTTTTGCAACTTTTTTTGTCGAAGTTCGATTTGTTCATTAAAATAACGATCAGCGCCTTCGACTTCAATTTTATGCCGCTGTCCTATCTTAACTGCCGGAAGTGTTCCATCTCGGCACATTGCATAAACGGTAGAATATGCAAGTCCACGGGATTGTGCATATTCTTTAATTCCTGAAAACTTCATACATTAGCCTCCTATCTATTTAAAATAGAGTTACTCTGCAAAAAAAATAGCATCGTAAGGCATATCCAAAAATTCACAGATAACCTTGGCTTGTTCTATAGTCACCGTATTTTGATTAATCTCCAGCTTTCTATAGGTTTCTATATGGATACCTAATAGCTTAGCCATATCAGCTTGTGTTTTTGCTCTATATAGCCGAGCCTGTTTCAAACTAAAACTATTCACTTTATGCACCTCCTATCTAGTTTAACTAGGATTAGTATATATCTAGTTAAACTAGATGTCAATGCTTTTTTCTAGTTTTTTTAGGTGTTTTGTTGATTTTTTTCTAGTTCAACTATATAATAGACATACAAGGTGGTGTAAACGGTGGGAATAAAAGAAAACATAAAAAGTCTTAGATTAAAACATGGCCTATCACAAAAGGAACTAGCTGATATAGCAGGTGTAAGCGACAAAGCTGTATCCACCTGGGAACTCGGCACTAACGAACCACGCATGGGCGCTATTCAAAAAATTGCTGATCATTTCGGAATATTAAAATCAGATATTATTGAAGATGTTAACTCTCGCCCTTATTACCTCAATCCTGAAGCAGCAAAAATGGCACAGGAAATTTATGATAATCCTCAATACAAAGTGTTATTTGACGCTACCAAAAAACTAAAACCCGAAAGCATTAAAGAAGTTATGAAATTTATTGATTACCAAAAAGCCAAAGAGGAAGGCGATCTCAATGAGTAGAACTATCTTATATGACTTGCCTCACGACGTTCGAGGCTTTGTTAGAGAAGATATTGATGGAGAGGCAATTTTCATCTTGAATGCCCGCTTAACGAGGGAATCCAACATGAAAACTTACCTGCATGAGCAGGAGCATTATGAAAAAGATTGTGGTAAGAACCTTTGTGTTGACGAAATAGAAGCACAAAGGCATAAATAAATTTTAGGAGTAGTTTTTGATGATTATAACTAAATGGGACGATTGGAATTTACATATGCACATATCGCCAGATCAAGTACGCCGTTGGGATGGACGACAAAACGGAGTTAATCCTAATACATTCAAAGGTCGAATTGATAGAGCTAATCTTAGTGGCATTACCGAAGAAGGTTATAAAACGACTTTAATTTCTTGTACTTGTGAAGATTTTCAAAGCCGAAGCTTGCCCTGCGGACATATTTATAGGCTTGCACGGGAACTAAAAATACTACAAACGCCTAATATAAAAAGATCTCTTGAGTTACTGGCTACATTTAAAAACGGCTTTGCAGAAGGTTGGGCTTTTGGGGTTGGAGAGTTTCACAGAGATTATTTAGATATTAAATATACTACTTATAAAGACAATGGCCAAACTTATAAAACATGGACCCAGGGCGCCGAATATCAATTTGATGTAGGTGTAATATTTTATAATAACAATCCAGAAATTTATAGAAAAGATATTTGGGCTAATGTAGGCAAGCATGCAACTATAGCATTACAAGTCCATAGCTCCACAAATAATAAATGGACCTATCTGCCTTCATACATCCCATCACCAACAGAAACTACATTACGTATAGAATCAAAATATACGTATGGGAGTATATGCTTTGATGTATTTACTTACAATCATTGTAAAGCCATTAAATTAACGCAATACTATGCTCATGCAGATGAATTTTTAAAACTTTTAAAATATGGGCACTGTTTGGGAATAAAGGATCAAGAACAAATTTTTATAGATTTACGGGACTATTTAAAATAGTATAATTTTGTACCTTTTAGGTGGTGTTTATAATGACTTTCGGTAATTGGGATGCCTCTATCCACAGTAAAATAGACCAAATTAAACGCATCAATACTGCGAAGCAAATAAAGAACAAGAATATAGTGAGCATTGATGCGCAACGCCAAACTGCTAAAATTTCAGGCTCTAGCGGAGAACTTTACGAAGTTACACTCAACCACTGTACTTGTTTTGATTTTAATGCCCAGCGCGGTCCCTGCAAGCATATCTACAAATTAGCAGCAGAGTTGGGCCTTTTACCACCACTTCCTATGTTTAATGCGGAAAAGGCCGAAACTTTTAAACAGAGTATCCCTGCAGAAGTCGACCGCTTTAAACAACAATATCTTGCCGGCGCCATTTCTGCAGATAAGTTTATAAAAATAGTAAACGCATTAAACAGCAAATGAGAAAAAAGACCGCCCGGTGCTACCAACACCGAACGGTCAACGTAACGCCTTACAGCCAACCTTTAAAAACAACACTAATTTCAGTATATTATATCAATACCTTTATCAAATCATTATATGAGTGGAATACCTTTATTTTTTCGGTTATTTTAAATGTATTTGGTTGACACCTTTATTTATTAAAGGTATTATATTAACACCTTTAATTTTTCTTATAAAATAAAGGTGTTGAAAAGAGGTGTAACTATGGTTTATGATAAAAATACTCCTTACAACAATTTACCACTACTCCCACCCAAAGAAGAATTGGAAAATAAAGCTATACTAAAAAAAGCTATAAGTGCTAATAAAGCCTTAGCTGAATTAAGAGGTTGGACTTTTACTCAACCGAACCCATTACTTTTATTACAATCCATTACGTTGCAAGAAGCAAAAGCCTCAAGTGCAATAGAAAATGTTGTAACAACTAACGACGAGCTGTATCAAGCTCTTTCTGCTCCACAATCCGCTAATATTTCGCCATCAGCAAAAGAAGTTATGTACTATAAAGAAGCGCTTTGGCACGGCTATAAACAAATAGTTGATGGTTATCCCCTAACAATCAATACTTTTATTGATTTATTTCGAATTGTAAAAAAACGTTCAGATGGTATTCGAAAACTTCCAGGCACATGCCTAAAAAATTCTTTCAATGAGATAGTCTATACTCCTCCCGACAATGAGCATGATATTATGCGGCTACTTTCCAATCTAGAAGGTTATATAAATGATTCTCTAGATGACACAGATATCTTGGTAAAGCTAGCCATCATTCATTACCAATTTGAATGTATTCACCCATTCCCTGATGGTAATGGAAGAGTTGGGCGTATTATAAATGTATTATATTTAGTTCATCAAAAGCTTTTATCTTTTCCAATTTTGTATTTATCGAAATACATTATAGAAAATAAAAGTGAATACTATAAAGCATTAAAAAATGTCACTGAAAATAGGCATTGGGAACCATGGATTATATATATATTATCGGCTATAGAAGAAACTTCCATTAACACATTAGACATAATTAGAAAGATTTATATTGCGCAAGACGAAATGTGCAAAACCATTAGTGAAAAAGCACCACAAATATATTCTAAAGAACTTGTTGAACTTCTCTTTGAACAACCTTATTGCAAAATTGATTTCTTAGTACAAAAAAACATCGCCAAAAACCAAACCGCTTCGAAATATCTAAAAACTTTATATGAATTAAATATTTTAGATTTACTTGTCAAAGGAAGGGAAAAATATTATATAAACAAAAGTCTATGGAATATTTTAACCCGACAATAAAAAAGACCGCCCCTGCGCCAACAGGAACGGTCAACGTAATTGCCCCACTTCGTCGCAAGCGAGCTGATTACTATAAATATTATAGCACATCAGCTCTGCTGCTGCATACCCAAATTACAGTAAAGGAGCTGATTTTTTATGCCAAAACGTAACAGAAATGGCGCTGGAAGCATTGTTTATGAACCAGAACGAAAGAAATACAGAGCCTATATCACGGATGCTTTAGGTAAAAGAATATCCAAACGTTTCGACAGTTCTGACGAAGCTGATATGTGGCTTTCCCAAATAAAGTTAGATCTATACAACAATACCTATATTCCTAAATCTAACATAACTGTAGGTGAGTGGGTCCTTGAATATCTGAGCACTTACTGTGCACCAAATATAAGAGCAAAAACCTTAATTCGGTATATGCAAACGGCTCGACATATTGAACCCATCTCCGGCATATTACTTCAGGAATTAGATGCTAGGCAGGTACAATATTTCTATAATAATCTTCCTAAAATGTCAGATAGCAGCAAAAACAAAATACATAAACTGTTGAAAGCAGCTATAACTAAAGCACATATACTAGAGCTAGTAAAAAAGAATATTATGAATGCCATACCAGCGCCTAAAGTATCGAAACCCAAAATAGAAATATTCAAAAGCGAAGAACTGCAAGCAATATCAGAGGTATTAAAAACTAATTCCACCTATAGAAGGTATTATTTATTATTTTTATTAACAATCAACACCGGCATGAGACTTGGAGAAGTTTTAGGACTAAAACGAAAATGTGTATTTGATGATTATGTTGTGATCAACAACAGCCTGCAAGATATAAATGGCAAAATGGTCGATACACCGCCAAAAACGGCCGCTGGAGAAAGAGAACTCACAATCACGAGGGATTTATCCTCTGACCTAAAAAAACGTTTTAACAGTGGGAAAATCGTTTCTTTTGATGGCTATATTTTTCAAAGCAAAAATGGAACTCCATTACGACCTAACCAAATCGAAAGAGCCTGGAAAAGTATTTTATTATTAGCTTCAGTACCGCATAAAAAATTCCACGTACTTCGTCATACGCATGCAACACAATTATTGGCGAACGGTGTACCGCTTTTGGAAGTATCTAAACGATTGGGACATAGCAGAGCCAGCCACACTTTAGATCTTTATGGTCACGCTATTCCAGGTTACGATGCTTCCTTGCCGAATAAAATCTCAAAAATTTTCAATTTATAAGTTGGGTGCAATTGTGGGTGCAATTGCTGAAATTTATGTTAGGAAAATGGCATTCTACCGTAATGAAAAACTAAGCCATAAAGCCACTTAATCCTTTACAGAATGCTGTATTACAGGCTTTTTCTCGTAGTTCTCCGGAGCCGTGTGCGGTGGTTCGATTCCACTCGGGCGTACCAATGGAAAAGACAGATGCAGACTTGTTCTGCGTCTTTTTTATTTTGCATAAATCATAAAGAACGAAATATAATACTTCGTTTATTCTGGTCATATAAAACCCTGCTGCAAATTACAGCAGGGTTTATTTTCAAACGTTATATTCATATTTTTGAATCGAACCGACAGAAAAATGCACCAAATAATCAGGATAACCATCGACAGGGATCCAAAAAGAAACTACGTCACCTAATTTACCGACTTTTTTACGATAACTGGCTTCACCATTCTTCCACGCTTCTTCTGCCCTGCAGCCCTTGTGCTGTTCTAACGGCTCAACTAAAGCACACTTGTTGCCCTCTATGCGTCCTGTACTGGGTGCGACTTTATTGGCAGCAATAATATTACGCTTTTTATCAATAAGCATTGCCGACTCCGGATAATTATCCCACATCAGATGAAACGCTTTAATTACCTCTGCCTTTTCCATACCTCCAGCTCCTTTACCTTGTCTTTCTCTGCTTTCATATTACCACAAAAAAATGACTTCTGCCAGAAGTCAAAAAATATCCCACAGCTTAAGCTGCGGGATATTTTTTATTCACTATATTCAGGTTCACCAATAATATCAATTCTTTTTTTCCGGGAACGCACTTTTTCCCAATATGTAAAATAAGCTTTTGTTTCTGCCACAACTACTCCACTCAATCCCAGCAAAGCAATCAGATTCGGAATCGCCATTAAACCGTTAACGATATCAGCCAAAACCCAAATCGTTTCCAGCTTTAAAAAAGCACCGGACGCCACAAGACCAATGAAGACTAAACGATAAGGCATGATACTTTTCGTGCCAAAAAGGTATTCAATGCAGCGTTCACCGTAATAATTCCAACCCAAAATAGTAGTAAAAGCAAATAACACTAAACCTATCATCAATAAATATTTTGCCATTGCAGGGAAAGCCATTGCAAAAGCAGATTGAGTCATAGCCGCACCATTCAAATCGCCTGTCCAAACTCCGGAAACCACCAGAACCAAACCTGTCATTGTGCAAATAATGATCGTATCGATAAAAGTTCCCGTCATTGATACCAGCCCCTGCTCAGCAGGCCATTTTGTTTTCGCCGCCGCTGCTACGATCGGAGCACTGCCTAAACCGGCTTCGTTAGAAAAAATACCGCGCGCAATACCACTGCGCATCGCCAGCATAACAGTAGCACCCAAAAATCCACCAGCTGCCGCCGTAGGATTAAAAGCACTTTCAATGATAAGAGCAAATGCTGCAGGTACCTGATCTGCAAATACGATCAGTACTGCCGCTGTAGTAAGCATATAAACTAACGCCATAAATGGCACTATTTTTCCTGCTACCATCGCGATAGATTTCAAGCCGCCGATAGTTACGATTGCCACCAAAACAGTCAGAATAGCTGCCGTATAAATGACCGGGATCCCTATGGAAAGATTAGTGATCTCAACGATAGCATTGACCTGTGTAAAAGTACCGCTGCCTAAACAGGCAACCATCACTCCGAATACCGAAAACATAACTGCCAGAGGTTTATATTTTTTACCAAGTCCCTGTTCAATATAATGCATCGGTCCGCCGGAAATATTGCCGTTGGCATCAACCGTTCTGTATTTCACTGCTAAAACACCTTCGGCATATTTAGTTGCCATACCGAAAAAAGCCGCCATCCACATCCAGAACAACGCTCCGGGACCACCTGCCTTGATCGCTGTAGCAACACCTACGATATTACCTGTGCCAACAGTAGCTGCCAACGCCGTACACAAGGCTTTAAAGCTATTGATATCGCCGTTGCCTGTATTTCTTGCAGTAAAAATCAATTTCAATGCGGTTGGCAGCTTTATGACCTGTAATAAACCTAATCTTACAGTCAGTAAAATACCTGTGCCAATAAGCAAAACCATTAACGGCGGTCCCCACACAAAACTATTGATAGTGTTTAAAATATCCATCATTATCCTAGCTCAACCCCTCAAATAAATTAATTTTATTTCGTTGGTATTCCACGAAAATATTAACTAACAATATCCAACAACGTTTTCTATTGTAACACAATCGGAACTTTTTTCAAGCATTCAGACAATTGTATACAAGTATTCTTCTTATTTTACCCGCATTTGTGTATACAGTATGCAATTAGTATTAAAAATAAAGAACAAAAAAGCGCACTAAAAGTGCGCTTTTTTGTTCTTTAGGAGTTATTTGAAAAATGTAAATCAAAACTCACTTTTCCAATCAGTGGAAGCCAATATACAAAGCATCTGAGTTGCATCTTAAAAGCTTCACTTCAATCTAGATTTTAAATAACCTGTTTTTTCAGTACTTTCAGAATATCCAATAATTCTTCTGCGGTATATTTGTCTTCTACCTCTTGAGGTTTAACCTCAGTATTCAAAGTTAAGCCTAAAAGTGCATCAACGCCACAGCTGAAATAATGTGAAAGTCTTAACAAAACTTTCAAATTAACACTCACACGCCCATGTTCCAGATTACTCATATGTGTTTGAGAAATACCAAGTTTTTTCGCAAGCTCTGATTGGGTAACACCTTTACGGATACGCATAATCTTGATGTTTTGTCCGATTTTTACAAAATTGGGTTCTACGCTCATAACTGCCATCTCCTCCCTGAACTGTATAAAATATAATCCCAGAAAATTTTAGAACTATATTTTTATAAAAGCTAAACATCAGGATAAAACCATTTGTTTGCTAGCTTTTCAAAATTAAACCGGTATGCAGATAAACATACCAGAAAATTATTCTGATCTTACTTAAATGTCCTTATCTGTCAGCAAAATACCTGCATCAACATTCAGGACTTGCGCAATCTGCAGCAAAACTGGTACGCTGCACTGCGCTTTCCCTGTTTCTATTTTCGACAGATACGAGCGTGAGATTCCTGCCTCATCAGCTAATTCTACCTGACTTATATTTTTCATTTGTCTGTAATATTGAATTTTTAACCCTAATTGTTTAAATTTTGTCGAAAACATTTAAATCTCCATTTCCATACTAATCCAAGATGTTAATTATTTATCCCTTCTTTGCTATTCTTTATACTTTATTAATATTATTATCACATTTTATTAATATTTAGGTGTTCAGAAATAGTTAACATATGTGTTCTTTAGTGCACAGAAATAAATAAATTATATCTTTTTTATTTTATGTGTTAATTTTTTCAACTTTCATTAATTTATATCAATAAACATTTTACATTATTTAAATGCTATTCAAAAAATTACTTCATATTATGTCTTCAATATTGCATTTATAATTATCAGAATAATCTGCAATAATTTTTTTGATATTTTACATACACTATACAATTCATTATATTTAAATTTATTTCTAACAAAAGTATTCTTGTTGCATTGGTTATATATTATCATAATGGATATGTTTTTGTCTTAAGTTTAAGTTTCAAAATTACTTTTTTATATTATTTTTATTTCTTTTTATTATTTATTTTATTTTTACATTCAATACTATCTTTTGAAATATTATATCTTTATTTACATAAAAAAGAAAAACCTCCATTTTTTTATGGAGGTTCAGTAATATATACATATTATATAGACAATAAGTCACAAGTTTTTATTCTACTGCTTTTACTGAGCATTTAACTTTTACCACTGTTTTTAAGTATCTTAAACGGTTAGCAAATCATCTAAACTACACTTAAAAAAACCGGTAAGCTTATACAACATTTTCAGGCTTATTTTAACTTTACCATTTTCTATATTACACAAATGAGCTGCGGATACTCCTAAAAGCTTAGCCAATTTAGCCTGACTGATACCTTGACGTATCCTTTTAATTTTTATATTAATACCTATCGTTTTATAATTAGGTTCTTCCACTTTCTTACACCTCTTTACTTTTTCTTAACTTAATAACTGCTCCCATCTGTCAACAGTTCCCCTGGATCAATCTCGAGTACTTTTGCGATCTGTATCAAAACAGCCAGACTGTAACGCACTTTCCCTGTTTCAATTTTAGAAAGATATGAACAGGAGATACCAGCCTTTTCCGCTACTTCCATCTGTTTCAATGCCTTTCTTTTTCTGTAATAGGCTATTTTCAATCCTATTTTTTTGAATTTCTTGCTAAACATAATTTCACCAACCACACTTTTATTCTTCTGTAATATTAATTACATCAATTTTATTATATCCAGCTATTGATTTTTATGTTTTCAATAATAGTTCAAATATGTGCACTATAATACATAATCGCGTTAACATTATTTGAAAAATCCCTGTCATTTATGTCATAAAAGTATTTCGCTTGATCAGACAATAAAAAAAGCCCTGCTTCAGCAGGGCTAAAATATCAGTCTTTTATTCTAATTTAAAATTAAAAATATCTGCAACCTGGCTAACAGGAATGATAAACTCGATCGTTCCGGCAGCATACGGAGCAACAGCATAAGGCGGATATACTATAACAAGATCAGCATTATCCGTAATATAAAAATTTTCTGTTCCGTTCACTTCTACTTTTTTATCAAAAAATCCCTTTAACTGCTGTTCGTCTGCCACCTGTTTTGCAACAATGGCATTCAAACGCGGCAGATAATTGCTGCCAGCTTTAAACATATCGCCTAAACTCAGTAATTTACCGTTTTTTAAATTTACGTTGATCGTATCCAAATATGTATTCGGATGGGCACCACCCAAATAATCCATATAAGTTTGTTCTAAAGAAAGTAACTCTTCACTGTTAAAACGCACTTGATATCTGCCGTCAAACGTATACTGTTTGACATGAGAACCGGCTTTATGAGCTGCCTGCGCCTGATTTTGCAGTTGACGATTGATAAAGCCTGCTATATCAGTCACAAACTCACGGCTCGCCTTTGCACCACCGTAACCGTCAAACTCAGGATAGTAATTTTCCTGTAAACTCAGTCCATTACTTCCTCCGGGCAAATAAGCATACAACTTTTTCACAATATTAAAATCAATTGCCATATTCACTTTGTCATCAACTTCTGCACCGCCTACGGCGCCTTTCACAACAGGGATATTAACTGTTACTCCGCCAGAACGTATTTTTTGATCAGTAATCTGAGGTTCTGCAGCCCATGCTGAAACAGCTATCCCCAAAGCCATGACTCCTGCCACACCAGCAGTTATAAATTTCCGCGACATCTTCATCTGTTGCACCTCCAAGAATAGTTATATTATTAGTATAACATTATTAAATGTCAAAAGAATGTCTTTTCAAAAAAAAATCCCCCGTTTAATCGGGGGATTTTCATCTTTTATTCTAAGATACGCATTCTATCCGAACCGGATATAACTTCTTTTTCATCAGGCTCAGCTGTTTTAGCGCCAAACGGCATTTGCGCAATCAAACGATACTGATCTGGGATATTGAATACTTCTTTTACTTCCGCATCAATAATTGGGTTATAATGCTGCAGATTGGCACCTAACCCCTCCTCTTCTAAAGCTGTCCAGATAGCAAACTGCAGCATGCCGTTAGCCTGATCTGCCCAAGTTTTAAAATTTGCCGCATAAGTAGGAAAATTACTGGCAAAAGTTTCTGTAATGCCTTCATCATCAAAATACAAAATAGTACCATACCCTGCTGCAAAACTATTGATTTTAGCTTCAGTAGGCGCAAATTTTTCAGCCGGTACACGTTCACGCAAAGTTCTCATAACAATATCCCAAAAATTTTTATGAGCCTGCTCAAACAATACTACAACACGGGCGCTCTGACAATTAAAGGCCGAAGGAACATCCTCCAACAGCATTTCTATCAGTGCTACAATTTTATTTTTGGGAATCGGAGAAGTGTTGGTAATACTGTAAACGCTGCGGCGTTCATGAATACTGGAAAGAAAAGTTTTTTTCATAATTATGCCTCCTTACTATAAATACTCTTTTATTGCTAATTTGACTTTACTACAAAGCCAGGAGAAATGCAAATTATCAAAAAAACCTCTTTAAGGGCTTCCCTGCTGGTTTGTTACTTTTGTAAAACATTATGAAAGCAATTATTCCTAAAAATCAAATAAAAAAAGCATATCCAAGTTTCTTGGATATGCCTGATTTCTGGTGGGCGCTGACGGGATCGAACCGCCGACATTCTGCTTGTAAGGCAGACGCTCTCCCAGCTGAGCTAAGCGCCCGAATGGTGACCGGTGGGGGAATCGAACCCCCGATACCGCCGTGAAAGGGCGGTGTCTTAACCGCTTGACCAACCGGCCAGTTGGCTCCCCGAGTAGGACTCGAACCTACAACAACTCGGTTAACAGCCGAGTGCTCTACCGATTGAGCTATCGGGGAAGGTCACTGACGTTTCTCAACGTCACAAGTGGTATTATATGGCAATTTTGTAATCTTGTCAACACTTTTTTTGAAATTTTTACTGATTTTTATGTTTAATCTTAACAACTATTTTTTGCACTTCTTGCATTCCATTCTTGGTACTGCAGCCAGGCCGATGTAATTCCCACGGAAAAAATACAGCAAAATCACCAGTCTGCAAAACTACGTGATCCTTATCCTCTATTTCTTCGTAAAAAAGCAGATCACTTTCATCTGCATGATCTTCCACAACAATATGTTCAGCTCTTCTGGGTGTAAAATAAATTATTTCCTCCCCTGCACCTAAATACTGGACATCAATATACTGATTATGAGCTTCGGGCTTTTTATTTATTTTATCTTCTGTCGCATAGGTATTAATTCTTACAAATACATCCCTGCCATCTATTTCATATTCACCGTTCTTTACTTCGGCAAAGTTTGTTTCTTTTATATATTGTAAAGCTTTCTGTAAACCCTCTGATACATATGGCAGTATTTTTTCTATATCTTGCTTATTTCCGCAGATCATTATAAAAGCCTCCTTATTAAATTCAGTATTGCTTTATTCGACATTTCCATGTAAAATCCTGTTTTCTGCTTTGACAAACTACTATTAGTTACGTTAAAATTGTAACATATATTTTGATGAAAGAGGTTTAGTATGAGCTATTTGAATGTTACTAATGTTTCCCATACTTTTGGCGGCCGCCAGATCTTGGAAAATGTTTCTTTTAAATTACTGCGCGGCGAGCATGTCGGTCTCGTCGGTGCCAACGGCGAAGGTAAATCGACCTTCCTTAATATCGTTACCGGTCATTTACTGCCGGATGAAGGCAAGGTAGAATGGCCCGGACGCGTTACTGTTGGTTACTTAGACCAGCAAAGTACACTAGAGGCTGGTAAAACTATCCGCGAGGTCCTGCGCACTGCTTTCAATGATATGTACGAAGCAGAAAAACAGATGCTGGAACTTTACGACAAAATGGCTGAAGCTGCACCTGAAGAAATAGATAAAATGATGAATACTGTAGGAGAGATCCAGACAGAGCTCGAACACAGTGGTTTCTATTCATTAGATACTAAAATCGAAGAAGTGGCTAACGGTCTCGGCTTAGGCAGTATCGGGCTTGACAGAGATGTCAGCGAACTTTCCGGCGGTCAGCGCAGTAAGGTTTTGCTTACCAAGCTGCTTTTGCAGAACTCTTCCATTTTGTTATTAGATGAACCTACCAACTATTTAGACGTTGAGCATATCGAATGGCTGACAAGGTTTTTACAAAACTATGAGCATGCCTTCATTCTTATTTCTCACGACATAGCCTTCCTCAATCAGGTAGTCAACGTTATCTACCATTTGGAAAACTGTGAACTGACCCGCTATACCGGCAACTATGACAAATTCCAGGAAATGTACGCTATTTATAAAGCCCAGCGTGAAAGTGCTTATGAACGTCAGCAGCAGGAAATTGCCAAACTGGAAGATTTTGTCGCCCGCAATAAAGCACGCGTCGCTACTACTAATATGGCTAAAAGCCGGCAGCGCAAGCTTGATAAAATGGAAATCATTGAAAAACCACGTGAAAAACTTAAACCAACCTTTAAATTTACAGAAGCAAGGACTCCAAGCCGTTTCATAGTTGAAGCTAAAAACTTAGTTTTAGGCTATGATACACCGCTTACTCGTCCTGTAAGCTTCAATCTTGAACGCGGTCAGAAAATAGCTCTCCGCGGTGTAAACGGACTAGGCAAAACGACCCTTTTAAAAACTATTTTAGGACTGATACCGCCAGTGTCAGGCTCTGTAGAACTGGGTGAATTTTTAGAACCTGGTTATTTTGAGCAGGAAGAACGCACTAAAAACGAAAATACAGCTTTAGAAGACGTATGGAACGAATATCCCGGTCTTACCAATTATGAAGTCCGAGCCGCTTTAGCGGGCTGTGGTTTAACTAACGAACATATTACCAGCAAAGTTTTTGTTTTGAGCGGCGGCGAAGCAGCTAAGGTCCGTTTATGCAAGCTGATGCTTCGTGATATCAATTGGCTTGTTTTAGACGAACCAACAAACCATCTGGACGTTGACGCAAAGGAAGAACTTAAACGCGCGCTGATCTCATTTAAAGGAAGTATCCTTCTGGTTTCGCATGAACCTGAATTTTATGAAGATTGGGTAACTTCAGTTTGGAACATCGAAGATTGGACTACAAAAATAATTTAAAAACAAAAAATCCTCAACCAAAATTGGTTGAGGATTTTTATTTTTGATTAACCAAGCAGTGACGCCACATCTTTTTCAAGCTGCATCGGCGCCGCTACTAACGGCATATTTTCATTATGCCACTTCAAGCTTTCCATCGCAGAGACATTTTTGCCGCGTTTACATAAAATACGTTTACCACGTTTTTTACCCTCATGATAAAGAAACCGCACTTCAGGCGAATCCTTAAAAAGATTTTCTTTTATCCAGCGTTCACCTTCATAAGCTCCACCGAACGGTGCAGCAAAAAACAGTATCCAGGGACGATCGCCGCCGTTCCAGTTATGAGGTGTTAACGCCAGGTTATAGTTTGTTAAATACTCCGCTTCAGTAGCATCATCAAAATTGGCCCAGGCCATATAAAACAACGGGCTGCCTTTTTCTGACATTCCCAGTACATACTGCTTATTGGCGATCGCCGGAAAGATTTGCGAAGCCATCATATGCAGCGGCATCGTCTCATGTTGTTTAGAATGCATCATCAGCCAGGTAATATTACCTAAAATATATGCTGTGCTATAATGTTCATCCTGTAAAGACGGTGCTATAAATTTAATTTTTCCTTGAATTTTATCCATGATCCGAGTTCTCCTTTGGTCGTCTTTCCTCCACCAAATCCCCTATGCAATATTCTGCATCATTTAAACAGTTTTAGAATTCCCATCTAATACCTGTATTTACCTGCCATTCCTTTTTCGTGTCGCCGCCAAAGCTGCGTTCAATATCACCATAGAAATGGGTATTACGACTTAACTGAACCTGTGCGCCCATACCGAATTCATACCAGGTATCTCCATTGTCATAGCGTTTACGCAGATTTTCGCCGTTAGCAGCAACCATCGATACATCACGGTCACCGTCAAATTCATGGAACGCTCCCAGTTTAAAATAATAGCTGCTTTCCGGGCTAATCTTCCGTCCAACTTCAAAACCGATACGGCCAATAGCACTTGTTAAACCATCTACATCGATCTTGGTTCCGCGTTCGGTCGTAAAATCAACACTGTTCATTCTGCCTAAAGTAATTTGTGCCTGCGGTGTAAAGAACCAGCCTTTTTCGTAATTCTTCTGCCTGCCATACTCAAAGCTGATACTGTAAGCAGCATTGTCATAATCACTGCGTTCAGCATATTCGCCATAAGTATTCATCTTGTGATCCAAGTGTCCAGCACGCAGCACTATATCTGTATAATGGCCTTTATTGCCAAACCATGTCGTATATAAACCGAGAGCAGTCAGGCCTGTTTCACCCTTGCCTGCCGTATAGCTTAATTTACCTTCGCTGCGTTCCAATACGATACCATTAGTACGCTGACCATTTTTCTCGTCATATCTGGTCTTATCATAACCCAACTGATAGGTATGGTATTTATCAGTATAGCTCTGACCTTTCAATTTACCATGATACATACGAGCCCAGACACCGTCTGTTCCATGTTCACCACTGCGAATATCGCCTAAACGTTTACGTAAAGTGTCATTAGTAGCTCTCCACAAGCTGTAATCACTGGCAAAACCATCGTTAATGGTTTCAGTATTGCCATTTTCCTTCTTTTCAATTTTTGTCAGATACCACTCATTCGCACTTTCACCTAAAGTATCCCCGCGCTCAACAGTCGGCAATACATCCCATAATCCACCGGTATCCATATATTCGCCAACGAAAGAAGCATTACTGCTGTTATCTGTGATCAAATGCAGTTTCTTTTCACCTGAAACCTCGCCATTGATCAAACTCAGGTCATTAACATGCACATAATGTGTGCTGCCGGTTTCCGAAGAATTGATTACCAGTTTATCGCCATTGGCTTCACTGTCCAGTTCAGTATTGAATTTGAACACACCGCCGCTGCCGCTCAGATCATCAACAGTCACAACGGTATTCATACCAGCTTCATGACTGAGATTAACCATACTGCCGCCGCTGACATGTAAACTGCTCACTTCAGAACTGCTGGTAACATGCCAGTAACTGTTATTTTTCAAATTCAAATTAATCGTTCCGCTGTTTGCAAGTGCGGTACTGCCAGTAAACACAGAATTATTATCCATGTCCAAATCAATGGAACCGCTGTTATCAGCATACATATTGCCGGTAATATTAAAAGTAGAATTACCAGCCGTACCTGTTATAGTTCCCTTATCGGCATAAATAGCGTAGCCATCATTGTCATTATTATCTATAGTAGCGCCGCCTAAAAATTCTATGCTGCCGGTTGCAGCATTTACATATGCACCATGAGATCCGCTGCCTTCAACAGAAATATTCAAACCGTCGCCTGCTTCAATAACACCTCTTTGTGCCAGCAAGCCATGTGAAGCATCGCCTTCAGTTGTAATACCAACATTATCATCTAAAGATAAAACCGAACCTGTCATGTTTGCAAATACACCATGGGAGCCACCACCAGCTGTAGCAATAGTAGAACCGGCGCCAATTTCAACAGCACCGTTTGCGACACTTCCTTTTGCCGAAGTATCAGCATAAGCAGCAACACCATGAGAACCATCACCCAGCGTAGTCATCTCCGCGCCTTCTTCAATAACGATCTTGCCATTATTGGAAGCCATCATTACGGTATGTGAACCATCACCTGCCGTAGACAAAACCGCGCCTTTACCAATATTGATTTTAGACCCGCCTGTCGGATTAGTTGTAGACCTGCCCTGTGCCGCATAAACCGCATGCGAACTTTCACCCAGTGTTCCGGCCGTTAACCCATCACCAATATTTATTGTAGCATGGAAATTTGCACGCACAGCATGGGCTCCGTCAGAAGTATCACCATTGGAATACTTCAATTCCCCATTATACAAAGTATTGATCGTAGCATTATCCCCAATGTTGAGGACTGTAGAACCGTTAATGTTCAAGCCGTCGGCACTGTTACCGCTGACAGTTATTGTCAAATCGTTACCAATATTAATCGTACCAGTAGCATTCTGCCAGTCAGAATTACCGCTCGGATTTGAACGGATTCCGTCACCAGCTTCACCTGTAGTAGTAATTGTCAAACGATTTCCCGCCGAAGTAACTGTTGCTGAATTGGTAACATTCGTATAAATACCAAAAGCATGTCCTACTAAACTCGGATACGCATTAGCAGAAGCTTCAATCGTAACATCATCACCGACAGATTCTCCACCATACATCGAACCTCTAGCTGCCTCTGCAACACCGAATAAAGGCATTGAACTTATAGCTAAAGCTATAGCCAAATGCAAAGTCTTCTTATTTTTCATTGCAACCCTCTCCTTTATTGAGTTTTAAAATTTATAATTTTTATATATTAAAATCGCTCCCCAACGACTTTAAATATATTAAAAATCACTTTACTAAAATTTATTTATTTCCTTTTAAAGCATCTACCTTCTTTAAGTTTATAAAATTATATTCCAGCAATGTAATATTAATTGTTAAAAACTGATTTGTCAATATTTTTAGGAATATTTTTGCATTTTAGTTACATTTTATTCACATTATAATGATTTTCTCTTATTATTATTTTTTAACTTTTAGTTATTTCATCTGGTATTTATTTAATAATAATCAATCTTTTACAGATAATGCAACTATCGTTAACTACCTGCTTAACAAGCCGCATTTCCTTAAACAGCCAATTTAATTCACCATTTAAATCTTATTTCAAATAAAAAAAGCAGCCTATTTTACAGAACAAAATATTTGTCTTGTAAAATAAGCTGCCGAAGTATATTAATCTTTAAAATTATTAATTTTTATTCACTATTGTCCGTTTTTATATTTTTGTATAATTTTACATTTTTCTTTCTTTAACAGGCTCTATTCTTTATCGAATGATTATTTAGTATTATTTTTTATCCAGTTAATAACTATGTATTTTTATTATAACAAAGCATCTTCCCATAAAATGCTTAATCATTATAATTTCCCAGATATCTATCAACAGAAAAATAACTGCTGTTACTACAAATGCTCTCCCGTGTATTCATACAAACATCTACTATCCAAATATATATATATTTGGATTTCTAAAACACCAAATAAAAACCGCAGTTCATAAAAATGGACTGCGGTTTTATTTAGTATCTTTTTATTCCCACTCAATCGTTGCAGGCGGTTTAGATGTAATATCGTAAACAATGCGGTTAACGCCTTGCACTTCATTGACAATACGTCTGGAAATAATATCCAGAACACTGAAAGGAATATGCGCCCAATCAGAGGTCATACCATCACTGCTGGTTACAGCACGCAGTGCAACGGTATGCGAATATGTCCGTCCATCCCCCATAACGCCTACAGAACGGATATTGGGCAGACACGCAAAATACTGCCATATTTTGCGCTCTAAACCAGCTTTAGCAATTTCTTCTCTGAATATAGCATCGGCTTCACGAGTTATTACCAGTTTTTCCTGAGTAACTTCCCCTAGCACGCGTATAGCCAAACCAGGTCCCGGAAATGGCTGGCGCCAGACTAAGGCAGAAGGAATTCCCAATTCTTCTCCGACAGCACGAACCTCATCTTTAAACAGTTCGCGCAAAGGTTCAATCAATGCTAACTGCATATCCTCCGGCAAACCGCCAACATTATGGTGGCTTTTGATGGTTGCGGAAGTACTGGTACCGCTTTCGACAACGTCAGGATAAATAGTTCCCTGCACCAGAAAATCTACCTTACCCAGTTTGTTAGATTCTTCTTCAAAAACACGAATAAATTCTTCACCGATGATCTTACGCTTCGTTTCCGGATCAGAAACACCCGCCAGCCGGCCTAAAAAGCGCTCCGCTGCATTGACGCGGATCAGATTCATATCAAATTGTTCTTTAAAAACCGTTTCGACCTGATCGCCTTCATTTTTACGCAGCAGGCCATGATCTACAAAAACACAGGTCAGCTGCTTGCCAACTGCTTTATGTACCAATACTGCCGCAACTGAAGAATCAACTCCTCCGGACAATGCACAGAGAACTTTTTTATCGCCAACGACCTCTTTAATCTCGGCTATTTTACGCTGTGCAAAACTGCTCATAGTCCAGTCGCCTTTAACTCCGCAGACTTCAAACAGGAAATTAGAAATCATCTTACGTCCAAATGGTGTATGCTCCACTTCAGGATGGAACTGCACTCCATATAATTTACGCAAATCATTAGCCATTCCGGCTACAGGGCATTCACTTGTGTCAGCAGTTACTACAAATCCTTCCGGCACTTCTGCCACATAATCAGTGTGGCTCATCCAGGAAATATTGTGCTCTTCGATATCCTTAAAAAGAATATTATTTTTATTGAGCTTTACAGCTGTTTTCCCATACTCACGCACATCAGCGCTTTCAACTCTGCCTCCCAGCGTCTGAGTCATCAGCTGATGTCCATAGCAAATACCAAGTACAGGCACTCCTAATTCAAATACACCAGGATCGATCTTAGGAGTATCATCACCGTAAACACTATTAGGTCCACCTGTAAAGATGATCCCTTTAGGATTTTTAGCTTTGATTTGTTCTAAAGTGCAGGTATAGGGAACTATTTCACAGTAAACGCCGCATTCCCTTACACGCCTGGCGATCAATTGGTTATACTGACCGCCGAAATCGATAACTAAGATCATTTCATGGTTACCTGTTTGCATGTTGCTGTAAGCCTCCTCAAAATAATTTAACTAATAATGTATAATATAATATCATACAATAATCACGCTGAAATTGCAATGCGAAAGGCCCCGTACCAAAGTACGGGGCCTTGAACTTTTAGTGAAAGATGCAACTTTATTACATCATACCCGGCATGCCGCCGCCCATAGGCATACCGCCCATAGGAGCCGCACCTTCTTTAGCAGGTTTCTCAGCTACAACAGATTCAGTAGTCAAAACCATAGCTGCGATGCTGGCTGCATTTTGCAGAGCACTGCGGGTAACCTTAGTAGGATCAACGATACCAGCTTCGATCATATCAACGTATTCCTCGGTCAAAGCGTTAAAACCAAAACCTCTGCGGGAACGTTTAATCGTATCAACGATAACCGCACCTTCCAGTCCGGCATTATAAGCTATTTGACGGACAGGTTCTTCAATAGCACGTTTAACGATTTCTACACCGGTTTTTTCGTCACCTGTTACTTTGACTTTGCTTAAAGCGGTTTGCACCTGCAGCAAAGCAGTACCGCCGCCTGCAACGATACCTTCCGCAACTGCCGCGCGAGTAGCGTTCAAAGCATCTTCAATACGCAGTTTTTTATCTTTAAGCTCAACTTCGGTAGCAGCACCAACTTTAATAACCGCTACACCGCCTGCAAGTTTAGCCAAACGCTCCTGTAATTTTTCTTTGTCAAATTCAGAAGTAGTTTCAGGAATCTGAGCGCGAATTTGAGCAACGCGTGCTGCGATTTCCTCTTTGTTGCCGCCGCCATCAACGATAGTAGTCAACTCTTTGGTTACGCGAACCTGGCTGGCACTGCCCAAATCTTCCATGCTGGCGCTGTCAAGCTTACGTCCAACTTCTTCACTGATAACAGTTGCTCCTGTAAGGATAGCAATGTCCTGCAGCATAGCTTTACGGCGATCACCGAAACCAGGAGCTTTAACAGCTACAGCTTTGAAGGTACCGCGGAGTTTATTGACAACCAAAGTTGCTAAAGCTTCGCCTTCAATATCTTCAGCGATAATAAGTAATTCCCGGCCGCCTTGAACAACTTTTTCGAGTACAGGCATAATATCCTGAATCATAGTAATTTTACGGTCTGTGATAAGTACGAGCGGGTTGTTAAGAACAGCTTCCATTTTATCAGGATCTGTTGCCATATAAGGAGAAATATAACCGCGGTCAAACTGCATACCTTCAACAGTTTCCAGACAGGTTTCCATAGTTTTGGATTCTTCAACAGTAATAACGCCGTCGTCGCCGACCTTTTCCATAGCGTCAGCAATCAGACCGCCGATTTCTTCATCAGCTGCGGAAATAGATGCAACCTGAGCTTTAGCTTCTTTAGTTTCTACTTTTTTAGAAACAGCCTGAAGTTCTTCTACCAAAACGTCAACAGCTTTTTGAATACCTTTTTTCAGAACCATTGGATTAGCGCCGGCAGCAACATTACGCATGCCTTCACGAACCATAGCCTGTGCCAAAACAGTAGCAGTAGTAGTACCGTCACCGGCAACATCGTTAGTTTTGGTAGCAACTTCTTTTACAAGCTGTGCCCCCATATTTTCAAACGGATCTTCAAGTTCGATATCACGGGCAATAGTTACGCCATCGTTAGTAATAGTTGGCGCGCCAAATTTCTTTTCGAGCACTACATTACGTCCTTTAGGACCAAGGGTTACCTTTACTGCATCTGCTAATGCATTGACACCGCGTTCTAAACTACGGCGAGCTTCTTCGTTAAATTTTATTTCCTTTGCCATTTCAAATACACTCCTTTATATTTCACTTTTTTAGTAAAAATCATTACTTAGAGAACAGCAAGCACATCGCGTTCGCTGAGGATCAAATAATCTTTACCGTCATATTTAAATTCAGTTCCGGAATATTTTGCAAATACAACCTCATCGCCAGCTTTAACTTCAGGAGCGACACGAGTACCGTTATCCAGCACTTTACCTGCGCCTACGGCAACGACCTTACCAGTTTGCGGTTTCTCTTTAGACGCCGTATCCGGCAAATAAATACCGCTGGAAGTTTTTTCCTCTTTTACTGTAAGTTCTACAACGATGTGATCTGCTAATGGTTTCAACATTTTCAAGTCCCCTTTCAGATGCCTATATAAATTTTTTATTTTTCTTTTGTTAGCACTCATTATTGTCGAGTGCTAATTACATTTATTATTATATCCGTTTCCTAAAAAAATGCAAGACAATTCCTGTAAAAATTTTTGACAAAAAAGTGAAAAATTCACGCAGCCTTTAAATTCCTCCTGCGTGAATTTTTTATATTTATTTATTTTTTAATGCTGATGCAATTACCGCTTCAGCCAACTCCTTAATGGAAATACGCCTGTTCATACTGTACTGCTGCATTTTTCGATATGCTTCCTGTTCCGTAAATCCATGTGCTGACATTAAAATTCCTTTAGCCCGATCAAGCAGTTTTCTTGTTTCCAAACTTTCTTTTAATAATCCCAGCTCAGCCCCCAGGGCTTTGATTTCTTCAAAACGAGAAATTGCTATCTCCATTGCCGGAAATAACTGTTCTTCACGAACCGGCTTCACTAAATATCCCAATACACCCGAACTTTTTGCCTGCGATACAATCTCCTGTTGACTGTAGGCTGTCAGCAAAAGTACTGGAGCCAGATGCTCGTCGGTAATGATTTTAGAAGCTGTAAGTCCATCCATTTGCGGCATTTTCACATCCATGATCACAAGGTCAGGCTGCAGAGCTCTCGTCATGGCAACTGCATCTTCACCGTTATTGGCTTCACCTGCAACTTCATGTCCTGCCTCTGTCAGCATTTCTCTGATATCAAGACGAATAAGCGCCTCATCATCAGCTAAAACAACTTTCAAAGTATTTTTCATTCTGACCCCTCCAACTCTGACGGTATAGTAACTACAGCACAAGTCCCCTGTTTCAGGGCTTCTATTGTAAAAGTACCGCGAAGATCTGCTTCCACCATAGTTTTTATTATTTTCAGGCCTAAACTGGTTTGCTCATCTAAAACAAAACCCGGCGGCAAACCATTACCGTCATCACAGATTTTTAAGCAATAACTTCCGGGGATTTTATAAAACTCAACATCAAGCCGGCCGCTGCTGCGGCCTGCAAAAGCATGGTCCAGTGAATTTTGCAGAAGCTCGTTCAGAACCAAAGCAATGCTTGTTGCTTTATCGGAAGGCAGCAAAACATTATCCGCTTTAAAGCTTGTCTGCAATTTAAGATTAGGGTCTGCCATACTGGCAATAATGGCTTCATAAATTCCCTGCGCTGCCACAGCTACATCAATTTTACCGCTATCCTGCTGTGAAAGAAATTCATGTACAACAGCGATACTGGTAACCCTGTTAATACAGTCACGCAATACCAGTTTTGTTTCGTCTGTATGAGCCCTGCGTGCCTGCAGCCTCAGCAGGCTGGCGATAGTCTGCAAATTGTTTTTAACGCGATGATGTATTTCCCGAATAACTACAGATTTGATAAGCAGCTCTGTATCTTTCTTTTTCAGCTCTGTTATATCCTGTAGAATAACAATAGCGGCCGCTGTATCAGGCCTGTTCGTAACAGGGATCACCCTCATTGCAAGCAGCAGTCCCTGCATGTCTATTTCCTTTCCTTCAGCGACACCCGTCTTCAGCACCATACCAACCAAAGGCCAGTTGATCTGCAAACTGTTTGTCCTTCGTCCAACTAAATTAGATAAGCCCTGCACTTTAAAAAGATGTCTGGCCGTCCTGTTCGCGGCTATAATGACCTTGTCCTTATCAACAATCATCAACCCGTCGCCAGGCAGCAATCTGCCGTAATAATTACTGCTCAAAATCTGTCGGCCGGTATTTTTTAAAAACTCCACTGCCGTCATAATGAAAAGTTCTTCCGGTTCATTGGTATCAAAAGCAACTACGGCAAAACATTTTCCTTTACTATCTTGAATAGGATAAACACGCAAATCGACGAAAAGCCCCAGCGACAGCTCACGTTTCCCTGACAAAGGCACACCTCTCTGCAGTGCCCGCTGCACTAAAGGCTCCTCATTACCGCGCAGTTCGCGACCTGTTTTATCAGGCAGTTCACCAAAAAATTGCGTTCTTGGCAGTTCCTGATGATAAATATACAGAAATTTGGGGTTATCATCCCAAACATACATCGTTATGCATGCATGAGCAACATCGGCAGCAAAAGCTGCGCCGACTTTCATAGAGGATAAAATATTTTTTTGTTCTACAGTCAAATTCTTGGGCATATCATTCATTCCCCTGTTTCTTATTACCTTGTTTATCCCCATCAATCCACAGTTTTTTCCACATTATCCACAGACTTATGCACAACAAGAACTGTTTTTTAGCTATATTTCAGCATTTTATCCACAAAATCCACAAGTTCTTTTACTTCAGTGGACACTGTTCAACCTAATTTTAACGATGGAACAGCGTTCAAATCCAGAGGACTATATTCACCGTTCTGATACATAAAATAACCACGGCAAGCTATCATTACAGCATTATCAGTGCATAAAATCGGAGTTGGATGTACCAAACTTGCTCCAATCCCGCCTACAGCATCAGCTAACGCTGTTTGTAAATGTTTATTAGCCGAAACACCACCGGCCAGAACTATTTTTTTCAAACCGGTTTCCTGCAGCGCATGCACACTTTTCTGCACCAGCACATCTACAATCGCTTCCTGAAATGAAGCGGCCACATCGGCTTTATTTACTTCACGGCCTGCCTGCTGTTCGTTATGCAGATAATTGATTACAGCTGACTTTAAGCCGCTGAAACTAAACTGATAATCTTCCTTCAAAAGTGCCCGCGGAAAATCGATCGCCTGCGGATCCCCCGCTGCCGCCAATTTTTCTATTTCCGGTCCTCCTGGATATTGCAGACCCATCACACGTGCAATTTTATCAAAAGCTTCACCTGCAGCATCGTCACGAGTTTGTCCCAGTAATTCAAAGCTGTTATAATCAGTTACCTTTAGCAGCGCCGTATGCCCGCCGCTTACTACTAAAGCCATAAAAGGAGGTTCCAGATCTTTATCATTCAAAAAATTGGCAAAAACATGTCCCTCCAAATGATTGACACCAATCAGCGGCTTGTCATTAGCCCAAGCCAGCGCTTTGGCAGCCGATACACCAACTAGAAGCGCCCCTACAAGCCCTGGTCCATAAGTTACTGCGACAGCGTCTATTTCTTCCAGCTTCACATTAGCCTGACGCAGTGCTTCGTCAATAACCGGCAAAATATTTTCAATATGTTTACGCGAAGCTATCTCCGGTACAACACCGCCAAATTTTCGATGGATAACAATCTGTGAGGAAATAATATTCGAAAGCACTTCACGTCCATTTTTGACTACGGCAGCCGCAGTTTCATCACAACTGCTTTCAATGCCCAAAATATACACGTCTTTAGACATCAGGCTTACCCTCCTTATATAACCACATGATTATTGCATTTTCATGATTATCTTCATAATAATTTGGTCTTATCCCCTCGCTGGCAAAACCGCAGGTCAAATAAACCTTTTGCGCTGCAATATTGCTCTCACGCACTTCCAAAGTCACCGCCACAGCGCCAAGTTCCCATGCCTTATTGATCAGGGCTGCTGTCAAGCGTGTTCCCAAGCCGTGTTCACGTTCTTCAGCAGCAACCGCGACTCTGGTTATCTGCGCTTCCCCTGCCACCAGCCAAAACCCGGCATAACCAAGAATACGCCCAGCATCTTCTAAAACAAGATATGTTGTTAAGCTGTTATTCAACTCATCCAGCCACATACTTGGGCTCCAAACATCAAAAAAAGACTTTTCATCTATGCTGCTGACAGCAGTCAAATCTGCCGCTGTCAAAGTCCTTATCATTATTCCTGCTGGCGTTTTTCCCATAATTCTTCAGCCTCTGATCTTCTAATGTAATAAGGTTCTAAACCAAAAATATCACCGGTATTATCAGGATCATACTCGGCTTCCGCCAAAAGCGCTACCGAGGCAGCCTGCGGCCAACATAAATGTGCTGGAGCCTTTCGGCACCATGAAGGCAAATCGGCAAGGTCAATTTTCTGGCATTCTCCCAATAATAAAGCAGGCATACCCAAAACAGCTATATTTTCCAAAAGCTGCTTGCGATCTACAACTTTGATCTCCTGATGCTCTATGAGTGTCCCCTGCTGCCATTCATAAATCGCCTGATAAAAATTGCCTTTTTGTGCGTCTAAAACAGGTGATAATACATAACCGTCTATCGGCAGATTATAGGCAAGCGCTTTCAGTGTATTAACCCCGCAGATAGGTTTATGCCAGCTATAAGCCATTGCTTCTGCCGATGCCAGGCCAATCCTCAAGCCGGTAAAAGACCCCGGCCCCATACTGACTGCTAAAAGATCGATCTCATTTTTAGTGATCTTAGTCCGTGTTAAAAGCTGCTCAAGCTGCGGCATAAGCCCCTCAGAGTGAGTCATGCCCATATTGATCCTATATTCTGCCAAAATTTGTCCATCACGACACAAACCCACGGCACAGACTTTAGTTGCCGTATCAATGGCTAAAGTCAGCATTTTTTTCCACTTCCTCACATAATTCCAGATACCTTTCACCATTAGGGAGCAATTGTATCAAACGGCCTTCCGGAACAATTTTTATGTAGATATCAAGACTTTCTTCAGGCATTTCCTCTAAAAAATTATCCGCCCATTCGATAAGAGTCAGCCCTTCGCCGCCAACATATTCCCCATAGCCGATATTTTCCAATTCTTCAACAGTATTCAGCCTGTATAAATCAAAATGCCTGATCTCCATTTTACCATGATACACATTCATAATCGAAAACGTTGGACTGTTTATTTCACTGGCATCAACCCCCTGTGCCATAGCTATTTCACGACACAACAAAGTTTTACCGGCACCTAACTCCCCACAAAGACAAAAAACATCCCCGTTTTTAGCAAGCCTTCCCAAAAGTTTTCCTAACGCTTCCATCGTTTCAATATTACCACAAAAATACTCCATCAACAGCACTCCCATTTCAAAAAAGCAGTACCGACTTTTGCCGATACTGCTCCCGTTTATTTTTTCAATAAAGTAGTATTACGTTCCAAAGGATCTAAAATATCAGTATGTCCTTTCAAGGACGCAATTTTTTTACCATCAACTAAAATCTGTACTTTTTTTATCTCCGGAAACTCTGTCAGAGTGTTGACAATAGCAGTTGTCAGCATCAGTTCAGTATAGGATCCCTGCGGTACATTGGTTATTTCCTTGGAAAAATCAACATAAGCAGTCCCATCTTCTATCTTCATTGTTCTGATTTTTGTCCCTTTAGGAAACAGACTGACCATTTTCGCAGTATCCTGCGGACTGCTGTTTACCAAAATATCCAACGCAATCTCCGGAGCAGTCATCGCGCCGGATTTGCGGGTTACCTTTTCCGGCAACAGATATTCCTCCCCGTTGACAGGTGCACGATACACCGTTACCGTAATTTCTTGATTCTTATTATTCTGCGTTTGTTTAGTTTCAGGCTGCGGGATAACCGTAGCAGTTTGATCATCACTGCAGCCTGCAACTAACACGCAGAGCATCAAAGTGCAGATTACTGCAAATTTCTTTAACATATTGGCCTCCCACATCATTTAAAATAGTCCTCGATACCATCAGCAATCGCCTTAGCCAGCTTACTTTGAAACCAGTTGCTGTTCAGCAGTTTTTCTTCTTTGGCATTAGTTATAAATGCCATTTCGATTAATGCCGACGGCATACTGCTGCGTTTATTGACGTAGAAGTTTGCCTGACGTATACCTAAATCATCCAAACCAAAATTATTAGTCATCCGTTTTTGAATGGCCGTAGCTACACGTGCATCATGACTTGTTTTCGGATAATAATAGGACGAGAAGCCGCCTACGTTTTTATTGACAGAAGCATTGATATGCAGACTGATAAAGAGATCAGCAGCACTGTTTTCAGCTACATCGACACGCGCCTGAAGCTCCTGCGCGTCTGTAGCATTTACGCCATAAACGTCAACATCTTTAACACGTGTCATTGTAACTTTAGCGCCTTTTTTCTTCAGCAGTTCTTCAACTTTCTGCGTTATTTTTAAAGTAATATCTTTTTCTTTAGTTCCTTTTGCCCCAACAGCTCCCGGATCACTGCCTCCATGTCCTGCGTCCAGCGTAATTCGTTTATCCTTCAGCCCGCCGCTGGTACGATAGGCAGTTTTACTAACAGCAGGCGTCGGTGTTTTATCTGTAGTAGTTTTACCGCCTGCAGGTGTTGTTTTGGCAGGTTCAGATGCCTGACGTTTATTAGCCATAACATCAATAACGATTCTGTCCGGTCTTTTGGTAACAGGATCTTTTTTTAAGGTAAACCCCTTATAATCTTTACTGCCAATGGCCTTTTGCAGAGGCACCTTCAGTACGGTTTTACCTTCCGACGTATCTAAACGCATTTCATTGGCAATATCGCTCTTTATCTTATGAGCACGGCCAACTTTGCTATTTAAATCTGCATCCATAGTTATCAGCATCGTATTGCCGTCAAAAGTTATTTTATAACCTGTCGGTTTATCACAGTCCACCACAAAACGCAGCACATTGGTTTTATCAACTCCCCAACGAACATCTGTTATTTCTGAGGCAAAAGCCGTTAAACTAAACATCAAACAGCTTACAAGTGCAAAAACAAAAACTAATTTCTTCTGCAAACGGCATCTCCCTTTCTTTCATCTCTAATACTTAATTTTATCATTTAAGCGTAAGTATTGTAAACATACCCTAACTTTTATCTGCAAAATTTAAGTGAAATCTTTTATTCTCCCTGCTCAATAATTCTGCGGGCCTGTGGCAAGTACTGGCTGATTTCTCCTGCTGCCATACCAATAATCCCTTTACTGGCCAAATCGCCAGCCAGCCCGTGCATATATACACCAGCTAACGCCGCTTCCTGTACAGAAATCCCCTGCGCAGCCAACCCGGCAATAATTCCTGTGAGCACATCACCGCTGCCGCCTGTAGCCATAGCACTGTTGCCGGTAGTATTGATATAAACATTGCCGTCAGGACAGCCTATAACAGTAGGAGCGCCTTTCAAAACGAGGACAGCATCCCACTCAGCAGCATATTTGCCTGCCAATTCCAGGCGTCTTGCGTCAACTTCAGCCGCTTCCAAATCCAACAGCCTTCCCAACTCTCCCGGATGCGGCGTTAAAACTTTCGGAGCCCTCATGGTATTTAAAATACCAACATGTCCCTGCAATGCAGTCAACGCATCGGCATCGATAATCACCGGCACTTCCACCGACTGCAAAATTTCCCGAATAACTTCCACCGTACTTCCAGACGTACCAAGACCAGGACCTATAGCCAAAACATCAGCTCTGCCGGCTTTGTCCAGCACTGCACCAGTGGCTCCTCCACCTAAAGCTCCCGGCATCCGCTCGATCAAACCTTCGACCATAATTTCTGTCAGTTTCACCGCTAATACTTCACGACTGCAAAGCGGCGTCAGCAAACTTACCAGACCAGCACCTGCCTTAACAGCCGCTTCCGAGCATAACGCAGCCGCACCTGTAAAACCCGGTGATCCAGCGGTGATAACTACCCTTCCCGCTTCACCCTTATGGCAGTTTCCATTTCTCTGCGGCAGTAAATCACAAGCAATATTCTCAGTTAACAAAAACTTTTTACTATCCATACGTTCTAAAAGTATTTTAGGCATACCAATATCGGCAACTATAATTTCTCCGCTTAATTCAGCTGCCGGATACAAAAACAAACCTGGTTTGGCAAGTGCCATAGTAACTGTAATATCTGCCTGCACAGCATTTTTATCTGCACTGCCTGTATCAGCACTGACACCGCTTGGTACATCAATGGACACAACCGGCACAGCAATACTGTTCATCAAACCACAGACACGTTGCTGTACCCCCTGTAAAACGCCATTAAACCCTGTTCCTAAAACAGCATCTATCACCAAATCAGCCTGGCGGCAACTAACTTCCGCTACATCCCAGCTGCCTCTGTCTTCCTTAAGTGCAAATAGTTCAATACCACACTTCCGGCAAATACGCAGCTGCGCCGCAGCATCTCCTGTAAGTTCCTGCCACGGTGATACAAGAAAAACCTTTACCCGCGCTCCCTGATTGGACAGCCACCGTGCAGCAGCAAAACCATCACCGCCATTATTGCCCTTACCTGTAAAAACAACAATATTTTTCCCAAAACAATCTTCTAAAAAATCCGCAGCTGTTTCCGCTACAGCTTTACCAGCATTTTCCATCAGCACCATTGTCGGCAAGCCGATCTGTTCTGCAGACTGCTGATCTAAACTCTGCATTTCCTTAGCAAAAACCAGTTTCATCCTTATCCCTCCAATACAACCTGGGCCATAGCAAGTTCTTTAGTATGGCTCAACGAAAGATATATTTCTTTGACACCGCGTTCTTCAGCCAGAGTAGCAAAATAACCGCTCAAACGCAAACTCGGCTTTCCCATACAGTCATTATAAACTTCAATATCTATAAGCTTGCCGCCCCTCAAGCCTGTTCCCAAAGCTTTCAGCAAAGCTTCTTTAGCCGCAAACCTTGCCGCGTAACTTGCAAATTTCTGCATGCCACGGGCTTCACAATATTCTTGTTCAGCAGGAGAAAAAACTCTTGCCGCAAACTTTTCTATTGTCAGAGCTTTTTTCACTCTATAAATTTCTGTTAGATCACAACCGATTCCAACAATCACCAGCTACGCCCCCTCATAACCTTTTCCAATAAATACTGCTTGGCAAACAGCATAATATGTTTATATTATACATCCAGGTTACGTTTTCCTGCTATTTTATTTAATAAAATAGCTCAGCACCCCTAACCGGTACTGAGCTAAATCCTTTATTATACTGTAAGCAAACCTTTTTCTTCTAAAAACTCTGCTAAAAATTTACCAATACGATTTGTAAGTTTCAAACAGTTTTTCAGATGGTCACGAGTATTGAATTCGTACGGCATCAGATCTTTACACATTGTTGATCCAAATTCTTTTTCAAAACGATCGTGAAATTCTTTGGTAACAGGATAAATTTCTTTCAATGGTTTTTCTTCAGGAGTATTCCGTCCGATCAATGTACTGATAACCATTGTGCAACCGACTAAAGCGCCGCAAATATTACGGGCATGGCCAATACCGCCGCCAAATCCTGAGGCCAGGCGAAAAGCGTTATCATCAATATTTACGCCAGCATATTTGCGAAAAGCTTCAACTATCGCTTCGCTGCAATTATAACCACTCTTAAAAGCATTACCGACTTCTATGCCCATTTTTTCACTGAATTCACTCATTTCTCGTCCCTCCTTTAATATCACTTATATGACTTAATTCTATCAGTTCTATAAAAAGTCCTGCTATATAAAGCTCCGTCTACTATATTATTTAAAAATAAAAACAGGACGGCAAAATCCGTCCTGTTTTTATTACAAACTTCTATTCAACTTTTGTAAGCCATAAGCCGTGTAGATTGCAGTATTCATAAACACCTACTACCTTGTCGCCGCCAGCCAATGCAAACTCAGCTTCCGGTTTAGAACCAACAGCCAGTTTCTTCCGTTGGCCGCCCTGTTCTGTCTCCAGATAGATCCAGGCAATATGATGTTCCTCTGTCATAGGATGCTCAACACTGCCAACTTTTACTTTTACAATATTACCTTCAATAGTAACTACCGGCAGATGTTTTTCCTGCGAAGCCTCCACTGTATTAGGTTTCAGTTCTGTCATAGGATCGCCGCAGCAAACGACATTTACGCCGCTACTTTTGATCATACCAATCATATTACCACAATGTTTACAGATGTAGAACTTCTTTTCGCCCATTTGTACTCACTCCTTAATAAAATTTTATCACTTAATTATAAATGCGGCTTCAGCCGCGCTTAACCTAAAGCTACGTCTAAAATCATCATTATCGCAAAACCAATAATAAACCCAATCGTCGAAAGGTCCGCACTTTCATGTTCTCCACCACTTTGAGACTCCGGTATCAACTCTTCGACAACGACATACAGCATAGCACCGGCAGCAAAGGCTAAGGCATAAGGCAAAATAGCCTCCATGGAAGTAACCATCGCCGCACCAATAACACCAGCTATCGGTTCTACCAGCCCGGAAGCCTGGCCATACATAAAACTTTTCATCCGAGAAACACCTTCGCGCCGAAGTGGGATAGAAACTGCAGCACCTTCTGGGAAATTTTGAATACCAATTCCCAAAGCAACAGCTACAGCTGCCAGCAATCCTGTTTCGCTCATACTATTCGCCGCTGCTCCAAAAGCAACGCCAACCGCCAAACCTTCAGGTATATTATGCAGCGTAATTGAGAATACAAGTAAAATGCTACGACGCCAATTAGTTGGAATCCCCTCTACTTCCCCTTCTTTTGCAAAGAAATGCGCATGCGGCAGTATTCTATCCGCCAGCCACAAAAAAGCAGCACCACTCAAAAAACCAATAGCAGCAACAAGCCAGGCAGGCAAACTGCTTTTTTCCGCCATTTCTATGGCAGGAGCCAAAAGCGACCAAAAAGAAGCGGCAACCATAATACCTGCAGCAAAGCCCAGCATCATATTTAAAACCCTTTTGTTAATCTCTTTAAAGAAAAATACCATCGCCGCACCAAGTGCAGTCATGAACCAGGTAAAACCTGTTGCTATCAGAGCTAACAAAATCGGATCGTTGATCTTCATCAATGATTCCATTTAAACAACTCCTTACCTTTATCCTTATTATAAGCTACTTGTGATACGCTTTCAAGTAAGCTCTTTATTATATAAATTTTGTATTCGTTTATGACGTTTATTAAACATCCACTTAAAATAAAATGCAGATAACCGGAATCCCCGAAAGGACCCGGTTATCTGCATTTGGAGAAATGGAATATTAAAGGACATAACCACAGTCTGCTCTTACCGTAGTTATGACGGAGAAGTAAAGTTATGCTTTAGCTAAAGCCGCACCTAACTCGCGGCAGCTTTCAGCCATCGCTTCATCTGGGGCACCCAATACCAAAAGCCCCGGGGCAATCAATTCGGCACCAGCTGCTTTTATACGCTGTTCCCAATCACTCATATAACTTCCGCCCCAGCCATAAGAACCAAAAATCACAACCTTTTTCCCCTGCAAAAACGGTTCTAATGCAGTAAAGAACGGTTCAAACTCATATTCTTCCAGAACTTCAGCACCCATAGCACTGCATCCCAGTGCCAATGCTGAATATTCAGCCGCCTGTTCAGGAGTGATATCGCTAACGCTTTTGAGCTCTGCAGCAGTTCCAATACCTTCGGCCACAGCCTCAGCCATCAGTTTCGTATTACCGGTACCAGACCAATAAATAACAGGAATCTTTTCCATAATAAAACCTCCTTAAAAAGAAGCCGCTGCCAGATGTAAAGGTACGCCTTCAGCTACAGCCTTCAACAACCTGTCCCGGCATTTATTATATGCGTCAAACAAACGCTTGGCATGCTCGACATCATCATATACTTTCCAATAACCGCTGCATTTGCAATTCTTGCCTTTATTTTTAATAAAGCCTTGGATATCCGCTAACGGATAACCTAAAAATATACCAATTTCATGCGGAAAATCCTGGCTGCAGGATATCTTTGCCCCTAACTGTCGGAGCAATGAATGCACCGAACCAGACTTATAACCAAGTTCTTGTAAATAACAGCTTATCGCTTGTTTCTGCAGCAAATCTTCAAGCTGCTGCGGCTGGTAAACCAAAATCAAAGTTCGTGCCGCACAATGACATAAAACTTCAAAAGCAATCCCCTTATCGTCAAACTGTTCCGTATAATCAGCCAAAAGCGGCGCGACTACAGGCATAGATGCAGTAGGGCAGCTGACAAGATTTGCCGGTTTGATTCCAGTCAACGCCGGTGCGCAATGGAAAGCCAGCAATTCATCAAAACTTTTAAAGCCATGTAATTCAAACTGCATGATAACTCCTTTGGAAAAAGTTAGTTTAGCTAACCAAACGTAGCTACCGGCAAGGCTCCGGTTATTATTCATAAGTGATAAAAGAAAGAAGGGTTGAAATCACACCGTCTGGTTAGCCCCGTCTAACTTGATTTTGAGTATAACACAAAAATTCCAAGTTAGCAATACCTAACTTGGAATTTTTATATATTTTTTTCTTTTTATTCCGCAGCTTCTGAAAATTTATTTACGTCGTTGAAACAATTTAAAAAGGTCGGTTTTCTCTTCAGACATCAAATTATAATCAGGCACTGCCGCCAACGCTTTATCCCTTGCTGCCTCCAAATCATGAAAAACGTCCCATTTTGCTGCATTAAGCGCTTTAATATTACTGATGCGCAGTAAATACGCAGGATGAAAAGTCGCTATACAATCAAAACCATGTTTTGTTTTAAACCATTTACCACGGTCTCTGGTGATGCGCATATCCTGATTGCCAAGATAATGTAAAGCAACACTGCCCAAAGCAACCACAACTTTAGGCTGTAATATCGCCAACTCCTTGTCAAGCCAACGCTGTGCACAGAAATCTGCTTCTGCAATATTCGGCGTGCGGTTACCCTTAGGACGGCATTTGATAACATTGGTCGTTAAAATACGGTCACGCGTCATCTTGGCAGCCCACAAAGCCTTATCCAACAACTGTCCAGACGGACCAATCAAGGGGCAGCCGTAGTCATCCTCCACGCCGCCAGGTCCTTCGCCCACAAAAACAATCGGACTGTCATAATTACCAAACCAGCCTACAGGAGCCTGTGCTGCTTCCCGCAGAGGGCATTCTCTGCAAGCCACTAATTCCTGAGCTAAACTTTCCAGCTTTTCTTGTTTCATACTTTTCTCACACCTATTTATAAAATTTTGATCATAGCCGGCGAGGCGAAGCGTGCTGATCTAACCTGACAAATGTCAGATGCTTTTTTAGCTCCTCACGGCTTTGCTCTAAAACAAAAGTTGTTGCCTGAATATTCCCGGAAACCGGTGAAACAAAACGTGCAAAACTATTCATCGTTATCAGTCTGCCATCAACTGTGAATACGCTTTGATTCATATTGATATACCATTTTTCCCTGTCATTGAGCACCCGTCCATCAATCTCAGCGATCAAAATATAATCTGCGCCCAGCTCCCGCGCTTTCTGATAAAATTTTTCCATTGCATAGACGCTGTCGTCATAAAGTTTTGTTTCCGTATCTACGATCACATACCGCGGCAGCATCATTTGATACTCGTTCATAATAAACCTTTTAATATCAGGCACATAGTCCCTTTTATCTACCTCAAGACTGCTGCCGATCCAAACAGCTACTAACGGTTCCGTTCCTTCAAGTTTTTGCATGGGTAGTTTTTCACGTACACCGGCAGCCTCTGCTTTGTCCAAAGCTGCATAATATTCTCGCATGCTGTAATCAAAATACATTCCCATATCATGCTGAAAATCACTCAGCTTACGGGAAAGATTGTATTTATGATGCTTTCCAAACTGCTTGTAGCCTCCAAAAAATGTCTGCAGGCTGCCCGGCACAGGATCAGCATTATTAGTTATTCTGCGCAGATCTATCTTATCACCGTAGACTTCGGCAAAAGCAGCGTTGCCTATGGCAGGCGCGCCAAAAGTTATAACCGGCACACGATCTTTATCTATCCCCATACTTACAAGGCGTTCTGCCAGCAATGTAGCGACAGCTCCCCCCAGGCTATGCCCGGTAAGCAATACACGTGTATCTGTATTAGCCAAAATCTCATTAAACAAAACCTCATCAATACCGTCATCATTAGTATCGACCATTGTTTCTAAAACAGTATTGACGTAATCATTAAAGCCTTTATGTACCATTGGTACAGTTTTATCCTTTTCAGAATGTCCTGCATATTCAATAAATTCCTCAAGGCTGCGGCCGCCGTACGGCACCTTATCTGTGTTCAGGTTGACAGTCCAGTCACTCTTGCTGGCACTGCCGCGAAAAGCAACTATATAAACATCCCTGCCGCGTCGGTTTTTATTTTTTGCCACAATAAAATTGGCTTCCAATTTTCCTTTTTTTACTTTATGCGGTACTATCTTCCAGCCATAATCGCGCAAATAACCAAATTCCGGAGCATTTTCCGGGGAATATGCTCCTATACAGGCTGCTGCTGCAACTGTAGTCCAATGTGCATCACGATACGCCGCATCAATCATTTTCTTTTCCGCAGGCGTATACTCATGCGCCCAGCTTGTTCTAATCGGCACAAACACAACCAGCGCCAGCAGAACGCAAGTTAAAACCTTTATTATTGAGCGCATACTGCACCTCCGCTCCTAAAATTAATTAACATCATTTACAATAATTATAAATGAATGCTGCGAAAAACACAAAAAGAAAAACGCATTTCTCAATTGAAATGCGTTTAATACGACTTCTTTTGATTATCTTACCTAAAGTATCTAGTCCTTTTCTAATTTCGCCCTGAAAGAAATACTGCGCGGCGTATCAATATTATCAAATTTCACAAGATGCGCGGCCTTAATCAAATCTACATCAACAACAGTACCAGAACCGAAAATACTATGCTTTACACGCTGCCCGACAGCCAGTGACGACTGATTTTCTTCATCAGCAAGATAACGCTCGTTGATAACAAGATAATCTTTTGTTTCTCTTATCAAACCTTCCTGCGGCTTTTGTGTATAATCAAGCAATGCCGGCTCTATATCCAGCAGAAAACGCGACGGATAGCGCGGAGAGCCATCAAAATTTCTACCTTCAGCTTCAGAAAGATACAGCCCTTTCTGTGCACGGGTCATTGCAACAAAAGCGAGTCTGCGCTCTTCCTCCATCTTTTGTATAGTATCTGTTTTCTTAGACGGGAAAACACCCTCATTCATCGCACATAAAAATACATAGGGAAATTCCAGACCTTTGGCCGAATGTACCGTCATTAATTTTACTTTATCACTATTATCAGCCGCATCGCTGTTAGTAAACAAAGCAATATGTGACAAGTAATGTTCTAAAGTACTTTCTTCCCCGCAGGAAGTTTCATATTCATAAACCGACTGTTTAAGTTCCGCCAGATTATCCAGACGTTCCTGACTTCCTTCTGTCCGCAGCATTTTTTCATAACCACTCTCATTTAAAATTGCAGCCAGCAATTCCGAAATTTGTCTTTCTGCATAATTAGCGGCAAAATTTTCGATCAATGCTACAAACTGTGCGGCTTTTGTCCCTTTAAAAATTTCATTATCCAAATTTGTCTCTAAAGAAATATACAGCGAGCATTGGTGCTTGACTGCATATTCCTGCAAAAATTTTATGCGCCGCTCCCCAAGATTTCTTTTAGGAACATTAACTACTCTTAAAAACGCCAGATCATCTTTATATGCAATCAACCGTAAATATGCCAAAGCGTCCTTTATTTCCATTCTGTTGAAAAACTGCACCCCGCTGTAAATAGCGTAAGGTATTTTTTCACGTAAAAAAACTTCCTCTACGATTCTGGTAATATAATGCGCACGATATAAAACAGTGATTTCCCTGTAAGAAGTCCCCTCGCCATGCAATGCCTGGATCTGCTCTGCTATCCACATCGCTTCACGCTCAGAAGTATCTGCATGATGGCATATAACCTTCATTCCGTCTGCAATAGTTGGCATAAGATTTTTCTTGATCCTAAACTTATTTTTATCAATCAAATCATTAACGACCGAAACTATCTGCGGTGTAGAGCGATAATTCTGCATCATCATTATAGTTTTTACACTTGGAAAAATCTTATCAAAATCCAGTAAATAGCGCACATTAGCACCGCGCCAGGTATAAATCGTCTGGTCTGGATCCCCGACGATAAACAGATTTTTATGGTAACCACACAATACTGACATCAATTTGTACTGCAGTTCATCAATATCCTGAAATTCATCAATCATGATATATTCCAAACGTTGCTGCCATTTTATTTTAACAGCTTCATTTTGTTCGAAAATATATAAGGTAAATTTAATTAAATCATTATAATCTAGTCCGAAGCATTTTTTCTCCTGATATAAATAACCATAAAAAATTATATCAGACGGCTCTGTTGCAGTAAGATATTTCTGTCTCAATGTATCTAATGACATATTGAGCATATCCAGATAATATTTCGGTTCTTTAATTAGTTTTCTGATTTCAATCATATCCCGTGCTTTACTGAAAGTCATATTTCTAAGCGTCAATCCACGTTCCTCGTAAATAATTTTCAGCATAGAATCGATATCAGAATTGTCTAAAACAAGAAAGCTTTTTGGATATTGCAGAGCATGGCTGTCCTCCTGTAAAACAGATACGCAGAAACTATGGAAAGTACTGATATAACCAGTATCATTATCACCAGTCAGGTTATGGATTCGCTGACGCATTTCATTCGCCGATTTATTAGTAAAAGTTACACATAGAATATTCCCCGGCAAAATTCCGATTTCATTGACCAGATAGGCAAAACGCCGAGCCAGAGCCCTTGTTTTACCTGACCCTGCTCCAGCTATAACACGTATAAATCCTTCCGTAGAAGTAACAGCTTCAAGCTGAGACGCATTAAGTCCCTGCAGTATATTTTCCAATGCTTTACACTTCCTTTCCTAAAAATAATTTCACGTTTCTTGTTAACTCTCATTATAGCAATAAAGTTCATAACACTACAACACAACTGCTGCGTAATTAAAATTTTACGCCTGTCATTAAACTCAAAATTTTATAAAAAGGAAAAAAGGCGCTACCTTAAAGGTAGCGCCTTACTTTTCTGTTCATATGCTGCTATATATTAAAAAAAATTTTAATCTATATCAATTACAGACGAACAACTTCAATGATTGCATTTCTTCCATTATTACTAAGTGTTTTTTTATACCATTCAGTCCATATTTTATTATTTATTTTATACATTTTTCATATTTCCGAAAAATATGAAACTCATTTTAAACTCATTCTAAATTATGATAGAATATATACGCAAACTCCTCCATGCCACTGCCAGGCATTGTTTGCAAACGTCGTAGATACCTCGACGAAAAAAAGAGCAATCTTTTCAGATTGCTCTTTTTGTTTTACCTAACACTAACAACCATATTAATATCGGCAAGTTTAGAACATTTCCAAGCTGCACGAGATAATACATCACTTAAGAATTTTACACCAGCAATATGCTCGCTCTTTAACCGTTCTTGAGTAACATTTTCACTTAACACACCCGCTGCCGTTATATATGACTTTACCTCTCCGAGTACTCCCATATATTCTACATTTTGAAGAGGGTTCACATATTCTAAGCTCTGGCTTGGTGACAATGCTTTCTGTTTCATCTCATTACGAAGCTTCAGTTCTGCTTCCATCTCGTTGAAAGCATTGATATATGCTATTTTTAAATCAATAGCAATTTTACCTGTAAAACCCATTATTAGCAAAACAAATCCATCACGGTTCATGAGATATTCAACATACTTTTTCCCACGACTTACATAGTAATTCTCTTTGAAAAATTTGGTGGCACAATTTTGTGCCGCCAAAATTTCTTTAATACTTCTTAAAACAGTCTTATGCGCCTTTTGAAATTTCTCAGATATTTGCCTACTACTAACAACAGCTTGATTATTTCTAATCATTACTAAACCGGTCATAGTATATCACTCCATTTGAAATACTCAACCAAAACTGATATACTGTATTTATCAGCTTCGGCTGGTGCTTGAAACACTCGCTTCTCTTTCCACGGTTAGGCGGGTGTTTCTATTTTTTTATTTCTGTGTAAACCTTCTGTAATCCAGTTATTAAAACATTACTTTTAGTTGTGTTTAACGCATCTGCACATTCATTTAACATTATATTTTCTTTTTCAGTTAATCTTATACGCATTTGTATATTTTTAGGATTTTCAGAAATAGGCCTACCCAGCTTCTTTTTATCAGCCATTCAATTCACCTCACTTTTTGGCTACACCAAAATTATATTATAGGATACACAAAAAGTCAAGTATTCTGTTTTACTGACAAATGTTCTTTAAAGCGTTCTCACGTTTATCTAAATGGACTATCTTTACTTTGCATTTCTATCGGAAACAGTTCGGGATCAGACTTTACTACAGACAAAAAAGCCTCTCCGTCACTACCACACTCCGCTGATTTTTGCTTAACTCGTTTCTGTAATTCGGTAAACCAAGGAACCAACGGCGGCATCCACCTAAACAAACAAGCTGCCATTTCTTCTAAATTCTCTCCTTCAATACAGTGCCCTCTAATTATTACATACATATACAACAACCTCCTTAACACACAAGCTTTATTATAGGCAAAATAGCAAAAAAAATAAAGCCTGACTACTACATTAAGTAATAGTCAGGCTTTTTTTAGTACGCATATGTTACCCACACGCCAGTTTTTTTATCTTGCCAATCATACTCGCCTCGAAATCCTATATATTTGCCACCTATCCGGCGGCTCACTCCATAGCTGATACCTGTAACATAGTGATCAACATTAATCTTGGCTCCGATCTCCCGCAGGACCCCTGGCGCGGATGGTGGCAAGGATTTCTCTGCTTTCTTTAATGATTTTTCCTGCCTCTCTGATTTCTCCAGTGAGCTCAGTAGCTTGCTCTCTAATCTGTAACATTCCTTCTCTAACTGTTCCTGCTTGTTTAGAGATATTTCCAGTTCCTGCTGCAGCTTCTCTGATTTCTCCAGTGAGCTCTTGTTGATTTGTTCCAAGCTGCTGAAGTTGTTTTCCAGTGTTGTTAGTTCTGTTTCCGTTATCAGATATACCTGTTCGGCCGAGCAAATGGAAGGCAATAATAAAAACTGCAACGATAATAAAAGCACCCAGAATATACTTACTACCTTTGATCTGTTTTTCATCATTTAACATTACACCACCTCTACTTTCGCACGAGAAAAAAACGAGAAACAGCAAATTACCAGCAAGTTAGATAAACCGCATGGTTAAGCCATTTTAAGTTACTTGACTAGCGTTTTATTTTTACCAGTCAAGTAAAAGCACTTCGTTTCGCGCGAATTTCAAACGAGCATTTACAGTCCAAAATAATTATGCAATGCACCTAAAGTAAAACCGATAATCATACCAGTCCAAAAAAGTTTGCTAGTGATATACTCTTTAATCTTTTCCATGGTCAAACCTCCTTTCAACTATTTCTATTTTGGAAATAGTTAGTTTACCAATTATGATGCCACCAGATCGCCTTACCACGAATAACATCACCGCCTGGTTTTAATTTTCCGTCACCTGGTATGTCTGGTAATTTCCACAAGTCCCAGCGTTCAAAAGTTGTCGCTGGACCATAATCGTCTAAGTCCGCTGCTTCTGCATGTGTCATTACGGTACCGGCATTAATGTCCAATCTAAGTTCCTCACACAGTACAGCTACAACTTTTGCCATACTATCTATCTGCAGCTCTGTCGGTGGTACATTTCCAAAGTTGACACGACCATCAGCATAGGCTACAGCATCTACACAGCACGCTAAAGCAATCCCAATAGCTCTAGAATTGCGCCGCCATGTATGAGCCTTATATTCAGTTAAATCATCGGTTGTCGCCATAACAGCGCCGTCGCTGTCAATGTTTAGGTGATAGTCACTAAAAAACTGATGATAATTACCAGCTGACCAATGTAGATAGATCTTATCAATATTACCTCTAGCCCTTGCTGCTAATTGCCGCAGCTCATCTAAAGTGATTCTTTTTGTTCCCATTATTCTCTGCCTCCTGTTCATTTTCATCCTCGTCGGCAATGCCGTTACCGTCCTTATCCACAGTACCCTTACGCAACAAACTGAGTGCTGTTATAAACGGTGCACCGACTAATATCACAATAATATCCCTTAACTCTGCCAAGCCGGCCTTGTAAAGCCAAAAAGTAAAATATACCCAAGTCCCGATATACATTAAAATAGTCCCCAGCAATAACCCTATCGCCGCATATGTCAGCCATAAATTACCGCTTGTCCTTTTTAGCTTTGGTAATTTATCAAGCCCTGACTGTATCAGTTTTTTGATTTTTTCAAGCATGATTTCACTCCTTTAATGGCAGCTCACGACAACGATTGTACAATTCTGTCCCGGTACCGTTGCCACCCAAACGGTGGTAATTTTCGTATAGATGTTCCAGATTTTTTAACTCCTCGGTACTAATTCTTTTAGCAGCAATGTAATTCTGGCAAAGTTGAAACAAGCGATCGTACAATATGGCCAAAAGAGCCTTTTCGTACAAGTTTTGTTTTATCACCATTGTCGCCACTGCTACCCAAAGCTTATTACTTAATCTGGCAACGATAAAAACCAACAGCGTATATAAAGCCGGCTGCCAATAGCTGTTTATAAACTCCTGCATTTTACCTCCTGCTATAATCTCCATAAGGAGAGTGATATTTTGAATACTAAAAAAAGAAAACGTATGAAGCTACCAAATGGCTTTGGTAGTGTTGTGCTACGCACTGACGGCAACCGCCGCCGTCCCTGGTCTGTAAAAGTCACGGTCAATGGCCGTCAAAAATCTATTGGTGACACTGCTACTGAGATTGAAGGACTTGCTTTGCTCGCAGAGTATCATAAAAATCCTTCCCTTTTCGCACCAACGCTGATCACCTTTTCAGAGGTCTTTGAGTTGATGCGGGCTGAGCGATTTCCCAAATTGGCTAAAACTACACAGGTCAATTACCTTTCGGCATACAAGCACTGCAATAGATTGTATAGCAAGAAGTTTGCCGAGTTAAAAATTGGTGACCTGCAGGCCGTTATTCGTGATACACGTAACGCCGGCGCTCACTACGCTATGCAAAAGAAGGTTAGACAGGTATTACATCATATGTACACATATGCCGTAAAATATGAAATTATTGACCCTGCCGCCAACATTAGCCAATACATAGACATTGATCAGCACGTGGTTAAATACCCTAAAACACCTTTTAACACTCGACAGATAAACAGAGTAAAAAAACTCGGTGATAAATGGGCTATGACGGTGCTCATGATGATATACGCTGGTGTTCGTACGTCCGAACTGCTATCTGTCGTTAAAACAGACGTCAAACTGCGACAGCGATATTTTATCGTTCGAGAGTCAAAAACTGCTGCCGGTCGAAATCGTGCTGTACCAATATCAAAAAAAACTATACCCTATTTTGAATTTTGGATGCAGCAGCCAGGTAAATATCTCATTACTACAGACGAAGGCAGTCAACTTACTTACCATCAATACCGAACACGCTTCGATTCTGTCATGGCCGCTAGTAGATGTAAGCATACGCCGCACGAATGCCGCCACACCTGTGCTACCATGCTAGATAATGCTGGCGCTAACGATACGGCGATCAAACGTATTCTCGGACATGCCAGTCAAGGAGTTACTAAGAGAGTTTATACCCATAAATCCCTCCATGAGCTAAAAAAGGCTATAGACCTCATTTGACAGCCTTGAGTGGTATTAACCCGGCACGAATTTACGCAACAAAAAAGCCTGTATCCCTTGGTTTATCAGGATCGCAGGCGGTTTGAATTCGGTATGATATTTTTGCATTTTATTATTACCTCATAAAGCTAGTATCCATGCGCTTTCAACCATTTTACCAAGATATTTTGACAAGATCTTCTTCTGTTTTTGCATTTTCCACACGATCCTCCAACTCATACAATTTTGCATAGACACTTTCTTGATATATACCAGCTTCAGATAATGCAGCTTCAAACATTTCCGGATTATGTACTGTAAACACTTTTTCGCTAAGATCATCTTTATTCACATAGACATTATAACGAGTAGTGCCTGTAATTTTAGCTCTGTTATATGATGCCATGAAGTCTACCTGGCTATCTTTATCTGTATCATACCCATAAACCTTACCATCCGTCTGTTCCACCCATACAGGTAAATATAAGTCTTTAATATATCCAAGTTTTATTTCATGTAGTTTCTGTTCCTTCAATTCTTCTAATGATGGTACATAAACATATTCTTTTGGCTCTCCCGCATTATTATCCCATCGATATTCTTTGCCGTCCGAAGCATTACCAGACATTTTTAGATATTGGTCATAATTGACTTCAGTAAATCCTTCTACTGAAGGCTCAAATATTTCATCTGTATAACCTACAACTTTTTCTACTTGTTTATACTGTCCTGTAGGTATTTTTGTTTCAGGCACACTTACGGCTTCCGCATTATCATTCACATCTCCATGAGCAGGAATAGTTAAAAAGATTTCTTCCCCCTGCTCATACTCAATTATGGGTTTTTTAGGTGTGATTTTAAGATTATGATCTTCTATCAGGGTATCAATTCTATTCCCTGCTTCGTCAAATTTCAAAAAAATTCTACAGTCTGCTATATTAGCTGGCATTTTTATTACTTCCTTTCAATTCAATTTTTATTTTGGTTAAACAGTGGGGATATTATGTTGAGTCACAAAATCCAACAGATTATCGTTACTGGTCTATTCCTTTTACATCCCATTATATAACGATGGCAACCAAGACATATTATGAACCTAAAGAGGAAGCAGTACCTTGGTTAGTTGGAATAGATATGCAAAAATTCATTTGCGGATATGGAGCAAACTTTATAGGGAGCAGTTATGTTTCATGTGTTGGCATAGGCTGTTAGCCACAGTGGGGAGCTAGTGGATATGCAGTTACTTTCCCGATAGCTTTTAACGTTGTTTACAATGTTCTTTCGATCCCTCAGACAACTGCTAGCACATCCAATGCATATTGGGGCAGATTTTATATAACTGCTCTTACTAAAAATGGTTTCAATGTTAGCGATACTGGTGCTGGCAGCAATAGATGGATTGCTATCGGTTCTGCATAGCCACAGTGGGGATTTACTAACAATACAGGTAGACCATATATAACTTTTCCCTTCAAATTTTCAAATGTATTTACAGCAATTTCTTGTATTTGCCACAATGGAAGTCCTAGTGAAGCAAATACAGTTTATAATGTTTCTATATCAGGTATGAATATTGGAGCATCTGGTGGCGGCAGTGGAAAATACTGGTGTGCTTTTGGCGTAGCATAGCAACAGTGGGGAAAAACAATTAGTGGGAACAATGTAAAGACCAAATTTCCTATTGCTTTTACAGCTTTTTGTATGCTTTCAGTTAGCGTTAACAGTTCTAATGGTAATGCGGCAGAAAGTGTGTTCCGAAATGGCTTTGGTTATACTAATAAAACATTATCGGATTGGATATTAAGAGGTCCCACTGGTGATGCAACTTACTTTGCCGACTATATTGCAATAGGCTGTTAGCCACAGTGGAGAAATAACCCTGGTTTATGGGCAATACCATTCACAGAATTTGTTGCTGGCGGCATTACCATGACACGCACAGGCTCGCAATCATCGGGAACTTGGTATGGTGATTCCGGAACAATTTCACTAACTGGTTATACAGCTTCATGCGCAACAAATGAAAGTTGGGTATCAAATATTAGCGGATCTGCAATAGCAGTAGGCCTTTAAACAGTGGGGAGCGAATATACATGGTTGGGTAACATTTCCTATTACGTTCGTCAAATTTAGACGTTTAGTAACGAATCATCAAGGCAATGTGTTTATGGACTCCAAGGCACGAGAAAGCAATACTTTATCAGGATTTACGCTTGACGTTGCGGATAACAGTGATCAGAACAAGGATGCTCAATGGATTGCTATAGGTGCTTGATACAGTGGGGATTTGAAGAAACAGAAACGAAAACAATAGCTTTTCCTATTTCTTTTGAAAGTATTAAGTACGTTTTTCTCAGTAAAATTTATGGACCTGCTTCAGGTGGTGCAGATACAGTAGCCTATAATTTTTTCAGGAAAAGTCTAACCGGAGTTAGTTTTGATTATGCATACACTAGAAACTGGCTTGCCATCGGAGGGAAATAGCCACAGTGGGGAAAATATACCAATTCTGGTAATGATCGTGTTATAACGTATCCTATTGCGTTCAGTGAGTTATATTATGCGAATGTAATTTCACCAGATAACTGTGAAACTTTCGTCTATGGCATAAGCAACACTAATATTAATTACAGACTTTGTAATGGGTATAATGATGATCGCTGGAACGGAACGCAGACGTCAAGGTTGTTCGCTGTAGGACGGTAAACAGTGGGGATTTACTAACAATACAGGTAGACCATATATAACTTTTCCCTTCAAATTTTCAAATGTATTTACAGCAATTTCTTGTATTTGCCACAATGGAAGTCCTAGTGAAGCAAATACAGTTTATAATGTTTCTATATCAGGTATGAATATTGGAGCATCTGGTGGCGGCAGTGGAAAATACTGGTGTGCTTTTGGCGTAGCATAGCAACAGTGGGGAAAAACAATTAGTGGGAACAATGTAAAGACCAAATTTCCTATTGCTTTTACAGCTTTTTGTATGCTTTCAGTTAGCGTTAACAGTTCTAATGGTAATGCGGCAGAAAGTGTGTTCCGAAATGGCTTTGGTTATACTAATAAAACATTATCGGATTGGATATTAAGAGGTCCCACTGGTGATGCAACTTACTTTGCCGACTATATTGCAATAGGCTGTTAGCCACAGTGGGGAATTAATAGCGCTGGTAACAACGGAAGCGAGGGGGAAAGCGGTTGG